>ERZ650309.1666-NODE-1666-length-10406-cov-3.993817_pt1 | contig 10406 bp, 12 predicted proteins | sample MGYA00376245_ERZ650309 | MGnify/ENA primary metagenome ERZ650309 (study PRJEB26733, sample SAMN07839294) | wastewater metagenome | biome: urban; feature: wastewater treatment plant; material: waste water | place: USA: North Carolina | collected 2016-04-26 ...
AAAATCTTCAGACCTAAAAGATAATAGAAAAAACTTAGATTTTAAATTCTTAACCTATATGACTCTTGGAGGATCTGTTTTTAAATTCAATCCTACTGAATTTTTTTATCAACCAATAACATTAAGCTTTAATAATAATACTTGGTCTATTGAGACTACTCATACAACAATCCTTGCTAATACCTATTATCTTGACTGGGAATTAGGAAAATTTTTTTTTTTAACTCAAGAAGTGATGAATTTTTTAGAAAGATTAAACTCTCCTCTTCAAGATCTTCTTCTTGAAAAACCTTCTTCTATTAATTTTAAAATTGGCGAGAAAAACTCTCTTTATCTAAAAGAAATCAATCCTTCTCTTAATATTCAACATGAAAGAAATGCTTACAAAATAAGTAAAGGTTTTTTTCATCATACGTTCTTTATCACGCTGCCACTCACGTTCTTTCAGGTCTTCACGTTTATCGTGTTCTTTCTTACCTTTAGCGAGACCAATCTCCACTTTGACCCATGCGTGAGACCAGTACATTGCCAGCGGGATCAAGGTGTAACTTTGTCGCTCAACCAGACCAATCAAACGTTCTAATTCATTTTTTTTCAGTAATAATTTACGAATGCGGGTCGGGTCACAAACCACATGGGTGGATGCGACATTCAAAGGGGTAATGGTTGAACCAAATAGGAATGCTTCACCGTTTTGGAGTAATACATAGCTGTCAGCTATATTGGCTTTGCCGGCGCGCAGTGATTTGACTTCCCAGCCTTGTAGCACCAGACCAGCTTCAAACTTCTCTTCAATAAAATATTCGTGCCGTGCACGACGGTTTTGGGCGATGGTACCGCCCGACGATGGTTTTTTACTCATAACGCATTCAATCCTGTCATCGGTCTATTTTGCCGCAATTTGGAGTATTTAGATGCAATTTTTGGTTATCACATGTGATGATCTCCATTGTTCATCAGGTTTTGCTAAGATGGCGGCACAAATTCGGCTTTGGCGAGTATAGCCCATGACCCGTGTCATTTATCCTGGTACCTTTGATCCGATTACCAATGGTCATGTTGACTTGGTGGCGCGGGCATCGCGAATGTTTGATCAAGTGGTGGTTGCCATTGCGGCAGGTCATCACAAAAATCCAGTGTTTACCCTTGAGCAGCGTGTGGCATTGGCCAATCAAGCCCTCGGTCATTTACCCAATATTGAGGTGATAGGCTTTAGTGGTTTACTGGTCAATTTGTTCCGTGATCAACATGCCACAGCAGTGCTGCGTGGATTGCGTGCGGTGTCTGATTTTGAGTATGAATTTCAACTCGCCAATATGAACCGCCAGCTCGATAGCGGATTTGAAACGGTGTTTTTGACCCCATCCGAGCATCTGTCGTTTATCTCATCGACACTGGTGCGCGAGATTGCACGCCTCAAAGGCGATGTAACCAAGTTTGTACCGCCCTGTGTGGTCGATGCATTTGCCACCAAACACGCCCAAGGTGGTTGGTAAGCAGCGCTATGGCACTGAAAATCACCACAGAATGCATCAACTGTGATGTGTGTGAGCCGGTCTGTCCCAATCAAGCGATTTATATGGGGGCAGAGATCTATGAGATCAATCCGGCGCTGTGTACTGAGTGTGTGGGGCATTTTGAGGTGCCGCAGTGCCAGCTGTATTGTCCTGTAGACTGTATTCCACATGACCCCGCGCATGTGGAAAGTCATGCACAGCTGCTGCAAAAATCCGAAACACTCAAACAGTTGCAAAATAGCTGAGCATTGCGAGGCGAGATTTGCTAGTATCGCCGCCGCGAAGTGGGCTGGATGATCGCTGCTACGGAGGTCTTCGTGACTGAGGTAGGGGAGGAAAGTCCGGGCTTCACAGGGTAAGGTGCCAGTTAACGGCTGGGCGGCGTGAGCCGACGGAAAGTGCAGCAGAGAGTAGACCGCCGAACGACCCTCACGGGTGCGTGGTAAGGGTGAAACGGTGCGGTAAGAGCGCACCGCGAGTCTGGTAACAGACCGGTACGGTAAACCCCACCTGAAGCAAGACCAAATAGGCATCCATGGCGTGACCCGCGTCGGATGCGGGTAGGTTGCTTGAGCCAGTGAGTAATTGCTGGCCTAGATGAATGATCGTCCTCGACAGAACCCGGCTTATAGGCTCACTTCGCACCTATTTTTGCATGTGTTACCGGTTGTTTGGCTGTTTTTTATGCGCGATGGCGTTGACGGCCTGAATAAACGACAGTATGATGTGCGCTCAAGTTTTGGCTATGTAGCTCAGTTGGTTAGAGCACAGCACTCATAATGCTGGGGTCGCAAGTTCGAGTCTCGCCATAGCCACCACATTCTAAAAATCCCCCAAGATCACCTCTTGGGGGATTTTTTTTAGCCCTGCATCATGTGTTCAACTTGTCTAAACGATGCGGCCTGATCATGTTGTAAGGCTCGTATCCGATGTTGATGGCCAAATGCCAACGTCATCTCGCATGCGATATTGATCTCAACCCATGCGAGGTCTGCTGACTCCTCGGGATGTAATCGTGTGAGTGTCGGCAGCGGATCACCTGTCCAAGCGATCCATGAAGCATAGTGAAATGCTAGATTTTGTCGATTGCCCGTTGGGGTGTCGTAGATCAGCCATGGTAGTACAGTGGCATCTATTGCGAAGTTACATGGATAGGTGGCTTGGCATTGTGGGTGGCGATGTAGCTCAGACAAATACAAGCCCGTTTCTTCATACACTTCACGAATCATTGCTTGATATAGGGTTTCATCCCAATCCAAATAGCCACATGGCAAGCACCAATCGCCTTGAAAATCAGGGCAAGCCTCACCACGTTTGACCAACAAAATGTACCATTTGGCCTGTGTAACCTCGTACAAACAGACCTCGGCAACCACCGAACAAGCGCGGGATAGATAAACTTGTTGCCCTGTCTGAGTATAAACTTTGGGATTCTGGCGATTGGCAAATTGGGGGGATGTCATCTGGGGTATTCGCATTGAAGTATGTCAATCTCACAAGGTGAAAGCGGATGCACCTCACCCATACTCAAGATCAGTCCATCGACAAATTGGCGTCTAGCGCGCGAGTCAGTAGCGCAATGGTGTGTGAGTCACGATAAAACGGCTCAAGTTGAAATTCGATCAGTTCGCGCAGATCACCACTTTGCACCAGTGCATCAATCACAGGTGGCGCAAATCGCACGATTTCACCAATCATATGTTGACGGGTGATTCCCACTTCTGAGAGTAAATCGACAAGAGAGTAATCACCATATACTTCAAAAAACACATCGACGCCCGTGAGAATCAAGCGTTGAACGTATTCTTCATGACGTAAGCGCCGCCAATCTTCATAAATCAAGACAAAGAATTCTTCGATATCGAGTGGTTCCAACCCCTCACCAAAACTGCTGATGGTTGAGTTTTTGAGTCCATACCACAGTTGATCAAATAGATCTCGCAGCTCATCATCAGACAAATCAACCATCAAACGGCTGCTGTGTTGTTGTAGCGTATCGACGAGCTGTAGCGCGAGCCAATCACTGAAATGTTGGTTTTGATCGACAAAACGTTGCAAAAATTTGGGTAAACGATCATGCAGTTGGTGATCGAAACGCTCCCGCCATGCGTCCACCCATGTGGGGATTTGCCGACGGATGATGGTACTGATGAGTTGGGTAAACACGGTTTGGGCAGCTTGGCTATTGGCCAAGCGTTGACCAAGCTGTTGGCGCACCGCTTTGAGCTCAATGATTTTATCAAACCATTGCTCCATGCTGCTGCTGGGCATCAATTGCTTGAGCGTGGGGGCGTTGGTACGTGCGACTTCATGTAGGCGCTGTGCCATTGCACCAATCAGTTCGAGCACGCCTGCGCCAAGATTGAGCTCAAACGCGTAAGTGTTGACCACACCCCGAATCGATTCGGGGCTGACCACTTGATTGAGGGTAAAATGCTCGGCGCGGCGCAGAATTTCATCCATCTGTGCCGTCATCAATTCAATCGACTCAGGGGAGGTGAGTCGTTGATAGGTATGTTCCACTTGCGCATCGAGTAGCTGCTGTGCAAGAACATGGGCATTGATGGGCGGCACAGTGGGGTTCATTCGTTGATCGTCCAGCTATTGACCAAAGGATAACGGCGTTCACGACCAAAGGCACGGCTACTCATACGCGGGCCAATCGGGGCTTGACGACGTTTGTACTCGTTGCGATCAACCAAGCTAAGCACTTTGTGTACCATTTCGGCATCAAAGCCTTGCGCCACAATCATGTCCATGCTCAGATCTTTTTCGAGATAAGCATACAAAATGGCATCGAGCACTTCGTAAGGTGGCAGCGAGTCTTGATCTTTTTGGTCAGGGCGCAATTCGGCAGAGGGTGGACGAGTGATCACACGCTCAGGAATGACCGGCTGTGGCTCTAGCGAGTTGCGATAGCGTGCCAGCTCAAACACTTGGGTTTTGTAGACGTCTTTGAGCACATCAAAGCCACCGGCCATGTCCCCGTATAGTGTGCAGTAGCCCACCGCCACTTCGGATTTGTTGCCTGTGGTCAGCACCAGCAAACCAAACTTATTGGACAGCGCCATCAGTAAGGTGCCACGCGCCCGCGCTTGGATATTTTCTTCGGTGGCATCGACAGGGCGATTGCCAAAGTAGGGGGCGAGGGTTTGTTGGAAGCTGTGCACGATGCCGTGAATCTCGCTAACATTGAACGAGACCCCCAAACGGCGGGCTTGCGCTTCGGCATCTTCCACGCTGATCGCGGCGGTGTACTGATAGGGCATCATCACCGCATTGACCCGCTCAGGGCCAAGCGCATCGACGGCAATCGCAAGGGTGAGGGCAGAGTCAATCCCGCCAGACAAGCCCAACACCACGCCTGAAAAACCAGAGTGGTTGACATAGTCGCGTACCGCACAGACCAGTGCTTGATAAGTCTCGGCTTGTGGGGAGAGTTCTTCGGCAATCGGCTGTGCTTCAAAACGATTGTCTGCGCCCAATTTGACAAAAGTCAGTTGTTCGCTAAAACGTGGCGCATCGACAGCGATTTGCCCGTCAGCATTCACCGCGAGCGAGCCACCATCAAACACCAAATCATCTTGACCACCCACCACATTGACATAGGCAATCGGCAGTTGATGTGTTTTGGCACGTTTTTGTAGCAAGGTACGGCGTTGTTGGTGTTTACCAATTTCAAACGGCGAGGCGTTGATGGCGAGCACCAGCTCAGCACCCTGCTCAGCCAATTGCTGAATCGGGGCTTTTTGCCACAGGTCTTCGCAGATCAACAGGCCGATTTTACGACCTTGAAAATCAAACATCACATGATTGCGACCTGCTTGAAAATAACGTTGTTCATCAAACACCCCATAATTGGGCAGGCATTGTTTGTGATAGAAACCGCGCTGTTGTCCATTGTAGATCACCGCCGCTGAGTTGAATCTGCGCTGATGATCGGCATGTGGATAGCCGACAATCATCACAATCCCTTGTACGGCACGGATCAATTGCATCGCTTGCTGAACACGAGATGGTAAGTTAGGACGTAATAATAAATCTTCTGGGGGGTAGCCAGTGAGGGCAAGCTCCGGAAACACAATGATTTGTGCACCGCGGTCACGAGCTTGCTCAGCTAGACGTACCATCCGACGGGCATTGCCCATCAGGTCTCCGACGCGAAAGGTCGATTGAACTAAAGCAAGGGTCAAATCATTCATGAATCTCTGAATTCCGTTACAGTACCCTGATAGGGGTAGACGATTACATAGCGACGCACTATATAGCAGGTGGGGCGGCTTGGACAGGTCGAGTCCCCGAATTTTGGGAATATCACCATGTTAAAATTGCTGATCATCACCGTCATCGTGCTCTATCTGTTGCGCTTCTTTTGGCACCTGATGTATCCCAGATTGCCCGACCCGCCCAAACCGGTCGAAATGAAGGCTTGTGAATATTGCGGCATTCTTGCGCGTGAAGACAAGGGGGTGATGCAACGAGATCGCTTTTTCTGCACATCTGATCATGCCAAACGGTTTTTTTTATGAATTGGTCGTGGATATTGGGGGCAACCCATACCCGTGTGCTCACCCAAGGCGAGTGTGCACTGGCTCAATCGGTGTTTGCAAATCACCTTGATCTGACCCAGATTCATCTGATTGCCGCCACGCGGATGTGGCGGGGTTATGCGATGAGTCCCAATGGCATGGTGTACTTTCACCCAAGCGATTGGGTGGATGACTTCTCACAGGCGTCGATACAGCAGCAGAGCTGGCTGATCCATGAACTGACCCATGTATGGCAGTATCAGCAGGGGCGAGCCGTGGCGCTGCGCGCAGCACTCAATCGTCGTTATACCTATGATGCAGGATTAAGCAGGCCATTTTTGCAGTACGGGATGGAGCAGCAAGCACAAATCGTACAAGATTATTTTTTAAGGCGAGCGCAAGGCTTGGAGTGTACGGCGTATCAGCGCTGTCTTCCGTTTGGATCATCATGATCGTGCAACATCATGGTTTCAAAACGGCAAGTTTGACTCAAATCAATCAGTCGTTGGGCACGTTGTTGCCATGCCGCGTGATCATTGTGATAGCGCGTTGGTGCATGCTCAAACGCAATCAACTGTGCAAATTGAGTCAGCGTGAGTTGATCGACAGGTTGAGCGAACAGAGGTGCATGCTGTGAGCATTGACCGTTGGTACAGTGCAGCCACAGGTAAAAAAAATCTTGATCTTGCCACAGGGTATTGAGCCAGCCGATTTGGATCGGGCGATACACATGAGCTTGGCTTTGTGAGGCCAAGGAGTTGAGCGCGGTTGACTGCAATACATACTGCTGCCAAGCATAACGTCTGATCAGGTGTTGATTGGCTTGTAACAAGCACACCAAATCGTGGGATGCCGATAGATGCTGAAAAGTTACTGCGCCTTGGTCGCGATAGACATGAATAGGCTGAGCAATCGGTTGATAAATCAAGAGATAACTGGTGATGATTGCGCTGATTAAGAGCGTCAAGATCAATAACACCGTAGAGATCAGCCAAATTTTCACACGAGCATCTCCATAGACCAAAAAAAGACCGCACAAGGCGGTCTTTTTTCCCAACGATAACGATTAACGCTGATCGACTGGAGTGAAATCACGTTGTGCCGCGCCAGTATAGAGCTGACGTGGACGACCGATTTTGTATGGGCCGCTGTGCATTTCGAGCCAGTGGCTGATCCAACCTACAGTACGTGCCAACGCGAAAATCACGGTGAACATGCTGGTGGGGATGCCAATGGCCTTCAAGATAATACCGGAGTAAAAATCGACGTTTGGATACAGGTTACGCTTGATGAAGTATTCATCCGACAGTGCAATGCGCTCAAGTTCCATCGCCAAAGCCAGCTGTGGATCGTTGATACCCAGAGCAGCCAACACTTCGTCACAGGTTTGCTTCATCACTTTGGCGCGTGGGTCAAAGTTTTTGTAAACGCGGTGACCAAAGCCCATCAGTTTGACTTCTTTGGTTTTGACTTTTTCCATAAACGCAGCCACGTTTTCAACACTGCCGATCTCGTCGAGCATGGTCAAAACGGCTTCGTTGGCACCACCGTGCGCAGGCCCCCACAGGGCTGCAATCCCCGCCGCGATACATGCGTAAGGGTTGGCACCGGTCGAACCCGCCAAACGGACGGTTGATGTCGATGCGTTTTGCTCGTGATCCGCGTGCAAGGTGAAGATCCGATCCATCGCTTTGGCGAGGACTGGATTGACTTTGTAGTCTGGATCAGCAGGTACCGAGAACATCATGTGCAAGAAGTTTTCGGCGTAGCCTAAGTCGTTGCGTGGATACACAAACGGCTGACCGGCGCTGTACTTGTAGCACATCGCAGCGATGGTGGGGATCTTGGCAATCAGGCGAATCGCGGTGATTTCGCGGTGTTTGGGATCATTGACATCCAAGCCATCGTGATAAAACGCCGACAGTGCGCCAACCACGCCACACATGATCGCCATCGGGTGCGCATCACGACGGAAACCGTCATAAAACTTACGCAGTTGCTCATGTACCATGGTGTGATTGCTGACGAGTTGGTCAAACTCCGCTTTTTGTTCAGCGTTTGGCAGTTCACCATTTAAGAGCAAGTAGCATACTTCGAGATAGTCTGCTTTCTCGGCCAACTGGTCGATTGGGTAGCCACGGTGCAACAAGACGCCTTTGTCACCATCAATAAAGGTGATTTTCGATTCGCAAGCTGCAGTTGCCATGAAACCAGGATCAAAGGTGAAGTGACCTTGTGCCAATACATCTTTGACGTCGATGACATCCGGCCCCAAGGTGCCGCTATAGATGGGCAGCTCAATTTGCTTGTCGTTAAGCGTAAGCGTGGCTTTTTTGCCAGTCGTGCCAGACATTAAACTTCTCCTGATGAGGGACATCACGGCCGGACGCCGGATTACGGGGGAGACTCCCACTCACTCCGAACGATACAAGGACCGTCTAAAAAAGCGCTATAAGCTTAGTTTGAACTTTGATTTTGTCAATCAAAAAGCTTGGATAGGCCGCCTGTTCAAAACTGTGGCTAAGATTATCACAGGCTATTGATCATTTTTGCGAATTGGTATTTTTTATCTTGATACCAAATTTATCGATTTAAATATAATTTTGAGTTTGTCAAGACTGTGTACGTCCTGTTCCGTTTGTATTTATTGTCCAAGCTCTCTATACTTTGCCGTCGTTTCATGCAGGCTTTTGCCTGTTTATTCTGCTGTCGTGCCAGCTTTCCTTCGATACCTAAACCCCAAGTGTGGGGTTATGCCTACAGGATGCCCGCTGTGAAAAGCAACAGACCTGTCAATCTGTCTATGGGCCAAGTGTTGAGCGTCAACTTGCGTTCACCCGTGGCGATTGCATCGATTCTACACCGTGTGTCTGGAATCATTATCTTCCTTTTGATCCCTGTGCTCTTGTGGTTGTTGCAGGGTTCGCTTGCGTCTGCCGAAAGTTTTGAGCATGTCCGTACCGAAGTGTTCGGCAACATTCTCGTCCGTTTCGTGGTCTGGGTATTTGTGGCCGGACTGATTTATCACTTCTTTGCTGGAATGAAGCATCTGCTTGCAGATGTGGGTGTTGCTGAAGAGTTGCAAAGCGGCCGTACTGCGGCGGTGATCAGCTTGGTGTTGTCAGCCATCGGCATTCTGGCCGCCTTTGTATGGGTGATGTTCTGATGAAAAGCGCAACAGGATTAACCGGTTCCGGTTCACGCGATTGGGCAGTACAACGCATTTCGGCCATTGTGCTGGCGTTGTACACCGTCGTGGTGCTCGGTTGGATGATTGCTCATCCCCAGTTTGGTTATGAAGCATGGTATGGCTTCATGATGACCACTCCCATGAAGATTTTTAGCTTGCTCGCGGTGGCCTCTTTGGCAGGCCATGCGTGGGTTGGGCTGTGGACGGTGCTGACCGACTATGTCACCACGCGTCAAATGGGGCCTTCTGCCAACGGTATCCGTTTGGTGTTGCAAGCAGCAATGGTCATCGCGGTATTTGTCTTTACAGTCTGGGGCATCCAGATTTTCTGGGGTTAAGGTGATCTGATCATGGCTGAGCTTTCCAAAGACAAACTGAGCAATATTGAAGCCCTCACCTTCGACGCAGTGATCGTGGGTGGTGGCGGTTCGGGCATGCGTGCCTCGCTGCAATTGGCGCGAGCTGGCCTCAAAGTGGCAGTCCTGACCAAAGTATTCCCAACGCGTTCGCACACTGTTGCGGCACAAGGTGGGATCGGTGCGTCGCTGGGCAACATGTCCGAAGACAACTGGCACTATCACTTCTATGACACCGTCAAAGGCTCCGACTGGCTCGGTGACGAAGACGCGATTGAGTTTATGTGCCGTCAAGCCCCACACATGGTGTATGAGCTTGAGCACATGGGCATGCCGTTTGACCGTAATGCCGATGGGACGATTTATCAGCGTCCATTCGGTGGTCACAGTGCTGAATATGGCAAAAAAGCCGTACCACGCGCCTGTGCGGCAGCTGACCGTACCGGCCATGCGCTGTTGCACACCCTGTACCAAAAGAACTTGGAACTCGGTACCCAGTTTTTTGTGGAGTGGATTGCCCTCGACCTGATCCGTGATGAAGACGGTGAAGTGCTCGGTGTGACCGCGATTGACCAAGAAACTGGTAAAGTTGGCGTGTTCCAAGCCAAAGCCACCTTGTTTGCCACCGGTGGTGCAGGCCGTATTTTCGCCGCATCGACCAACGCCTACATCAACACCGGCGACGGTTTGGGCATGGCGGCGCGTGCGGGCATTCCGTTGCAAGATATGGAATTTTGGCAGTTCCACCCAACGGGTGTTGCTGGCGCGGGCGTGCTCTTGACCGAAGGCTGTCGTGGTGAGGGTGGTGTGCTGC
>ERZ650309.1667-NODE-1667-length-10405-cov-4.149758_pt1 | contig 10405 bp, 11 predicted proteins | sample MGYA00376245_ERZ650309 | MGnify/ENA primary metagenome ERZ650309 (study PRJEB26733, sample SAMN07839294) | wastewater metagenome | biome: urban; feature: wastewater treatment plant; material: waste water | place: USA: North Carolina | collected 2016-04-26 ...
CTTAGCTGTATTAAATCCGGTGACCGTGTTTTTGTACACGGAAGTGCATGTACACCAACACATTTATTAAAACATCTTGCAGATCGCAGCAAAGAGATTCACGATGTGGAATTGGTATTTATCAGTGTTTATGGAGATATGAACGTAGATAAACCTGAACATCGCGATAGCTTCAGGATGAATAGTATGTTTGTTTCTAATAGTATAAGGCAAGATGTCAATAGTGGTTTTGCTGATTACATTCCCGTTTTTTTGAGCGAAATTCCTGAGTTATTTAAACGCGGTATTTTGGGGTTAGATGTTGCTTTAGTGCAGGTTTCACCGCCCGATAAACATGGATATTGCTCCTTAGGCGTTTCTGTAGATATTGCACGAACAGCGGTTAACATGGCCAAATATGTTGTTGCGCAGGTGAATCCGCAAGTGCCGCGCACGCATGGCGACAGTTTAATACATGCTTCCCGTTTTCATGCAATGGTTTATGCTAATGAGCCTTTACATGAAGCTTCGTTTGGTGAAAAGGTGGGCAAAAATGAATTAAAAATTGCACAACATATTGCAGGGCTAATTGAAGACAGAAGTACATTACAAATGGGTATTGGTGCAATTCCGGATGCTGTGTTAAAAGCACTGACCAATCACAAAGATTTAGGTGTACACACAGAAATGTTTTCAGACGGACTAATTCCGTTATTTGAATCAGATGTAGTGAATAATAAATACAAAAAAATAGAAGAGTCAACAATTTTACAATTTACCCTGAGTAATGAGAATCTTGATTTGTTCATTAAACTTACGGATCAAGTGAATTTTACCAACAAAGCCGAATTTTTTCGTCAAATGTTTTTTGATTATTGTAGTCAACCGCGTTATGTTCGTGAGTTATCTTTAAATGAAAAAAGTATTAAGTTGGTTAATAAAGCGATCAAGGAACAAAAGCAGCTCAGGATTCGCTATAAAGATGGGCTGCGGTTGGTTGAGCCCTATGCGTTATTGAAGTCAGATAATGAGACGCGGAATTATGTCTATGTCTATTGTCATAATAAGCATGATTATTGCATCTATCGATTAGCCAATATTGAAGCGGTGTCAATTACCGCAAACGCATTTGAACATTATGATCAATCACTTATTGATGGCATTAGGCATAATTTTGATCCATTTCTCTCTTATGGTCAAACAGTTAAAGCACGCTTGACTGAAGCTGGATTTCAGATCTACGAACGTAACATTACGCATCGACCGCAGATTATTAAACAAGATGGTAATACTTATGAGTTTGAATGTTCTGCAATACGAGCCAAATTATATTTCCCCAAGTTTTTTGGTGAAGTTGAGATTCTTGAGCCTCTTGAGTTGCGTGAGTGGTTTAAAAATGGAATCAAAAACATGATGAACGTGTATCAGGTAAATGGTGGATAATTACAGTGTTTAACGAGTTAAGTGCCAAAGAGTATTTTTCCATATCTCGAGGCAATGGATTTTATATAACTTTTTTTCCGTTAAACTTAACCGGAAAAGATCTTAGACTCTTAAATAATTAATCTTACGTTGTCCATAACCATAAAAGTGTACCAATTGAGATTGGTCAAAATATTAAAATAAGTTTTTATTAAAGGAAGATTATGAAAGTAACAATGAAGAACCCAAAAACTGGTGAAATAAAAGAAATAAAGGTTGGCTGGAGCTGGACTCTTTTTTTATTTTCTGGTTTATTTGGATTACCTCTTTTCTTGAAAAAACTTAATCTGTGGGGTTCCATATTCTTTGTTATGTGGATTATAAATCTAATTGTGCCATCAATAGTTTCAGGTGATGAAGGAGAGATAGTTAAAGGTTGTATACTATTTATTTTTATTGGCCTTCAGGTATTTGTAGGAGTGAAAGGTAATGAAATGATAGCAAAAAACTATCTAGAAAAAGATTGGACTTTTGTTGATCCTGATAGCGAGCTTACTAAAATGGCTAAAATGAAATGGGGTATTTATATTTGAGCAGGAAATATTATACGCCAAAAGATAAATATTCTGCTGGTTGCAAAATTAGACAAAAATGGTTACTGCAGTCGTTGTTATACTCAGTCGCTTGGTGCGTTAATCGCCGATGTAGCTTTTGAGACCTTGGAAAAATTTGCTACCAAATTTATGCAAAAATGATTGCTTGAGTTTATCATGATAACTGTCGTTATAGAAATGTTGTTATATTGCTTGATGTAAAAGTAAATTCAAAGTCAACTAAAACTTGACTTAACTCGATTAAGTTTAGTCGAAGTGAGTTGACAAATCTTGTGGTAGCAACATCTAGAGAGAAGATCTCCAAGTTTTGCGGTATGGTGTAGAAATGCTAACGAATGTAATAGTTATTGTTTATAAGCAATACCAATTTACCAAACTATAATATTAGAAAACATTATGAAGAAAAAATTAGTTGTCTTAACCGGTGCTGGTATAAGTGCTGAAAGTGGCGTAAGAACATTTCGTGATATGGATGGACTATGGGAAGATCATGATATTATGGAGGTAGCATCTTATAAAGGTTGGTTAAAAAATAAAGATTTAGTTTTAGATTTTTATAACAAGCGTCGCAATCAACTAGCAAAAGTTAAACCAAATTATGGTCATATTGGATTAGTTGAACTTGAAGAATTATTTGATGTAACAATTATTACTCAAAATGTAGATGATTTACATGAGCGTGCTGGTAGTAAAAATATACTCCATTTACATGGTGAATTAACCAAAGCTCGTAGTATAAAAGACAGAAATCTTATCTATGATATTGGTTATCGAGAAATACATGAAGGTGACCTCTGTGAATTAGGTTCTCAGTTGAGACCTCATATCGTTTGGTTTGGTGAAAGGGTTCGCGAAATAGATCAAGCAATAAAAATTGTAAGTGAAGCAGATATTTTTGTTGTTATCGGAACATCGTTAATGGTATATCCTGCCGCAGGATTAGTACATTATACCGATTTTACGGTTCCTAAATACGTTATAGATCCCAATCGTCCTTCTGTATCAGGAATGGTGAATGTAGAATATATTACAGAAAAAGCAAGCGTTGGTGTGAAGCAATTAGTAGATAGACTATTAAAAGAATAAAAATTGCTTTATTCATATTTTGAATATTGTACTGGCTTATTTAACTTGCGTACATTAAAAAAAATCGCATGCAATACTGGCTGATGAAATCTGAACCCGACTGTTTTTCGATTGATGATTTGGCAAAACAGCCGAAAAAAACCACGTTCTGGAGCGGCGTCAGAAATTACATGGCGCGAAACTTTATGAAAGAGATGGAGCTTGGCGACCAGGTGTTTTTCTATCACAGCAGCACGGAACCGCCACACATTGCGGGTGTCGCTGAAGTCGTCAAAAAAGCCTATCCCGACCACACGGCGCTTGACCCGAAAGACGACCATTACGACCCCAAAGCTTCGCCGGAAAAACCCATCTGGGAAATGGTGGACATCAAGTTCGTCAAAAAGTTCGATGTGCCGTTATCGCTGGAAGACCTGCGCCCTGTGGCCGCGCTGGAAAAGATGGAACTGCTGAAACGAGGCTCGCGGTTGTCCGTGCAACCTGTCACCGCCAGTGAATGGAAAGCCATTGAAAAACTGGCCGAGAAGAAAGCCAAAGCGAAGTAAAGACCCAATCGGTACCGCGCGCGGTAGCAAGCGGGTTCCTGAACTGTGCGCTTCCTACTGGTCGCGGTACTGACCCAACGCCTCAAAACAATGCCCAAAGACCTTCGATTTTCGCCGGAACTATTCACCTTTCTGGAAGAACTCAAAGCCAATAACAACCGAGACTGGTTTGAAGCCAATCGCCATCGTTACCTGGAATTTGTGCGTGAACCGATGTTGGCGTTCATCGCAGCGTTTCGGCCTCGGTTGGCGAATGTCAGCCCGTACTTGATTGCCGATCCGAAACCGAATGGCGGTTCGATGCTGCGGTTGCATCGCGACCTGCGCTTTTCCAAATCCAAAGACCCATACAAAACGATGGCGGCGGCGTATTTCTGGCATCAATCCGGCAAGGAAAACACACCGGGCATTTACCTGCATCTCGATCCGGAGCATTGCTTTTTGGGAATCGGGCTTTGGCGACCGGCAACAGCCATTCGACGAGACATTACCGATGCCATTGTCAACAACTCTGAGGCCTGGAAAGCTGCCGTCACCAGCCGCTCGTTCAAAACCAAGTTCACATTCGGAGGCGAATCGCTGGCCAAATTGCCCAAACAGTACGACCCCGAAGATCCTTTTGCCGAAGACCTGCGCCGCAAGGACTTCATCGTCACCGCCAATTTCACGCGTCAACAAGTATGCGCCAAAGACTTCATGGATCGCATCGAAAGCCTTTGCCAACTCAGCAAACCGTTTATGGAATTTTTGACAAAAGCGTCTGGCTTAAATTGGTAGACTAGCGCTCACCGGGCGAACCCCAAGTTGTCCCGAAATGAACAGCAACTCGGTGCCTTCTGGCACAGAAACAGTATGACTATAAAGCCCCAGCGGAGCATGGACGCACGATGGATTTGAAAAGCTCAGGCTCATTGTTCGACCTCGGACTATTTGAACTGTGGCACGGCCTCGGCGGAACTTAACTTTCGAACTACGTTCACCATGCCACTTCTTCGTTACTCGTCTACGAGTCCATTAGTGATACACGAAGCTTTGTATTCTTCCAAATCGTCATAGCGCTGCAACCGGTAACGCGCTCCCGCATGCTGAGCTGAACGATGCGCAGCCTCAGCGAATACCTGGGCATCCAGGACCTCGTTTTGTGTCACAGCAAAGGCAGCGCCGCTTTCAATGTCTTCACGGAACTGTTGATGGGCGCGGGCGTAAGCAATGTCAAACCGAGGAAGAAACTCCGGGTAGTTCCCTGTCAGATAGGTCATCTCAAAGGTTTTGGATTCGGGATGCAGTTTGCCATCCGGTTGCCAAACTTCAACGTGGATGGGGCCGGGATACCCGGCAAAACGCCCCGTATGGATCGTGCCTTTTGTGCCAATGATGTAGGTCTCGTTGTTATAGCCGGAGGAATGTGTCCGACTAAGGTCAAGGCGACCTAACACGCCCGACGGTGTCGTGAAGGTAACAAAGGCCGTGTCGCCACCTTCGTCAATCGGGCTGGCGTAGTTCTTAGTGTGATGCATGCTGGCCCAAGCTTCGTTTGGGAATTCGTCCAACAAGAAGATCGCCTCGTCCGCGACATGAATTCCCATATCAATAATCAATCCCCTGCTGCTATAGGTTGACGGTGGAGGAAATTGGTCGCGAAGGATGCAGCGGATTTCACGGACTTCGCCCACCACACCGGATTGAATCAGTTTCCGGGTGTAAAGCAGCGCCGGGTCATAGCGCCGCTGTAAACCAATCTGAATTTGGTGTGGGTCGCGGCCAATGGCAGCGACAAAGTCGAACGCTTCCTGCAATCCATCCGTCAAGGGCTTTTCCAGATAGATCGGTATCTTCGCTTTGACGAAGGGCAAAGCGTCTCTGGCGTGATTCTTTGTATGCGAAGCAATGATGACTGCATCCATTACGCCAACCATTTCTTGAGCCATAAGATTTGGATCAAGAAATGAACTCACTCCAGCGAGATTAAGCTCAGCCTGAGCGTCGTCACCCGCAGCTTGCACTTCGTCGCCGATGGCGACGATCTGATGACCTTGATTCTGCACGATGGACGCATGCACCTTGCCAATGCGACCAACACCGAACACCCCATATTTATAGGTTTTGACCACAATAACGCTCCTCTTCAGAATTCTGTCACCACAGTTACGCCCGGAACCTGGAACTTGTCCATATTCACGAGCGCATCAATGGACTGTTCGAGCGTAATCTTTCTGCCAATCAGCTTTTCAGGCTGGAGCTTTCCGCTTTCGATCATGGCGAATAAGGCTTCGTAACGATGTGCCTGCATGCCGTGGCTGCCCAGGATTTCCAATTCGTGTGCGATGACTTTGCTCATTGGGACAGGGGGCGTGCTTTGCTCCGCCAGCAGAAGTCCGACCTGAATGTGCTTGCCGCGTTTGCGCAGATTGTTGATGGAGTTGAAACAGGTCGTGGGATGTCCGAGCGCATCCAAAGAAACGTGCGCGCCGCCTTTGGTAATTTCGATGACGGCTTCGGTAACATCGGCGACTTGCGCGGCATTCACCGTAGCCACCGCGCCCAACGCCTTCGCAAATCGAAGTGCGTCTTCAGAAATATCTATCGCCACGACGTTCGCGCCAATCACGTTGGCAATCATAATCGCCGACAAACCCACTCCACCGCAGCCGTGAACGGCTACCCATTGCCCGGCGGTAGTTTTGCCTTGGTCTACGACCGCGCGAAAGGAAGTGACAAACCGGCAACCCAAACTCGCCGCCGCCGGAAAATCCAGCGACTCCGGCAAGCGCACCAGATTCGTGTCGGCGTAATGAATGGACACATATTCGGCAAACGATCCCCAGTGAGTGAACCCCGGTTGAAACTGGTGGTCGCAAACCTGCTGATTGCCTGACGCACACTGCGGACAAGCGCCACAACCGCCGACGAATGGAACTGTGACGCGATCCCCGATCTTCCATTTGGTCACGTCCTTACCGACCGTTGCGACCACACCAGCCAATTCATGACCGGGCACGTGCGGCGGTTGAATATCCGCGTCGTGTCCAACCCAGCCATGCCAGTCGCTACGGCAAACACCCGTCGCCATGACTTTGACGACGACGCCATGCGCTTCTGGCGTTGGATCAGGAACATTGTTTAGTTGTGGTGGTATGCAAAAGGCATCATAAATAACAGCTTTCATTCAATTGACTCCATGCTTGAAGCGTCAGGTTAATATTGAGCAGACTTATGCTAACATCGGCATTGCATTTGTGATTCCTCGCAAAGGAGCTTTGTTATGAATATCGCTGAAGCCAATCTCAACCCCAGCATTGATCTGGCTGAATTCAAAGTACGTTGTTTGGAAGTGCTGGAGCATTTAGGTGCGCCCGGGTTGATCGTCACCAAAGAAGGTCGCCCGCTGGCGCGCATCACACCAGTCACCGCCATCAACAACGAGCAGTTAATTGGCTCAATGCACGGCCAGATCGCCATTCACGGCGATGTTCTTTCAACCGGGATTGATTGGGATGCTCAATCTTGATACGCATATTCTGATATACCTGCTCGATGGCACATTGAACCCGCGTGAGCATCACTTGGTGGTGCAGCAACCGCTGGCCATTTCCGACATTGTCTTGTGGGAGCTAGCCAAACTGGTTCAGCTTGGGCGCATCACGCTTGACCTTGGCAGCCCTGCTTTTCAAACGTGCTTGCAGCAATTGACCGTCATTCCCGTCAACGTGGAAATCGCCCGAACCAGCACACAACTGGATTTCCGCTCCGATCCTGCCGACGAATTGATTGCCGCCACCAGCATTGTTTTCGGCATTCCATTGCTGACGCGCGATCATAAAATTCTTGGCTCTCAGTTTGTGCCTTTCGCTTAACGTCAATCACCGACCCAATCAATTGAATTCTTCTTTGCGCTGCAACCTGAAGTTCTTGTCGCATACTCGCGCTTCGGGCGTTGGATCAGGGACGTTCTTTACTTGTGGTGGTGCGCCAAAGGCTTCATAAATAACAGCTTTCATTCGGTAGGCTCCTTAGTTGAATGCCTGGTCATTATGCATATTCCAAATTAAGGAGAAAGACAGACAAAGAGGGAGAACCCCGTGGGACTCTCCCTCTTTGTCTATGCAGAAATAATGCTGCGAGGCTTGTTACTTAGCAGGGCGTTGCAGGATTTCCGCCAGTGCCTGCATCCGATTCGAATCTGCCGGACTCTTCGCCGTTTTGGCGCTTTCTTTCAGCGAGCGCGAAAGGCTTTGGAGTTTGGCCAGTCCTTTGGTCAGCTTGGAACTCTCGGCGGTTTGAATCGCGTTGCGAACGTCGGTGATCTGATCCGCTGGCAAAGCCTGCGAACGTTCCAACTGATCCACATACGCTTTGGCGACAACCAATTTGGCAGGCCAAACAATCTTTCGCTGGCTCTGCACATTCAGTTCCGCCACTTGCACAGCTTTTGCGGCATCAATTTCATTCTGGGTCAAAAACTCGCTTGGAGTCAGTTCAAGGATGTCCAACCCACGCGCGATTTCCGAAGCGTAGATGTGGCCGTTGTACCAATAAGCCGACCAGTCGCCAGCCAGAATGAGCATCTTCGGATCAACCGGCCCACGGTCAAAGTAGGCAATCTCCTTCGGATGGCTGGCGTCGGTAAAGTCCATGACGGAGATGCCGCCCTGATACCAGGCTTGCACTTTTATGTCGCGTCCGGGGACTGGAACGAGCGAACCGTTGTGCGCTACGCAATTTTCGGTGTCGCCCTGTGCTGCTGGCAATTTGTAATAGCCAGCGAATTTCAGCTTGCCATCCTTCAAATCAAACAAGGCGTTCGCGCCCCAGACGTTCGGGTCATTGGGACGGCAACGCGCGCCCATTCCTCCGCCCCATTCGTCTGTGAACACGACCTTTGAGCCATCGTTCGAAAACGAAGCCGAGTGCCAGTAGGCATAATTTGGATCGTTGACGGCGTCCACACGCTTCGGATTCACCGGGTCAGAAATGTCCAGCAGGATTCCGTTGCCGGAACATGCGCCTGCGGCCAAACCTTTTTCTGAATACACAGTGATGTCGTGGCACTGGTCGCTGAAGGACGGTTTGCCCGTGCCGTGCGTAGCTCCGCTGCTCAAAGCGTTGATCGCTCCGCTGCGAGCGTCCATAAACACTCGCGGGCTGGACACCACTTTTGCAGTTTGCGGCGAAGCCAGCGGGACTTTGATGACTTCAATGCGAAACAGCGAAGTGTTCGGGTCTTTATCCGGCGCTTCCGCTGAACATCCGGCCAACTCTTCGCCCTGGCGCACGAACGATGTGCCGGACACGTAGATGTAAACGTTGTTCTTATCCTTCGGATCAACGACCAGCGTATGCGTGTGCGAACCGCGACAAGTTTGCACGGCGGCTACCTGTTTGGGACTCTTGATGTCCGAGATGTCGAAAATCCTGACGCCACGGAACCGATCTTTATTTGGCGCAGGCAAACTCGGCCCTTGCGGTTTGCCTGCGGCTGGCGGCGGGTTCGGCGGAAATCCCTGTATGCCGCAATCTGTGCGGCCATTCGGCATTTCGACCGACATAAACATCAGGTTTTTGTAAACCGACACATCGCCTTGTCCCCCCGGACAAACCATCGAAGTTACCAGCTTGGCCTTCGCCGGATCGGAAATGTCATAGATGTTGACGCCATAAAAATTCCCCATAAACAGGTGCTTTCCCTGAAAGGCCAGGTCGGAGTTGGCAAAGGCGAGTTGCGCCATCACCAACTGAAACGGCTTCGGAATCTTGGAAGTGTCGCCCATTCCGAGCACGCCCAGAGTCTGCTGCACTTTGGGATTATCAGCGTCGTCCGAACCGAGTTGGAACGCTCCAGGTTTTTTGAGGAGTTGGATATGTCTCAACCCCTTCGAGATTTCTCCGGCGTCGTACAACCCCGCTTTCAGTTTGAATCGCGGGTCGCTGGCGTCTGATCCAGTCATTCCGGCGGGAAGCGGCGGCGCTTTTTCAGCCGGAGGCATGTCTTGTTCGGGTTTGGCGCTTGCGGCCTTGGTTGATTCCTGAGAAGTAGGCGTTTGCGCCTGCATCTTGACGGCCAAACACAGCCACAACAGAAGTGAGACTGTGAGTAAACGGAAAGCCGTTGTCGGTACTTGATTCATCGTTTCTCCTTTGAAGGGTTTTTCTCCAGCATATTTTGCATGACGCGGATTTCGGCGCGCTGGCCGCTGTCTACATCGGTTGCGAAGTTGAACAATTCAGCTTCTTGCCCAGAACCGGCGGTGTCGTGCAAATCCTTGACCATCGTCAATGCCCCGCCGTGATGCTGAATCATCCCTTCCAAAAACAGACGGTCGAACTCTTCGCCTTTGGCTTTTTTCAAAGCTTCCATCTGCTTTGGAGTCAGCATCCCCGGCATCGGAGCCATTTGGTCGTGCGACATATTTGGGTGGTTCATGTGCATCTTGTGCATGTCGTTGGTCGGGTCTGAAACGGGCTGCCCGCGCGACACCAACCACCGTTTCATAAACGCGATCTCGTCAGATTGTGAATGACTGATGCGCGCGCCCAGCGATCTCACATCCTTGTTTTCAGTGTGCGACTCAATCAGCGCAGTCATCTCCACAGCTTGTTCGTGATGCACAATCATTCCTTGCATAAACTGCACATCCGCTGTGGACACAGGCGGCAGCTTGCCCTTCGTCGCCGAGGGAAGAACTCTCGTCCGCTTCCCCGGCGCGCCCGGCTGCACCACCACCGGTTTCGTCGGCGCAGGCTGTTGCGCAGCAACGTGGA
>ERZ650309.1668-NODE-1668-length-10403-cov-3.693757_pt1 | contig 10403 bp, 6 predicted proteins | sample MGYA00376245_ERZ650309 | MGnify/ENA primary metagenome ERZ650309 (study PRJEB26733, sample SAMN07839294) | wastewater metagenome | biome: urban; feature: wastewater treatment plant; material: waste water | place: USA: North Carolina | collected 2016-04-26 ...
GATGTAGGGGCCGGAGCCAATGTGCTCTTCAATTTGCTTGAACGGGTCAGTATCGGTAATGCGCTTGGGCATGATGAAGGGCACACTGCTGGACGGTTTGCCCAGCGCCTCCAAAACAAAGCCGCAGGCCTCGCCCAAAAAGATGCGGAAGGTATCGGGCGCGGGGGTGTCCATGCGCTGCACAAACTGCATCAAGGCCGAGCCCATGGCGTCGCGTTTGCCCCAGCGTTGCAGGCTGGCCACCACGTCTTCGCTGGTCACGGGCTTGCCGTCGTGGAACTCCAGCCCCTTGCGCAGCTTCTCGCGCGTCGACAGATCGATGCGCTGCCGCGCCACCTTGGCCTCGCTGTGCGCGTCGACCTCCTGCTCCAGCCGCTGCTGCAGCGGACCCAGGACGTGGTGCTCCAGCCAGTCCAGCGTCTCGGCGACGTGCGCCTCCAGGCGCTCGATGCTCTGGTCGAGATCCGCCCGCAGCGCCGTGACGTCGAAGGCCCCCTCGACGGTGCGGTAGCTGTCGTTGCGCAAGAAGGCCATGAGCCCGCGGAAGAAGCCGCGCTCGGCCCGGAACGCCTCGCCGCGCGACAGCTTCACGCGCTGCTCGCCGCCCAGGTAGCTGTCCCGCAGCGCCAGCTCGATCGCCGCGGGCTCGGTCGCCTCCTGGCGCAGCGGCAGGCCCAGGCCGACCAGCGTGTTCTGCGCCTCGCGCACCAGCGCCTGCGCCGCCTCGGTCGCCCGCTTGCCCAGCAGCGCCCCGACGCGGCGGCTCGCCTGCGCGCGGTCTTCCTTGCCGCGGCTCGTCGGCTCGGTCTGGATCTGCCGCAGCATGCGCTGCGCCAGCCGCCGCGGCGTGCCGCCGTCCCCGAGCCAGCGCCAGCGCAGCCGCGACTCCCGGGCGCGCAGCCGCGACAGCGCCCCGCGCAGCAGCTCGCGCAGCACCGCCGGCTCGGCCAGCCCCGGGATCGAGTCCTCGGGCCGCCGCACCAGCTTCTTGTCGACATCCGTCGGCGGCGCGTCGAACAGCGAGTCGTCGAAGTCGGTGCTCGGCAGCGCGCCCGAGACCTCCTCCGCGAGATCCGGCAGGTCGTCGAGGTCCTGCGCCATGGCCAGCAGCAGGTGCCGGAGGTCGCGCCGCTTCTGCAGCAAGAGCAGCGTCGGCCGCGCCGCCTGCAGCGAGCCGAGGAAGGCGGTGAACGCCTCGAGCCCCTGGTGCTCGTGCGCCGACACCGTCAGGACGCCGGCGGCGCGCAGCCCCGGGTAGCGCGCGAGCGCCTGGCGCGCCTGCGCCTCGGCCGCGGCGATGCGGGCCGGCGCCGCCTCGATGAGCACCGCGCCCTCGCTGAGGTCGGCCACGGTGTCGCTCTTGCTCAAGAGCAGCAGCACCGTCTGGCCCTCGTGCACCAGCGACTCGAGCAGGCTCAGGTCGGCGCCCGCGAACGGCGCCCGCACCGGCTTGAGGTACGCCACCACGTCGAGCTCGCGCAGGATCACGTTGCGCGTCATCTCGTCGTGCAGCGGCAGGTCCGGGTCCAGGCCGGGCGTGTCGATGAGCTGCACGCCGCTCGGGATGCGCGCGCCCGGCGCGGTCCACTCGATGCTCTGCACCAGGCTCGCCGCGTCGCCGGACTCGCGCTCGTCGCACAGGCGCGCGAGCTCGGCCAGCGACTCGCCCTCGAGCACGCGCACCTTGTTCTCGGGGTAGTGGATGAAGGCCTGCTCCTTGGCGCCGCGCCAGCACACCACGCGCACCCGCGTCGTCGGCGCCGCGGCCTCGGGTAGCCGGCCCGTGCTCTCGCCCATGAGGACGTTCAAGAGCGCGCTCTTGCCGCTCGAGGTGATGCCCAGGAGGCCCACCTGCAGGCTGCCCACCTGCTGCCGCCGCCTGAGCTCGGCCAGCTTGCGCTGCCGCACCGGCAGGGCCACGCCGCTGTCCTGGAGCAGCCCGAGCGCGCGGTCGATGAAGGCCGTGCACGTCTCGGCGCTGAGCTCGAGGTCGCCCGGGCCCAGGCCGGACAGCACCTGCGCCAGCGCCTTGGGCCCCAGGCGCGCCGCCAGCTCCTGCCCGAGCGCCAGCCGGCCCGTCGCCGACAGCCCGCCCGCGGCGCGGCCCGCGGCCACCCGCTCGTCGAGCTCCTTGCGCGTCGCCGCGTCCACCGCCTGCGCCGTCCGCGGATCGTCGAGCAGCTTGCGCAGCCCGGCCTCGGTGAGGAGCGGCAGCCCGCTGTGCGGCGGTTGGCTTTCGTCCGAGGTCACGCTGTCCTCCGTGCAGGGCCGGGCGCGCCCCCCTCCGTCATGGAGCCCCCCCTTGGGTGAGGCTGCGCCCAGGATCTCAGGAGAACTAGGGTACACGGTCCCCGGCCCAAAAAACGAGCGGTTTCGCGGCACCGGCCGCCGCGCGACCCGGCCAGCCTGGCGAGCCGGGGCCGCAGAGGGGTCGGGCAGAGGGGTCGGGCAGAGGGGTCGGGCAGAGGGGTCGGAGAGAGGGGCCGGGGAAGGGCCGGGGAGGAAACAGGACCTGCGGGCAGGGCCGTGCAGCAGGCGGTCGGGAATGTGCAAGTCCGCGAGCGGCGCGCCTCTAGGAATCCCCAGGTGCATGATAGGCTGCTGTTATGCCGACGAAAAAGCCTGCACCGACCGCGAAGCCGCCGGCTCGTCTCAGCAAGGCCGAGCCCAGGACCGCCGGCAAGGGCCAGGAGACCGCGAGCAGGCCCGGGCGGCCCGGCAAGGGGGCAAGCAAGCCGGCAGGCAAGCCGGCAGGCAAGCCGGCCGGGGAGGCGAGCAAGCGGGCCCCGGGCGCTCGCAAGGCCCCGGCGCGGGCGGTGGCAGCAGCGGGATCGGCTGGGGCAGGGACATCGGCATCAGCCGCTGCGGCAGGGAGCGCCTACACGCTCGAGGGCCTGGTGGCGCGCCTGGGCGAAGCCAGCGAGGCCGAGGTCCAGCGCCTCATCGTGACGGCGCCCGAGCAGCTCGTCGCCCTGGGCCTGACGGTCGCGGCCGAGCGCGTCGACGCCGACAGCGCGCGGCTGTACGGCCTGGCCACAGACTTCTACCAGCAGGCCACGCCGGCGCAGCGGCAGGCGCTGCTCGGGCTCTCGGCGGACCTCCTGCGCGTCGGGGCGTGGGCGGCGCAGCGGGCGAGCGAGCTGGCGCGGACGCGACGCACCGAGCTCGAGGCCCAGGTCGTCGACGAGAGCGGCGAGGTGGCCGAGGCCGAGGCGCTGCTCCGTCGCGCCCGCGGCCGTCGCGAGCAGCTGCGCGCCGCGCTGCTCCTGTGCGCGGGGAACCTGCCGTCCCGGCGCACCGAGATCCTCGGCGCCTATGCGCTGCTCGGCGAGCGCGGCGAGGTGCTGGGCGAGTCGCTGCGCCGCCTGGCGCGCCTGGCCCGCTCGTACCTCGACAGCCGCGACCCCAACCTCAAGGCGCGGGCCGTCGCCACCGGGCTCAGCGTGCCGCTGCTCAACGACACCTTCGCCCTGGCCGGGCGCACCGACGAGCTCCGCACCTCGGTCCCGGCGCTGCGGCCCGCGGTCTCGGTCCCGCTGCGCGAGCTCGCCCGCTGGGACGGCGTCAACCTGACGCTGCTCGCGCACCTCTTGGATGTCTTCGATGCGGCGCGGCTGATCGAGCCGTCGATCCCGCGGCTCCTGCCGATGAGCCTGCGCGGCTGGTTCTCGCCGCTGGGCGTCGGGCCCAAGAAGCGGCCGGACGAGGGCGGCAGCCCTTCTTGAGCGTCCGCTTCTGAGGCGCTGTCTAGCGGCGGGGCGCGCTCCCGCTGGGGAGCGCGGCGGGGGCAGGAGGTCTCAGCCGGCGGGCTCTTCGTCGTCGTCCTTGTCAGCGACGGGCTTCTTGTCTTTGTCCTCGTCCTCGGGCTTGATCTTGTCGCGGCCCGCGGCCCGGCGCACCACCGCGCCGACCAGTGTGCCGCCGATGCCGCCGACGACCGCGGCCAGCATCACCGCATCCAGCGTCGGTGCCACGAGCCGCGAGGGTGTCGCGTTCTTGTGGAACCAGTACGAGAACACCAGCGTCGAGGCCGAGGCCATGATGAGGTGCGGCTTGATCTTCTGATCGCCGATGCGCGTCTCGACGAACATCATGCCCAGGAGCACGACGATGCCGGCGAGGAAGAACCAGCTCGGGTCGTAGCTCTGCGGGTGCACGGTGACGTGGATGCCGCTCTCCATGAGCTCGTCGACGCTCTCGGTGGAGAAGGTCAGCTCCTTGCCGCGCAGCCGGCTGTTCAGGCGGTGCTCGTTCTGGTTGTGCTGCTCGGACCAGTTGGTGGTGCCGCGGCGCACGCGCATCTGGTTGACGCGGTGGCTGAAGTCGCCGTTGAGCTCCTCGCTGACGCCGCCGTCGCCGGTGACGTTGAGCGTGTAGCTGACCATCGTGTCCTGGCCGCCGCCGGGCTTGATGGTGCCGCTGACGGTCACGTCGAACGGGCCGGTCTTGCCCTTGCCGATGGCGAGCTTCTCGGTGAGGTGATCCTTGGTCAGCACCGTATCGGCCAGCACCTCGCGCCCGAGCGCCTTGCGCAGCGTCGGGTAGCCGGCCGCCGCGACCCAGACGATGGCGAGCGCCGCGAACAGCTTCTTGCCGAGCGGGTTCTTGATCAGGTCATAGGCCGGCAGCGCCGTGTAGTAGATGCCGTAGGCGACGAGGCCGCCGGCCAGGATCACGCCGACCGCGCTCTCGCGCAGCAGGTCCATCTTGTAGCTGACGATGAAGCCGGCGGCGAGCACCAGCATCAGCACCGGGCCGAGCCAGCTCTCCCAGTGATCGTCCATGAAGCGCTGGAAGCCGGTCTTGGGCGCTTCCTTCTCCTTGGCGTCGCCTTTTTTGGGGACGCCGTCGCGGCCCTGCTTCTTGGCCTCTTCCTTCTTGTACTCGGCGAGCTCGGCCTCGGCCTTCTTGGCGCGCTCGACGGCGCGCTTGGTCCGCTTGTAACCGTCCGCCTCCTCCTCGACGAAGGGGCTGGTGGTCGGTTCGTTGTCTTCTGCGTTCGGGTTGGCTTTGTTGTCTCTGGGAGGACGCGCCACAGGCTGGCTCCACAAGCTGGGGTTGGGCCCTTTTGCACGTGTAGGTCGACCTTCGTGCTGGGCCCGCGCTCGAAAAGAGCCGCCAAAATATCGCGTCCACCACCGAGGCCGCAAGCCCGGACGCGGCGCTGCGGTGTCGCGGCCGGCGGGAGCACCGTCGCTTATTTAGCCGCGGCGGGTGTCTTTGGGTTCCTGGGCGGCCCTGCGCGTCCCTCGGGCCCCGCGCTTCGGAGTGCCGGCCCTGGGTCGGATCTTGAGGCTGGTCCCGAGGTCGCTTCCGAATCTCAGGCCTTGGCCGGGTGCGCGCGGAACCAGTCCACCGTCTGCTTCACCGCCTCTTCGTGCGGCGTCACGGCGACGGCGTCCTTGCCGAACGCGCGCTCGAACTTGGCGTGGCTGACGAGGTAGGGCTGCTCCCACTGATACAGCATCTCGGCGAGCTCGCGCATGATCGGCACGAACAGGCCCAGGCCCTTGAACACCAGGCCCGGCGCCTCGCCGACGCTCGGCTTGTGGCCGGCCGCCTTGAAGACAAGCTCCAGCAGCTGGCGCTGCGTCAGCGTCGGCGCGCTCGGCACGTGCCAGGCCTGGCCGAGGGCCTCCTCGTGCTCGCCGAGCACCACCAGCCCGGCCGCGAAGTCGGGCAGGTAGATGAACGTGTGCGGGTTGTCGAGCTTGCCCATCACCTGCACCTTCTTGCCCTTTAGCGCCGGGTAGAAGACGCGGCCGCCGTAGATGGTCGTGGCGTCGGCCTCGGGACCGTAGAAGTCGGGCGCGCGGCCGAGCGCGACGCGGACCCGGCCCTTCTCGTGCGCCTCCATCGCCATGCGCGCGAGCTCCGCCCGGATCCGGCCCTTGCGCGTCGGTGCGCTGTGCGGCAGATCCTCGGTCATGGGGCCCTTGGCCTGGCCCGCCGGCCCGTACATGTATACGCTCTCGGCGCTGATCAGCCGGGCCCCGGCCGCGGCCGCGCCCTCGATGACGCCGCGCTGGATCGCCGGGTACAGCTCGGCCCACTTGGTGTAGTCGGGCGTCGCGGTGTGATAGACGACGGCCGCGCCCTCGCACGCCTTAGGCGTCGCCCGAACGTCACTCGCGTCGGCCTTGTACGCCTCGATGCCGGCTTCACCGCCGCCGCCGCTGCGGCTGACGATGCGCACCTTGCGGCCGCGCGCCTTGAGCTTGCGCGCGATGCCGCGACCGAGCGCGCCCGCCCCGAACACCACGTGCAGCCCGCCGCCCGCCGCCGGCTGCCCTCCGGTCTCTCTCGTCTCCATCTTCGTCCTCCCCCCTGCAAGGCCGCCAGGACCTCGCGTGACGATCTCCCCATGGTACGAAAAGCGCGGCGCCTGCGGCCAGATCTGCGCGCAGCGACGGTGGGCACCGGGCTCCGCCGCCGCGCCCGCGCCGCCGCCGCGCTCGTGGCCGGCCCGGGGCCATGGTAGAGAGGCGCCATGACCGCCACCGCCCGCATCGACGCCGCCGCCTGCCTCACCTCGGACTTCCGCCCCGGCCCGCAGCACGAGCAGCTCCTCGCCCTCGTCGGTCGCTGGTCGGGCACGACCTCGACCTGGCTCGCTCCCCAGGCCCCCGCCGACGAGGCCGGCACCGAGGCGACGATCGAGGCGCTGCTCGGTGGCCGCTTCGTCCGCATCGACTACCAGAGCGCGGTGCAGGGCAAGCCGCACGCGGGTCAGATGCTCTTCGGCTTCCACAGCGACGCCCGCGCCTTCGAGCTCGCCTGGCTCGACAGCTTCCACACCGGCACCGCCATCATGCTCTCGACCGGCGCCGCCGACGACGGTGCGCACGGCGCCCTGGTGAGCGTCCTCGGCAGCTACCGCGCCGGCCCCGAGCGCTGGGGCTGGCGCACCGTGCTGCGCCCGCTGCACCGCGACGAGCTCGTGATCGAGGCCTACAACGTCTCGCCGAGCGGCCACGAGGATCGCGCCATCGCCACCCGCCTCAAGCGCCTGTGATCCGTCGGCCGCGCGCTGGCTGTGCAAGGGGCGACGTGCGGCGCGCTGCCGATTCCGCAGCGCGGCTGCGGTTTCTGCAACCACGCCGCACGCCGCGCCCGCCCGCGCCCCCGTCCGCGGCCGACCACGGCGCCGTTCTCCGTCGAGAGCGTGTCTGTCCAGCCGCGCTCGCGGGCCTGGCACAGGGGTTGCGCTAGCGCTCCATTGTCCGCGAGCAGCCGGGTCCTCGATTGAAAGAAGCGGCTGCACCTATCAACAGACTTCGATTAGGAGACTCCCATGAAGACCTCTCGACTGACCCTTTGGCTCGGCGCTGTCCTGTTCAGTCTCGGCATCGGCTGTGGCTCCGCGGACACCGGCATCGGCTCGGACGCGCTCGCGGTCACCGGCTCCGACGTCAACGGCGAGCAGCTCGCGCTCCCCGACGGCGACGGCCCGGGCGCGCGCGACAAGGCCGGCCCCGTCGCTGGCGACGAGCTCGGCCGCCTGACCTCGCTGCTCGGCCTGAGCGCCGATCAGGTCGCGCAGATCAAGCCCATCCTCGAGGCCACGCGCCAGGCGCTCGACGAGGTCCGCGCCCAGGTCCGTGCCGGCTCGCTCAGCCCCGAGGACGCCAAGGCCAAGGTCAAGTCCCTGCACGACGCGCAGAAGGCCCAGATCCTGGCGCTGCTCACCCCCGAGCAGCAGGCCAAGTTCAGCGAGATGCGCGCGCACCACTGCGGCCCCTTCGATCTCAAGCGGCTCACCGACGCGCTCGGCCTCTCGAGCGACCAGGTCAGCCAGATCGGCGCGCTCATGAGTGCGGCGCAGCAGAAGAGCAGCGAGATCCACGCCCAGGTCGAGGCCGGGACCCTGTCGCTCGACGCCGCGCACACCGAGCTCGATCAGATCCGCAAGGACACGCAGGCCGCGATCCAGGGCGTGCTCACCGCCGAGCAGCAGGCCGAGCTGGCCAAGATCCTGTCGATGCCGCCGCCGCCGCCGTCGTCGTCCTTGGGCGACCGCACCGGGTCCGCGCCGCCGCGGCGCTAGCGAACGCCGCGCTCAGCAGCCGTTCAAGCGGCGCTGGCGGATGGTGACGCAGCCCGTGCCCTTGCCGAAGCTGCCCTCGCTGCCGAGGCGGCGCACGTGCTCGACGATCTCGCGCACCCACGCCGCCACCTGATCGACGTCCTCGGCGGTGGTCTCCATGCCCAGCGAGAAGCGGACCGCCTCGAGCGCCTGCTCGCGCGACAGCCCCAGCGCCAGCAGGCCGACCGACGGCTCCGGTGAGCCCGACGAGCACGCCGAGCCCGTCGACACCGCGGCGCCGCGCAGGTCGAGCCCCATCATCAAGAGCTCGCCGGTGACGCCGGCGAAGCCCAGGTTGCACGTCGCCGGCGCGCGGTGCTCGGGCCGCGCCTCGCCGTGGCGCCGTGCGCCCGGGATCTGCAGGAGCTGCGACTCCAATCGATCGCGCAGCGCCGCCACCTCGGCCGTGCGGCCCAACAGCTCCTCGCGCGCCAGCCGCGCCGCCCGTCCGAAGCCGAGGATGCCGGGCACGTTCTCGGTGCCGGCGCGCCGGCCCTTCTCCTGGCTGCCGCCGACCAGCAGCGCCGGCAGATCCAGCGGCACGCCGCACGTCGCCGCGCCGCTGCCCTCGGTCCGCACCGGCACCCCGCGCACGAACAGCGCGCCGATGCCCTTGGGCCCGTACAGCTTGTGCGCCGACACGGACAAGAGGTCCACGCCGAGCGCCCGCAGATCGAGCGGCACCTTGCCCGCGCCCTGCACCGCGTCGCAGTGGAACCACGCGCCGTGCGCCCGCGCCCGTGCCGAGAGCTCCGCGATCGGATTGAGGTTGCCGAGCTCGTGGCTACAAAGCTGCACCGTCACCAGCGCCGTCCGCCCGTCGCCGAGCGCCCGCTCCAGCGCCGCCGCGTCCAGCCGCCCGGCCTCGTCCACCGGCAGCACCGTCACCCGGAAGCCCTCGCCGCGCAGCACCTCGAGCGAGCGCCGCACCGACGGGTGCTCGAGCGGCCCCGAGATCACCTGCCACGGCCCGTCTCCGCTCTGGCCCGCGCGCGCCCGCGCCCGCGCCGCGCCGAGGATCGCGGTGTTGTTGCTCTCGGTGCCGCCGGAGGTGAAGACGATCTCGAACGGCGAGCAGCCGAGCAGCGCCGCCACCTCGCGCCGCGCCGCCTCGACCGCACCGCGTGCGCGCTGCCCCTCGATGTGCTGTGACGACGGGTTGCCGAAGCAAGACAGCGCCTCGACCATCCCCCGCATCACCTCGGGGTGCAGCGGCGTCGTGGCGTTGTGATCGAGGTAGATGCGGCGCGTGACAGACTGCATGGTCCTTCTCCTACTTTAAGCTCTAATCGTAAGCGCCCGCCGCCGCGGGCCGTCATCCCGAGGCGGTCACTTCACCAGGCCGCGCATGCGATCGGTCGCGGTCACCAGCTCGTGCGCGGTCCCTGGCTCCGTCGCCGAGTGGCCGGCGTCCGGCACCACGCGGAAGTCGGCCTCGGGCCACGCCCGGTGCAGCATCCACGCGTTCTCCATCGGGCAGACGATGTCGTAGCGCCCCTGGACGATGACCGACGGGATGTGCCGGATCTTGTGCACGTCCTCGACGAGCTGGTAGTCGCTGCGGAAGAAGCCGCGGTGCGCGAAGTAGTGGTTCTCGATGCGGGCGAAGGACAGCGCGAAGTTTTCGCCGGTGAACCGCTCGATGAGCGCCGGATCTTCGTACAGCCGGCTGCAGCGCGCCTCCCACAGGCTCCAGGCGTGCGCCGCGTGCCGTCGCTCGTGCGCATCGTCGCTGAGCAGCCGGCGGCCGTAGGCGCGCATCAGGTCGCCGCGCTCGTCCTCGGGGATGGCGCGCACGAAGTCCTCCCACGCGTCGGGGAAGATGGCGCTCGCGCCCGACTGGTAGAACCACAAAAGCTCGCGCTGGCTCATGAGGAAGATGCCGCGCAGCACCAGGCCGGCGACGCGCTCGGGGTGCGTCTCGGCGTACGCCAGCGCCAGCGTGCTGCCCCACGAGCCGCCGAAGACCAGGAAGCGCTCGATGTGAAGGTGCTGGCGCAGCGCCTCGATGTCCTGCACCAGGTGCCACGTCGTGTTCTCTTCCAGCGAGGCCAGCGGCCGGCTCTTGCCGGCGCCGCGCTGATCGAACAGCACGATGCGGTAGAATGTCGGATCGAAGAAGCGCCGCTGGCTCGGCTCGGTGCCGCTGCCCGGGCCGCCGTGCAGGAACAGCGCCGGGAAGCCGCTCGGGTTACCCGACTCCTCGAAGTACAGCTCGTGCACCGGCGACACGCGCAGAAACCCCGTGCGATACGGATCCAGCACCGGATAGAGGACCCGCCGCTGCGCCGCCATGCTCCCGTCACCCCCGGGGGCC
>ERZ650309.1669-NODE-1669-length-10398-cov-5.244320_pt1 | contig 10398 bp, 8 predicted proteins | sample MGYA00376245_ERZ650309 | MGnify/ENA primary metagenome ERZ650309 (study PRJEB26733, sample SAMN07839294) | wastewater metagenome | biome: urban; feature: wastewater treatment plant; material: waste water | place: USA: North Carolina | collected 2016-04-26 ...
GCAGCTTCAGCAGCTCGTCGAGCACGCGGCGCGTCATCAGGCGGAAATCGCCCGTACAGCCGGAAATCCAAAAGAAGAGCAACGGTTGTTGCTAAAGATGATCAATCAGTTTGGCGGTCATTTGTGGCGGGATCGCGCAGTGATGCGGCTGGCTGAAAGCTATTTCAAATCCGGGCAATATGTGCCGGTCATCAGTTTGTTGAAAAGTTCCGTTCCTGCCAAACGCGAATACCTGGCATGGATTGGCGAAGCGCAGGCTGCTGCGCGACAACAAAATGCCGCGCGCGTTTCGTTTGAAGCAGCGATGAATGGAAATTCGCAGGATGATGTTTCGCTGCGGGCCGCCATCGGGCTGGATCGCCTAGATGAAGCGGGAAACGTTTTGCTGAATGAAGAAGCGCATTTGCGCCGGGCGCGCATTTACCAGTTCAACCGGTATTTTGGCGATGCTCGAAAGCATTGGCTGGCCGTGGTGACGCAGTTTTCAAACAGTCCGAAGCGTTCAGAAGCCCTATTCAACCTGGGTCGCGGATATTTTCTGGAAGACAATTTTGCCGAAGCCGCGAAGTGGTACGAACAGGTTGGCAAGGAATTTCCCGCCACTCCCGAAGGCGAACAAGGATTTTATTACGTCGGTCATTGCCGCCAATATCAGGGAAATGTGAATGGCGCAATTGTCCGGTATGAAGAGTTTTTGCGCGCGTACCCGAAAAGCGAATATGTCGGTTACGCACATTTGAACGCGATTGACACACTGCGGACTGCCAAGCGCAATGACGAAGCCTTGAAATGGACGGCGCGCGGAATGGCCCTGAGCGAGCCGTTTGCCTCCGTCACGTCACAGTTCAAACAGGCCTTGATTCGACTGAGCCAAGAAGATTTTCAGGCGGCACTGGCGGAATTCACCTCGCTGAAAACCAGAAATTTGGCCGTGCGCGGGCAAACAGCCACGACCAATTTGCCCGAAGTCACCTTTATGCGCGCGTACTGCCTGGAAAAGCTTGGCCGATTTGACCAAGCCGTCAACGAATATCTGGCGATGCCTGAAGTCCGTGCCGGAGCCGCAGGATATTACGGATGGCGCGCCAGCGAGCGGTTACGCGCTTTGGCGCAGAATCCGCGAACGAAACATCTGGTCGTCGCTCAGCAGGAAAAATTTTTGAATGTGGCTCGTTCTGCCAATGCGCAAGGCAATGCGGCAGCGGCAAAAAGCGCTGCGAATCAAGTGCTGCGGCTTTCCACCGATGAAGTCGCCCGCAACGACATGTTTGCGATTTTGAAAACTGTTTATCCCAAGTTGCGCGGGTATCAGGCTCCGGCAATTGCGTTCACCGTTTCTGGCCGAAACGCGCCGCTTGGAAACGGCGAAGCTCCCGCGACGGGAACAAGCCATCAAACCATTGCCAATGAATTGTTGTTTCTGGGATTGTCTGACGAAGGAGCGCCCGAATTGGCGGAAACTCCGGCCAGCAAGGCGACAATCGCTTATTACTGTGCGCGCGGCGAATGTGCCAAACGAAGCTATGATTTTAGCGAGCCGTTGTTAAGCGCCTTGCCGGAAGATTACCGGCTGGAATTGCTGCCGCGCGAAACCGCCGAAGTCATGTATCCGATGCCGTTTCGAGATTCGCTGGCTCGGCACGCCAAATCAAGAAACGTTGATCCGCGGTTTGTGCTTTCCATCGCCCGGCAGGAAAGCAGCTACAATCCGCGCGTCAAAAGTTACGCCGCCGCGCGTGGGTTGATGCAATTCATTGCCCAAACCGCCGATCAAATTGCCGCGCAATTACAACTCCGCGATTTTGAACAGGATGATCTGTACACTCCGGACACCGCCGTGCTGTTCGGATCGCAGTACATGAAAAATTTGTTTGATGAGTTTCGTTCGCCGCAGGCTGTGGCGGCGGCTTACAACGGCAGTGAAGATTCCGTTCGGCGCTGGTTTGCGCGGGCTGGCAGCTCAGAACTCGACCGGTTTGTGGTGGAAATCCTGAAGAGCCAGACAAAGGATTATGTGTTCAAAGTGTCCAGCTATTATCTGGCGTACCAGAAAATTTACCCGAATCCTTACGGGAAACAGTAGCCCTCATCCGGGTTCCTTGCCTGCACAGCCAAACGGCTCAAAAGCTTTTGAGCCGTCGCCGTGATTAAGACATCAATGGTGGAACAGAGAAAACACGCCGTACATCAACGCAGCAATCGCTGCCGCCGCGGGGATTGTGATGACCCAAGCCCACACGATTCTGCCTGCGACTCCCCAGCGCACGGCTGACAACCGCTGCGAAGCGCCGACGCCGACAATGGCTCCCGTAATGGTGTGCGTTGTCGAAACCGGAATGCCGTAATGCGACGCCAGCAGCACGGCTCCCGCGCCACCGGTTTCCGCACAGAATCCGCCAACCGGTTTCAGCTTGGTGATTTTCGATCCCATCGTTTTGACGATGCGCCAGCCTCCGGACATGGTTCCCAATCCAATCGCCAAAAACGCGGCCAAACCTACCCAGTACGGAATATCGGCTTTCGGGTCAACATATCCACCAGTCACCAGCGCGGCCATAATGATGCCCATGGTTTTTTGCGCGTCGTTGGTTCCGTGCGAGAAACTGAACAACGAAGATGAAATCAACTGCATGACGCGGAATAATCTGTCTACGCGCGTTGGGGCGAAGTTCCGGAAAATCCAGAAAACCGCCACCATCAATCCCATCCCCGCCACCAATCCGACGCCGGGGGAAATCACGATGAATGACAAGGTGCCCCACCAACCTTTAGGCCATTTGGCGTCAAAGAGCAGTGCATGAATCCCGGATTTGGCGATGGCTGCTCCAGCGTACCCGCCAATCAACGCGTGCGAAGAACTGGTCGGTAATCCCAGATACCAGGTAATCAAATTCCAGGCAACGGCTCCGACCAAGCCGGCCAACACCACCCATTCGTTGACCAGTTTTGGATCAACCAGACCGCCGTAAACCGTTTTGGCGACCGCATGCGTTCCAAAGAAGAAGGCGACGAAGTTAAAAAACGCCGCAAAGATCACGGCCACTCCAGGCGTCAGCACACGCGTGGAAACGACTGTAGCGATGGAATTGGCGGCGTCGTGAAACCCGTTGGTGTAATCAAAGGCAAGAGCAAGAATTACGATAAAAGCGACAAGCACAAAAGTACTGTCCATAGACACCTCAGTTAGTGAGAATCCGTGGCTCGAATGGATGTGGAAATTCGGTGAACCAAAGCCAGTTCGGACGATTCGTTGGTTATGCGTTTTTCAGCACAATTGCTTCCAGAACGTTGGCGGCGTCTTCGCACTTATCAATCATCCGTTCCATCTTCTCGTAAATCTCTTTCATTTTGATGATGGTGATCGGGTCTTTTTCTTCAGCGAAGAGTTTTTCAACAGCTTCGTGGTGATAGCTGTCGCCCTCGCTTTCCAACGTATGGATGTCTATGCAATCAGTCAGAACCTTTTCGCTGTTGTTGCCCAATCCGCCCACGGCCTCTTGCAGTTTGACGGTCAGACGAACCAGCACATCGGTCATTTTGCGCGCGTGTTCGGTGGATTGCTGAACGTGATAGAGAATGATTCGTTTGGCCGTGTATTCAATCGCATCCATCACGTCATCCAGGCCGCTGGCCAAGGCGTGAATATCTTCGCGGTCAATCGGCGTAATAAAGGTTTGGTTGAGCTTTTTGACAATGTCGTGGGTGAGGTCGTCGCATTTGTGTTCCAGCGCCTTGATCTGTTCGGCATAGGTGGCGCGGTTATCGAAATCGGAAAACAGCTTTTGCAACAACTTGGCTCCTTCATTTATTTGCGAAGCCAGGTTGTTGAACATGTCGAAATACTTTTCTTCTTTAGGCAACAGTCGCATCATGCGCTCTCCTTGAAAATTGCACTGATAGTTTTGAAATCGGCAGCACTGCTGAAATAAGGCGGGCAGTATACAGCCTCAGCCCAAATCTGAGAACGAAGCCACCCGCACGGTTGAAGATTTAAGACGGGCATAACACTTTTTCCGAAAAGCAGACTGCCAAAACTTTTTCCTCTTTGTCTGCGCCCTGTGGCATTACGCTTGCTCAGTACTGCGTCGTCCGAGGCTCCTACCCCTAAAAAATAAAATACCAAACAAGAGTATAAGGAGTGACAGTAATGCAAGCAGGCAGACAAAAAGCAATCAGTCAAAGAGCAGGAGAGATTTTGTGGAGAACTTTAAAGGTAGCGCCGATCGTCGGATACGCTTTCGTCATTGCAGCCGCGCCAACCGTTTTGCGTCGTAAAGGGTACGTTTTGGGTAGTTTGGCCGTCGTTTTGGATTTGCTCCCGGTCATTTGTTTGATCAAAGCCGGCGTCGAAGTCTTCACGGGCGACCTGATTCCTGACAAATTCGAAACTCCGAACCAGCCCAGTCTGGAACTGGCCGCGTAGTTTTACCTGTCTACAAACCACGACGATACCCAAGAACAATGTCTACGATTAAAGACTAAAGACCAGATTACATCTCACCAAAAACACCAAAGGGCAGGCCGCCAAAACGACCTGCCCTTCAATTTTTTTAGCCCATTTCCTGATCGCGAATCAGATGCAGGGTTAGAACAACCGGCGGGAAAGGTTGAACCCAATCGTCAACCCTTGCCAACTGTCGTCGGCTCCTACCAAACCGCGCGTCATCGAACGTTGCGACATCGTTGTTCCGTGACCATTGGTGAAACTCAGCGTGAACGAATGCTTGCGCGATTCGCTGACTTTTTGAATGGCAAAGCCAAACACAGGGCGATGAATGCCTGTAAATTCCGAAACGTAACGAGCCTTTTCATTGACGCGCATATTTGCTTCGGCCATCAACGCCACGGTCGGGCGAACATTGACGGACAATCCGGTTCCCAGCGCGACAGCAGTTTCGCCCGGCAGGTTCTGATTCGCCGAAAAGCCAATTGGGCGGTCACCGACCGAAATCGTCGGCACGAAGTAAAGCTGAGCGTGACGAGTAATGCTGCGGGCAAAGGTCGCTTCGAAGCTGGTGGTGAAGTTGCGCTTGAAATTGTCGCGACCTTCCACGCCAACCTTTGCTTCCAGCGAAAGCGGATCGCCTTTCTGTTCGTTGAGCAACGTGGCTCCGACCGAAAGTTGAATCGGACGCCCCAACCCGGACGGCGAACGATACGCGCCGACGTGAATTCGATCGGTAATTCCGTAAATGAATCCGAACGAAGGCATCGCAATCGAATCCAGGCCGAACAATTCCGAAGAATTCGTCGGTTCGCCAAACGGGAAGCGATGCGTGAAATCTGTCCACAACGAACCTTTTTCAATGGGCATGGCTGTCGGCAAATTGATCAATCTGACGTCCGCAGGGCGATAAACATTCGACGGAGTGTCGTGTTTTTCCCCGCTTGGAGTTGACGGTTTCGGCGCGACAGCGACCTGGGTCGGCGCGTTGTCGCCAGCGGTCATTTCCTTAACGGTTTTGGTTTTGGTGTTGATGACGAATTTTTTGCCATTCATTTCCACAACGGCTTCGTCACTGGAAATGAAACTGACCGGCGGCGGAGCGTCCTGAGCAGTGCGGAAATTTTGCGGGAATTTCTCGCGAAGCGCGGCGGTAAATTCCAGTCCGGCGGCGGCAAAAGCTTTGCCGAATTCGTTGCGAGCGCCTCCGCCTGCTGGGTTTATGTGGCACAGAGCGCAATTCTGCAGCTCAGGTTTTGAGAGCGAATCAGCAATGTATTTTTTTAGATAATCCGGGCGAGCGTGAGCAGTCAGTCCGGCCACGGCCACCGCCATCGCAATAAAAACGAGTTTGAAAAGTCGGCTCTTGGACATAGGTTTTGTGTTTACTCCTGCAAGTTTGATTTCTTGTGCGGGCGTTCGCGTTGGAGTACTGCGCGCCGCGCAAAGATGATTTTTTTTACCGGCGAATTTAAGTCGAATTTGGTAAGGGAGCAGTTTTACGGCAATCTCCGTTCCGCCAATTGTGACAGCTCAGCCAGCTTTTAGCCGTGTAAACAACGCTCAACCGACTCTTACTGAGTCGGATGCTGTCACAAAATGATTATTGGGGACTCGAAACGTTCCGGCGCGGATCACCGCCCTTTGAATTCCGGTTTGCGTTTTTCCAGGAACGCGCGGACGCCTTCTTCCTTGTCTTCGCTGGAAAAGCACAAGGCGAACAGGTCAATTTCCTGATCCAATCCGGCGCGCAATGTCGTGCGCGCAGCGGCTTTAACTGCGGTCTTGGCCATCGCCAATGCCACAGGACTTTTTTCGGCAATCTTATTGGCCAGATCCATCGTCTTCGCTTCCAGATCGGTCACCGGATGAACTTCGTTCACCAATCCGAGCCGCAACGCTTCCTGCGCGTCAATCATGTCGCCGGTCAAAATCATTTGCATGGCTTTTCCTTCGCCGACCAATCGAGTCAATCGCTGAGTTCCGCCGCCGCCAGGGATAATTCCCAAATTGATTTCCGGCTGACCGAAACGCGCCTTTTCGCTGGCGATGCGAATGTCGCAGGACAATGCCAGCTCGCAACCTCCGCCCAGGCAAAATCCATTAATCATGGCAATCAACGGCTTCGGAAAGTCTTCGGCAGTCACGAAAATATTGCGCGCTTTCATCACGGCGCGTTGCTGGACCGCTGTACGCCCGGCGAATTCGTTGATGTCAGCTCCGGCGACAAAGGCTTTTTCGCCTGCGCCGGTCAACACGACAACGCGAATTTCCGCGTCTGCACGAAGCTCATCCAGCGCGTTGGCCAATTCTTCGCGGGTTTTGATGTTCAGCGCATTCAACTTGTCTGGTCGGTTGATGGTGATCAGCGCGACACGTCCGCGCCGTTCGAGCAGGATGTTTTCAAACATAATTGCCGATGCTCCTTGGGTAATTTTGAGGTTGGAAAAACAGGCGCGGATTATCAAGCTCGGTTTGCGGTAAATCAAGCATTGAAATCCCGGCGATTTCGTTGCGACGAAAAGCTTTGCTTGCACCCTTCGGAGCTTGCGAGCTATATTGCGCCAGTCAAAAACACTTCCCCTAAGCGTACTCAAAAGCTTGATTGAAGAGCAATTTTCTGGTGCCGAGGCCCACAGGGCTTTTGCGGTAGCCGCATCTTTTTGCGAGGTGACAAGAAACACGACATGGCCGGGATTATCACAAACAGAACTCAATTCGCCGCTAACGGCAAACAGGTCAATGCGTTCATTGCCAAACCGGAAGGCATTTCCAAAGCTCCGGCCGTGATCATCATTCATGAATGGTGGGGATTGAATCCGCACATTGAAGATATTGCTCAGCGTTACGCCAAAGAAGGCTTTATCGCCGTCGCCACAGACTTGTACAACGGCGTGACGACCAAAGATGCCCAGGAAGCGGGAGCATTGATGTCCTCGCTGAAACCGGAAGACGGCATTGAATTGCTGAAAATTGTGCTTGATGCGTTGCGCGCCAATCCCGAAGTCAACAGCATCGGTGTCACGGGATTTTGCATGGGCGGAACTTTCGCATTGCTGTTGGCTTGCCACGAAAAAGTCGAAGCCTCCGCTCCGTTTTATGGCGATGTGCCTGTGGATACGACCTTTATCAACAATCTCAGTTGCCCCGTGTTGTTCATCGGCGGCGAAAAGGATCCCTGGATCACGGTTGAAAAAATGAATCGGCTGGATGCGGCGCTCAAACAATACTCAAAACCAGGCGAAGTACGTATTTATAAAGACGCGGATCATGCTTTTTTCAACGACACGCGTCCGGAGGTGTACAGCAAGATTGACGCCGAAGACGCCTGGAAAACCGTCATCGAATTTTTCAATCAACACCTGCGACAAGCTCAAGCTGCGACGGCCTGAAAACCGGGTCTGCGGCAACAAGCGGTCCCCACGCATTTTTTTGGAGACAGACAATGGGAAGCGAAACAGTCTATTGCGCCGGTTGTGGCATTACGATGGTATCGTTTATGAAAGTCTGCCCGCGTTGCGGCACGGTTCGCCCAGACGCCGAGGAAACCGCCGGGGCTGGAAAAGTAAATATAGACCCAGCCACCATCGTGGCGACTGGCGCAGTGATAGCCGCTGTCACTTCCGCAGCTAAAAATCATGAAAGTGAAAGCTTTCCGGCTCAATCGCCGATTTCGGTGATTCCCGTCAATGCATTGCGGCAAAAAAATGCTTATTACGATGAAAGCCAGTTTGCTCCGCCGCAGAATTTTGTGTTGATGTCGCCGAATGACGAAGAGCGACGATTCCCGATGTTTACGCGCGCGCAGATTTCTCTGATCGCCGTAGGTGTGGCTTTGCTGTTGCTGGCGCTGATTGTTGGCTGGCTGTTGTGGAGACAACAGCGGCGCGATGTGATTCAAGCTGCAAATGCTGCCGCCGCAAAAGTTCCAGCCGCAATGGCGGCAATGTCCGGCCCGAATGTTGAGCCTTCGCCGCTTCCTTCGCCTGCTGCGGAAATTGACCAGATGCTGTTCGAATCTGTCAAAACGGCGCTTGCGGCGTACAACCCGCTTGGATTCCAGCGCTATTCTTTCGAAGTCAAAGAAGGCGTGGTGACGCTCAATGGCACCGCCGAGCATCAACCGGAAAAGGATGGAGCCGAAAATGTCGTTCGCTTGTTGGTTGGCGTTAAATCGGTCGTCAATAACTTGCAGTTAAAGCCAGGCATTGGTTCAGAACCCGTCAAATTGAATCTGGCTGAAGCCAAATTGCTGGACGATGCACTGCGCCGTCAGATTCTGGAAAGCCAGCCCGGTTCCGGCGAGGCTCTATCAAATCCTGTCACCAGTCAGGCAGCCGCCATCCAGGATGCTCAACGCGAAGCCGAACGGTTGCGCCGCGAACAACTGGCGGCCAAACAGCGCGAAGAAGAAACCGCCTTGCGGTTGGCCGCCGAAGAAAAGCTGAAACGCGAAACCGAAGCGTACGAAAAGCGGCTGGAAGAAATGCGCCGCGCCGAAGCCGATCGTCGCGCCCGCGCTGAACAAGCCAGAACCGATTCGGCGACGCTTCGTTACGGAACTATTGCCTGGAGCGGAATCGTTGACGGCGTGGAAGACGTAATCATTTCTGGTTCGAGCGCTTCGGTTCGGCATATCGGAGGCAACCCGCCACGCGAAGTCCGCGCATCGTTTAGCGCTACGGTTCCACGCTCGCCGATTGAAGTAAAACTCATTTGGCAAACAGGACGTGGAAAGATTGAAGTTATTCAGCAGCCTTCAGCGGCCAACGGATACACGGCCATCATTCGCATTGACGATAGTCAAAAAGGCGGCGACAAACGCTATGAATTCACCTTGCGCTGGTCGTTGTTGTAAATGAATCCCCCAAACTCCTCAGCCGAGCTTGCCGATAAACGGCAACAGTTCAAATTTATCACTCAGAATCTGGAAGCGACCTACGGCGTGCCGTCCAACGACAGCTTGGAAGACCCGCTGGACGAATTGATTGCCACGATCCTTTCGCAGTCCACGTCCAACATCAACAGTCACAGAGCATTTGCCAGCTTGAAGGCTCGCTTCCCAGACTGGGAATCGGTCAGACGAGCGCGTCCGGCAAGTATTGCCGCCGCAATCAAGTCCGGCGGCTTGGCCAACGTCAAATCCGTTGTCATCAAAAACATCTTGAATGACATTCAGGCTCGGCGTGGAAATCTTGACCTGGCTTTTTTGAAGACGGCTCCGGTCGAGGAAGCGCGCAGCTTCCTGCTTTCGCTGAAAGGTGTGGGGCCAAAGACGGCGGCGTGTGTTTTGTTGTTCTCCTGCAAACGCCCCGTCTTCCCCATGGATACACACATTTTCAGAATTTTGCGGCGCGCAGGAATTTTGCCGGAAAAAATCAGTGATGCACTTGCCCACCAAATGATCGAAACACTCATTCCACAGAAAAAACATTACTCATTGCACATCAATCTGATCACCCACGGCAGACAGATTTGCCATCCACGAACCCCGAAATGTCCGCAGTGTTCCTTGATAGAACACTGCGAACTTGGCCGTAGCATGCTCTGAAATCCCTGATCAGGAAATTATCGGCTCAATCCCTAATGAAGAGTATGTAAAAACTGCTTCGATGGGTTTGGCCCAGACTGTTCTGAGTCTTTTCGACTGTGGGTTGTAGGACAGTGGGAGAGTGATTTGTGTGGAGTCGGCAGCCGAGAATTAGCCATGGCTAAAAAGCGATCAACGCTAAACTTTCTGTGTAACGTTTTCCGTCACAATTTCAAAGAAGGGGGGATCAACAGCTTCCGGCCAAAAGGCCAAAAACAAAAAATGCTCTATACCTTGCAATAGTTTAGCGATCATTTCCAGAATTTTTCACGCCTTTGAATTCAGTGGTATGGTCGTTGCTTTATAGGGGGACGACAAGCAATGCTTCAGCAGTTTAGGTAAACTCGGAGACGGGAGATGTTGG
>ERZ650309.1670-NODE-1670-length-10385-cov-4.067473_pt1 | contig 10385 bp, 9 predicted proteins | sample MGYA00376245_ERZ650309 | MGnify/ENA primary metagenome ERZ650309 (study PRJEB26733, sample SAMN07839294) | wastewater metagenome | biome: urban; feature: wastewater treatment plant; material: waste water | place: USA: North Carolina | collected 2016-04-26 ...
AAACGAGATCCACGCGGGGAATCGGCCGTTGATCTCGATGAGATAGAAACGCCCGTTCGACGCGTCCTTCATGAACTCGAGTTCGAAGGGGCCTTCCCATTGCAATGCGCCGAGCAGCTTCGCGGCGATCGCCGTCAGCGCCCGCTGGCGGGCTTCGGCGCCGTCGACGTCGACACCGGCGTGCTGACGGCCGGCGTGCAGCTGCCGAACGGCAAGCACTACGTGATCAAGACGCCGACCAACGCGTGGGGCACCGGCCAGACGGTCAAGCTGATCCAGACGGCGATCAGCAACTACCGCAAGCGCTACTCGAGCTCGCCGCTGATCCACATCGGCGACATCAGCAAGAAGGGCGGCGGCAAGCTGTCGCCCCACGTCAGCCACCAGCACGGCCGCGACGTCGACATCGGCTACGTGCTCAAGGGCGACGACGCCGACGAGACCAAGTTCATCTCGGCCAACGCCAAGAACCTCGACGTCGCGCGTACGTGGGCGCTGATCGACGCGTTCCTCGACACCGACGAGGTCAAGTACATCTTCATGGATCACGCGATCCAGAAGCTGCTCTACGAGCACGCCCTCGCCGAGGGCGTCGCCCAGGTGCGCCGCCACGGCAGCAAAGATTTCCTCGTCAATGATGACGAAGCCCGCCGCCTCTATCTCGGTGAGGGCTTCAGTCTCTAGCCATGGCATTGGGGCCCCGCCTTGACCTGAGGCAAAGCCAGTCACTGGTCATGACGCCACAATTGCAGCAGGCGATCCGCCTGCTTGCGCTTTCCAATCTGGAGGTCGAAGCCTTCATCGCCGAAGAAGTTGAAAAGAACCCCTTGCTCGATGCCGAGCGCGATGAAGTGACCGCGCCCGAACCCGATCTGCCAAGCGAGGATCGCAGCACGCAATCAGACGCTCTGCTCGATCCGACCCCCGGCGACGCAGACTCGGCCCTTGATGTCGATATGACTGCCGAGACCTTTCATCACGACAGCATCGCTGATGGCGGTCCCGGCATGGATGGCCAGCTTGGCATCACGGGCGGTTCCGAAGGGGGCTTCGAGGATGGCCCGGATTTCGATGCCATGGCGGCTGATGCCCCGTCGTTGCGCGATCATCTCCTGGCGCAGGCCGGACTGGCCTTTGATCCGCAGGATCTGCTCATCGCGAGCCACCTGATCGATCAGGTGGACGAGGCTGGCTATCTGGCAATGTCCCTGCTCGATCTGGCGAACCGGCTCGGGGTGGCCTTGTCCCGTATCGAGCAGGTCCTCCAGACCATCCAGACGTTTGATCCGACAGGTGTCGGGGCGCGCTCGCTTGGCGAATGCCTTGCACTCCAGGCGAAGGAAGCCGATCGCTATGATCCGGCGATGGCCCGTCTGCTCGACAATCTGGATCTTCTTGCCGAGGGTCGCCTAGCGCAACTGCAGCGCATGTGCGGCGTCGATGCGGAAGACATGGCGGACATGATCAAGGAGTTGCGCAATTACGATCCAAAGCCAGGGCTGAAATTCGGCTCCAGCCCGATTGAAGCCGTCACACCTGACATCTTTGTCGCACGCAAGGGCAAGGGATGGGCCGTCGAGATCAACAGCGCGACCTTGCCGCGTCTCTTGATCAACCGGAGTTATTATGCCGAGATTGCCAGCGGCGCGCAGGACAAGGCGTCAAAGGCCTGGCTGAGCGAGTGCCTGCAGAGCGCCAACTGGCTGGTGCGCGCGCTGGACCAGCGCCAGCGGACAATCGTCAAGGTCGCGAGCGAAATTGTAAAGCAGCAGGAGGCCTTCTTCAATGAGGGCGTCTCCCAGTTGCGTCCGCTGACGCTGCGCGCTGTGGCGGAAGCGATCGGCATGCATGAATCCACAATCAGCCGCGTGACCTCGAACAAATATCTGTCCTGCGCGCGCGGCCTGTTCGAACTGAAATATTTCTTCACGAGCGGGATTGCGGCTGCAGATGGTGGGGAGGCGGTTTCGGCAGAAGCGGTCAAGAGCGCGATCCGCACCCTGATCAACGCCGAAAGCCCGAAAGCGATCCTGTCCGACGATACCCTGGTCGAAATGCTCAACGAAAAGGGCTTCGACATTGCCCGCCGGACGGTCGCGAAATATCGCGAGGCGATGGGCATCGGGTCTTCGGTTCAGCGCCGCCGCCAGAAGGCTATTGAGGCACAGGCTGCGTGATTGGCTGGATTTGCTTTCGGAAAGCGGTAAACACGGTTTGATGTCCTTACAGTCCTTGCGCGCGCTGCGCTTCACCCTTGCCTTCCTTGCCACGCTTGGTCTCGTCGCCCCATCCTGGGGTGCGCGCAATGCCGCAAGACCAACAGCCAAGCGGGCCGCTCCAGCGCCAGCGGTTTCAACCGAGCGGCCGACGCCCTGGCTCTACAAGGGCAGCGACATACCGCCCGACCCGAACTGGCTTTTCGGAACCTTGCCCAATGGCGTCCGCTATGCGGTGCGCCGAAGCGGCGTCCCGCCGCGGCAGGTTTCGGTCCGCGTCGACATTGAGGCCGGATCGCTCATGGAACGCGAGACAGAGCGCGGCTTTGCCCATTTCATGGAGCATCTGAGCTTCCGCGGCTCCCGCTACATTGCAGACGGTGAAGCGATCAAGACGTGGCAGCGGCTTGGGGCAACGTTCGGCAGCGACACCAATGCCAACACAACCTTGACGCAGACCGTCTACAAGCTTGACCTGCCGGGGGCGACACGATCCGGCCTTGAAGAGAGTATCAAGATTCTGTCGGGCATGATGATGGCGCCCGAGATTTCGGAAAAGGGCGTGGAGACTGAGCGCCGCACCGTGCTCGCCGAAGCCCGGGAGCGCCTTGGCGCTGGAATGCGGATCAGCGACGCAACGACGGCCCTGTTCTTTGCGGGTCAGCCGCTTGCCAATCGCCAGCCGATCGGCACGACTGAAACGCTCAATGCCGCAACGCCTCAGGCCATTCGGGCCTTCCATGACCGCTGGTATCGCCCGGAACGGGCAGTGGTCGTGATTTCCGGGGACGGCGATCCCCTGGTTTTCGAAGATCTTGTCATCAAGTATTTTTCCGACTGGAAGGGCATTGGCCCATCCTTGCCGGACCCGGATTTCGGTCGCCCGACCGAGGGCAAGCCCATTGCCAAGGCGATCACCGAGCCCGGTGCGCCGCTTGTTGTGAATATGGCCTGGTTGCGTCCGTGGTTTCAGAAGAACGACACAATCGTGTACAATCAGGGGCGTCTGGTTGATCTCGTGGCGCTTCGCCTCATCAACCGCCGGCTGGAAGAACGCGCCCGTGCAGGGGGAAGCTTCCTGCAGGCGCAAGTCGATCAGGACGATGTCGCGCGCTCTGTCGATGGTACATTTGTGCAGATTGCCCCCCTTGGCAATGACTGGCAGGCGGCACTACGCGATGTGCGGGCCGTGATTGCCGATGCGTTGACCAACCCAAGCTCGCAGGCGGACATCGATCGCGAAGCCAATGAATTCTTTGCGTCGCTTCAGGTCGGTGTCGAGACGCAGCGTGCGGAGGCAGCAGCCAAGCAGGCCGATGATTTGATCGAAGCTGTCAATATTCGCGAGACCGTGGCGACAGCGCAGGTCGCGCTTGATGTGTTCAGCGGAATCAAGGACGGCATTTCGCCGGAGAAGATTCTTGCTTCGACACGCAAGCTGTTCACGGGCATTGGTCCGCGCGCCTTGCTGACGAGCCCTGTTCCCCTTGAAAAGGCAGAAACCGAACTCGCGGCGGCGATCACGGCCCCGGTTTCGGCCATGGCATCGACCGGCAGCGGAACGCCCGTCAGCTTTGATCAGCTTCCCAGTCTGGGCACGCCCGGCAAGGTCAAGAAGCGGGTCGCGATCCCCGTCCCACAGATTGATGTCGAGCAGGTGACCTTTGCCAATGGGGTCAAGTTGCTCGTTTCTCCCAATCCGTCCGAACAGGGCAAGGTCTATGTCAATGTCCGCTTCGGGGACGGGATGAAAGCGCTGCCTGCCAATCGTCAGACGCCAGCCTGGGCCGCCCCCGCCGCGCTTGTCGCGGGGGGTATTGGCCCGTTTGATCAGAATGCACTGGATCGTCTGACGAGCGGGCGAAAGATCAACATGGGCTTCGATATTGCCGATGACGCATTCCAGTTCCGTGCCCAGACGAGGGCATCGGATCTGACGGATCAATTGCGACTGATGGCGGCGGCCATCACCATGCCCCGGTGGGATCCGGCCCCGGTGCTGCGGGCACGCAATTCATTCCTGACGGGCTATGACACACTTGAATCCTCTCCGGGCTCGGTGCTCGGGCGCGATCTTGGCGGCTTTCTGCGCGGCGGTGATGCCCGCTGGTCGACGCCGACCCGAGCCGATGTCGAAGCCCTGACACCAGAAACCTTCCGCGCCTTCTGGGAGCCCCTTTTGAAGACCGGGCCCATCGAAGTCATGATCTTCGGGGATATTTCGGCCGATGAGGCCGTTGCCGCAACCGCAGCGAGCTTTGGTGCACTGAAGAAGAGGCCGGCGAAGCGGGTGTCTTTGGGGCAGGCCTCTCCGGCGAGCGTCGCGCCCACTCCGGTTCCAATCGTTCGTACGCACAAGGGCCCGAAAGAGCAGGCCGCGGCTGTCCTTGCCTGGCCGCTCGGTGGCGGGCTCGGCAGCATTTACGAAGCGAGGAAACTCGAAATTCTGGCGCAGATCTTCAATGACCGCATGTTCACCCAACTCCGTGAAGAAGAGGGCGCAAGTTACAGCCCGAATGTCGATTCAAGCTGGCCCACCGGGCTCGAGAGCGGCGGCAGCTTCATCGTGACTTCGCAGCTCAAACCGGAGGGGTTTGAACGCTTCTTCGCAATTTCGAGAGGGATTGCGGCCGACCTTGCCGCCCATCCGGTTTCTGCAGACGAGCTTGCCCGGGTGATCAATCCGCTTCATGAATCGATCAATCGGGCATCGAGCGGGAATTCCTTCTGGCTGGGCCAGTTGACGGGAGCCACGCGCGATCCGCGAAAAATAACTGCGCTCCAGTCGCTGGTCACCGATTACCTCAAGATTACGCCGGCGGAACTGCAGCAGGCGGCAAGCAAGTGGCTCGTCCCCGAAAAGTCATTCCAGCTGGAAGTGCGCCCGGAATAGTTCAGCGGGCGGGTGTCCAGCTCTTGGAACGGCAGAACAGGCCGAGACAGCCCTTCACCTCGAGCGTGCCATCCCGCATGAGCGTGAGGTAGGAACGATAGGACTTGCCGGCGCGCGGATCATAGGCGGTGCCTTCCCAGTTTCTCCCTGCGTCGCGGAATCCTGTGAGGATCGGGAGGCCCTGGATCGGCCGGTTCCGCAGCGACGGATCAGGATTGTTGATATCGCGAGGGGGTCCGTTGGGATTGGGTTTGAGGATGCGCGCAATCCTGCCGCAAAGCGCCGCGCCGCAGGGCCCGATCTCGACGATGCTGTCCTTTTCCGTGGTCACCCAAAGACCTGTAACCGACGCGGCAGCCTGGGCAGGTGCGGCGGAGATCAGGCTGAGCAGAATTGCAGCAGGAATTGTACGCAACATGGGAATCCTCTCTTGGCTTACACTCATGTAAGTGCAATGATTGCGCCATGAAGCCAATCCCCTTTTTCGCCGCCGCCAGCCTGCTGGCCTTTGTTCAACCGGCCCTTGCCGATACGATCCGGGTGGAGCCCGGTGCCGATGCGCAATCGCGTTTGCAGTCTGCGCTGATCGACGCAAAGCCGGGCGATATCGTGGAAATCGCCGCTGGACGGTATGACCTGACCGACGGGCTTTCACTCGATGTTGACCGCGTGACGGTCAAAGGCGCGGGCCCTGCTGCCACGATCCTCAGCTTCAAGGGACAGAAGGGCGCGGGCGAAGGCCTGCTGGTGACGGCGGATGATGTCGTCCTGCAAGGTTTTGCCGTGGAGGATTCCCGCGGCGACGGAATAAAGTCCAAGGCCGCGAACCGCATCGTCTATCACGACCTGAGGGTCGAATGGACAGGCGGCCCGAAGGCCAGCAATGGCGCCTATGGCGTCTACCCGGTCGAATCCAGTGACGTCCTGATCGACAAGGTGACCGTCAAGGGGGCATCCGACGCCGGCATCTATGTCGGTCAGTCGAAGAACATCATCGTGCGCAATTCGCTCGCCATGTTCAATGTTGCAGGAATCGAGATCGAGAATTGTTACGGCGCTGACGTCTATCAGAATGTCGCCACCCACAATGCGGGGGGCATTCTGGTGTTCGACTTGCCGAACCTGCCGCAAAAGGGCGGTCATTCGGTTCGGATCTTCTCGAACCGGTCCGAACGGAACGACACGCCCAACTTTGCGCCAAAGGGCAATATCGTCGCCGGGGTGCCGAACGGGACCGGAGTCATCATCATGGCCAATCGGGATGTCCATGTGTTCAACAACATCCTGGGCGAGAACGGCAGCACCAACATCTTTATCGTCGGATATCGCAACAGCTTTACCGATACAGGGTATAATCCGCTTCCGGCCAATGTGGTGATCGGCGGCAACACGCATGGTCGCGCAGGCTATGCGCCTGGGCCGCAATTCGAAGGCGGTGCCGAAATGCTTGCAGCAATGGGCAGCGTTCCCCCGATTGTCTGGGACGGGACAGGCAGCAACATCCGGGTGACGGACAAGGTGCCTACGCTTTCCCTCGGGTTGACCGATCCCAAGGCACGCGCCACGTCTGCCAATCCAGCCGTTGTCGATCTGAGCCAGGGAGCCGAGCCCGCACTGCTTGCGCCGATCGTGTTGCCACAATCGATGGAGGCAGCGATCCGGTGATGCGTGCGTTTGCGGCATTGGCCGCATGGGGCTTGCTGGTCAGCGCAAGTCCGCCCATCCCCGTTGATGATGCGCTGATTACGGGTGAGGCGCTTCCGGCAAGCCTTGGCGAATTCCACCTTCTGGCGGGTCCTTACGGGCAGAAGCCCAATGCCGGGGTCACGCCCTACCGGCTGAACACGCCGCTCTTTTCGGACTATGCCGAAAAATTCCGTTATTATTATGTCCCGCCGGGCAAGAAGATCGGCTGGCGGGATGATGGTGTGCTCGACTTCCCGGTCGGCAGCGTGCTCATCAAGAGCTTCGGCTATCCTGCTGACATGCGCGCGCCGGCCAAAGGTCTTCGTATCGTTGAAACCCGCCTGCTTGTGCGCAGGGCGTCGGGGTGGGTTGCCTTGCCCTATGTCTGGAATGCAGACGGGAGCGACGCCGTATTGCGGCGGGCCGGGATGCGGATCGACGTCAGATGGACGCATCTTGACGGGAAGCCACGCGCGATCAGCTATGCCATCCCGAACGTGAACCAGTGCAAGGGCTGCCACGATGACGGGGCGGGCGGAATCAGTCCGATCGGCCCCAAGGCCCGCAATCTCAACCGCGACGGACAGCTCGAGGCGGCTTTGCATGCGGGCAGGATGGACCGCTTGCCGGCCGAGAGTCCTCGCCTGCCGGTTTGGGATGATCCTGGGTCAGCCAGTGTCGCTCTGCGCGCGCGGGCCTATCTGGAGGTCAATTGTGCGCATTGTCACAATCCGAAGGGTCCCGCCAACACGTCCGGGCTTTGGCTGAACTGGGAACAGGGCCCGGGTCCGAACCTCGGCATATACAAGCGCCCGACCGCTGCCGGGCGCGGGTCGGGCAATGATGAATTTGCGATTGATCCGGGGCATCCGGAACGGTCGATCATCCTGTATCGCATGCAAAGCCTCGATCCGGGCATTGCCATGCCCGAACTGGGGCGTGCGAGTGTCCATCAGGAAGGGGTTGCATTGTTGAGCCAATGGATTGCGGCAATGCCGATGCAGCCTGCCAATCAGCCGTGACTCTTGTCTTTGTCTACAATGCGGAAGCCGGAGTCCTGAATGGCATCATGGATTCGGCTCACAAGCTCTTCTCTCCAGCGACTTACACCTGCGATCTTTGCGCAATCACCCATGGCCTCACGCGCATGAAGCCTGAATGGCGGGCCTGGCTTCAGAAGTCCGGCCGTGAAATCCGATTTTATCACAGGTCCGATTTCAGGCAGGACTGGCCTGCGACCGATATCCAGCTCCCGGCCATATTGATGCAGGAGGGTGATCGACTCCGGCCGATTATCGGTGCATCCGAACTTGCGCAGATCAGCGACGTCGGCCAACTGGTGGATCTGCTTGAGGCCCGCTGCGACGGAGGCAAGAATGACGATCCGGCTTTATGACTATTGGCGCTCCTCGGCCAGTTACCGGGTTCGTATTGCGCTGAACATGAAAGGCCTCGCCTATGAGGCCGTCCCCACCAGCCTGCTCGATGGAGCGCAACACGCGCCGGACTATGTTGCCAAGAATCCCCAAGGCTTCGTCCCGATGCTTGAAGTTGGTGAACTGCGGCTCACGCAGAGCCTGGCGATCATCGACTGGCTGGATGCGACACAGCCGGGCGTCCGTCTGATTCCATCCGATCCCGAAAAGAGAGCCCATGCGCTCGCAATGGCCTATCTGATCGCGTCAGACATTCATCCGATCAACAATCTGCGGATCCTCAAATATCTGAAGAGCGAATTCGGCGTCGAACAGGCTGCCAGCGACAATTGGTATCGCCATTGGATCATCGAAGGCTTTAGGGCCCTGGAGGCGATGGCCGATCGGTCCGCACCCTTTCTTGGGGGAGACGCGCCGAATATCGCGGATATCTGTCTGGTTCCCCAAATGGCCAACGCGAACCGGTTCAATACCCCACTGGATGCGTATCCGAATCTTGTCCGGATCGATGCGGCATGCAACGCGCTGGCCCCCTTCAAGGCGGCGCACCCAGAGGTGGTCAAACCCTGAGAAAAGGAGAAGGCGATGTCGATCGAAGGCGGATGCTACTGCGGCGCTGTCCGGTACAAGGCCGAAGGGCCGATTGTCATGAAGGCAGAATGCTTTTGCCGGGAATGCCAATACATCACAGGCGGCGGGTCTCTGCTCATCCTGGCGGTTCCGCTCGACGGGTTCGCGCTGACCAAAGGTGCGGTCAAGGGGTACACCCGCAGCGACATTGAAGGGGCGGTGACGCGCGAATTCTGCCCAGACTGCGGAACGCACCTGTTCACACGTGCGCCAGGGTTCAAGGCGGGAATCATTATCAAGGTCGGCTCGCTGGATGACCAATCCCAGTTTGATGGCCCGGATACGGCCAATTTTGCCTGTGATGCGCGGCCCTATCACCGGTTGCCGACCGATATTCCCGTCTTCCAGAAGTGGGGGCGATGACGAAGGGACCATTCCTCTGTGCAGTCGTGGCGAGTTGCTTAGCACAACCGTCGGCAAGCCAAGCGGAAGCTCCTGACATCATCGTCACCGGATCGGCTCTTCCGGAAGCGAAGGGCGATGCGGCCTATGATATCGTCACAATTGACCGGGATCGGCTGGAGGGAACAGCATCCAACCGCGTTGAAGACGCATTGCGCGATGTTGCAGGCCTTCAGCAGTTCCGACGATCGGACGCGCGCTCGGCCAATGCCACAAGTCAGGGAGCGACCCTGCGCGGACTTGGCGGCAACGCGTCGTCTCGCGCGCTGCTTGTGCTTGACGGCGTCCCGCAGAGCGATCCTTTTGGAGGTTGGGTCACCTGGCCGGCCTTTCAGACAATCCGGCTATCGAGCGCACGGGTCACGCGCGGTGGCGGTTCCGGCATTTTCGGATCGGGAGCGATTTCAGGCACGATCGAACTCTCCAGTCTTGGCGCGCGGCAGGTCGATGGCCTGATCGGCGATGTCAGCTACGGCAGCCGCCAGTCCCTTGAGGGCAATCTGCTCGCCGGGGGAAAGTTGGGAAGCGGCTTTGGCTTTGTGACCGCAAGTTATGCGCGCGGCGACGGATTTGTTCCGATTGTCGCCAGCCAGCGCGGACCTGTCGATAGTGCAGCCCCTTATGAACAGGCGAGTGTTGCCATACGCGGTGTTGCACCCCTGTCGACCAATACCGAACTGCAGGCCTCGGCGCTGGCCTTCACGCCGCCTTGCGACAGCGTCAGCTTGTCGGGCTTCTTCTCATCGTCCTCGAACGAGAGCGATATCACCCGCCCCTCTGGCGCGCGTTCCTCGGTCGACGACCCCGCAGCCAGGACGGAGACGTAGAACCCGGGCGATGAGAGATCGACGCTCATCGCGGCCTCGGATTGGTGTCGCGTCCATCGCCCTTTTGGATGTGCTCCTTGATGGTCTCGCCATCGAGCTGCACCACGACGTGGTTCGTAATCGGCGCCGCCGCTCCGGCGACGCCACCCTTCGTCGAGGCGAGCGCCAGGTTCGCGCCGTAATCCCTCAGGGCGATCGCGAGCAGGTCCGCGTTGGAGGGACTGCCGGTCGCCGCATCGATCTCTCGCTGAGCTCGGTCCTGCGCCTCCTTGGCACTCCGAGATCGCTCCTCGCT
>ERZ650309.1671-NODE-1671-length-10384-cov-3.342143_pt1 | contig 10384 bp, 8 predicted proteins | sample MGYA00376245_ERZ650309 | MGnify/ENA primary metagenome ERZ650309 (study PRJEB26733, sample SAMN07839294) | wastewater metagenome | biome: urban; feature: wastewater treatment plant; material: waste water | place: USA: North Carolina | collected 2016-04-26 ...
TCATGCCGGCCGTGCCGAAGCTCGACTTCACCGCACGGGTGCCGTCGAAATCCATGATCAGGTCCTGACAATCCGCAGCCGGGATCAGCGGGCACGATGCGCCGCCGGGAATGATCGCCAGAAGGTTATCCCAGCCGCCGCGGATACCGCCGCCGTGCTTCTCGATCAGTTCGCGGAAGGTCACACCCATCGCGTCTTCGACAACACACGGCGTGTTCACATGACCTGAAATACCGAACAGCTTGGTGCCGACATTGTTGGGCCGGCCGATCGCGGCGAACCAGGTCCGTGCCGGCTCGCTCCCGCCGTAGAGGTTGCCGTAACCGCACTGGCGCAGCGGACCCGAGCAGAGTTCCGACGGCAGCGGGCCGTCGTTGTACGCGTAGACCGCGGCGGCCAGGTTGTTGGTGTATCCGAGGAAGGCCGACGAGCGGTGCGCCTCGGTGGTTCCGGTCTTGCTCGACAGGGGCAGGCTCCAACCCGCTCCACGGGCCGCTGCGGCGGCGGTACCGGCACCGACATCGTCCTTGCTCAGCAGATGGGCCATCGCGTTGGCCAGACCGCGGTCGACGACCTGCTCGCACTTGGGCACCGCGACCGGGACCGGGGCCTGAGCGGGCTTCCCGTCGGGGCCGATGATGACGTTGCCGTAGCGGTCGCGCTTGATCTTCGTGATCGACGCGATGGGATTGGGCGGGCACCACACGCCGCCCGAGGCGAGGGTGGCGGCGACGTTGGACAGTTCGAGCCCGTTCACCGGGAACGGGCCGAGGGTGAACGAGCCGAGGTTGCCCTCCTTGACGTACGTCGCGATCGACTTGTCGCCGAATCCGGAGGAACCGGGGATTGTGTAGCTGCGCAGACCGAGGCGCACGGCCATGTCGACGGTGGGCTTCACGCCGGTGCGCTGCAGCAGCTTCACGAACGCGGTGTTCGGCGACTGCGCGAGCGCATTGGTCAGCGACATCATCGCCGGGTACTTGCCGTCGTTCTTCACGCAGTAGTACATCGGTGGGCAACCGTTGACCCCACCGCTGTTACCCATGCCGGTGACCTGCAGCGTGGCCGGCACCGGGATCATCGCGTTGGTGCCCAGCCCCTTCTCAAGCGCGGCCGCCGTGGTGAAAACCTTGAACACCGAGCCGGCACCGTCGCCGATGAGGGAGAACGGCTGCGGTTGGACGGTCTCGCCGGCTTTGAGGCGCAAGCCGTAATTGCGCGACGACCCCATCGCGACGATCGCGTGCGAGTTGCGCCCGGGACGGATCACGCTGGACACCTGGGCGACGCCGTCGGCTTGCGGGGCCGCGTAAGCCTGTAGCGCAGCGACGGTGGATCGCTGGACTTCGGGGTCGAGAGTGGTGCGGATGATGTAGCCGCCGCGCAGCACGGTGTTGCGGGACAAGCCGTTCTCGGCGAGGAACTTCAACGCGTAGTCGCACAGGAATCCTGCGCTCTTGGCGGAGATGCAGCCCTGCTGGGCGATTCGGGGTTGCGGCAGGGTCCCCAGGGGAAGCTTCTTGGCGGCTTCCAACTCGTCGCGACGATCGGGGAAGTTGGCGATCATCTGGTCGAGAACGAGGTTGCGCCGCTCCGTCGCACCCTCGGGATTGGTGTACGGGTTCAGAGCCGAGCTCGACTGCACCATGCCGGCGAGCATGGCCGCCTGCTCGACTCGGAGCTTGCTGGCCGGGACACCGAAGTAGGTCAGCGAGGCTGCCTCGACACCGAAGGCGTTGTTACCGAACGGGACGGTGTTGAGGTAGCGCGTGATGATCTGCTTCTTGGCCTCTTGCTTGGCCTCTGCCGGGCCCAGGCCCTGTTCGCGCTTGGCCTGATCGGCCAGCGTCTGCTCCAGGTCCAGCGCGATCAGGTCGCGCGGCGTGCCGGCCTGTTGCATCAGCTCGATGCCGCGCGTGGCCGAAGCCTCGGCGTCGTCGAGCGAGCCGCGCGCCCACCACAGCCGGGCCCGCACGCCCAGGGCAATGACCAGCAACGCGCGCCGCTGGGGCTGGCCTTCCAGCTGGGGCCACAAGGGCTCGAGCTGCCGCTCGGCGGCGGCCAGCTGGCCCTCGCGGCCCAGCATCTCGGCGTAGCGCAGGTGCGCCAGCCGGGCCGATGACTCGCCGGGGCCCTTGGCAGCGTCGAACACCGCGATGCAGTGCTCGATCAGCGCTAGCAAGGTGGCCAGCTTGTAGGTCGCGTCGCGCTGGCCGGTCTCCAGGATCGCCACCACACGCTGGCCCAGCAGCAGTGGATCGTCAGCCATGGGACTGTGTTACCACCCCGGGGCCGCATAAGTGACACTGATTGGATGACCGGTCCAGCGCGCCCAACCGAGTTCGACGACGACCTGTTCGAGCGCATCAACACCGCAGTCGCTATCGGCGACGAAATTCCCACGCTGACTCGCAAGCAGCCCAATTGGATCGCTGGCATCGACCGCACCGGTATCTGGGTTGAGACTGAAGCGTCCAGGCAGAAGGGCAGCGGCCCGCAGCTGGTGCCGGCCTGGATGATCATTTCCGGATGGAATCTCCTGCGGCAGAAGCGAACCCTCAGTCAAGGAGAGCTGGTGAAGACTGTCAAGCGGTCGGCGTTCGTGTTCGCACTCCTGGCCCGATTTGCGGGTGTCGTGGTGCATCGTGACCCGTCGACAATCCTTGAGCTGTAGCCGAATCCGCTCGGCGTGCCGCCGGCAGCGGCGCTCGTCATCCAGAGCAGCTTCACTGTCAGCGACCCGCCTTGGTGCCGAACAGCGTCGGATCCGGTGCATGCTCCTCGTCGCCGCCGTCGTCCCACGGCCGGCAATAGGGGCACCATGGACGCAACCGGTGGTGCAACCATTCGCTGTAGATGATCGCGAACATCCAGAGATCACCCGGGATCTGCACCAGTCGCAGACCGGGATCGCCAGCGATTGCGTGGGGCAGTCGAGCACCGACGACCAGCAGCATGGTGATCGTCATGCCGCGGAGAGCGCTATTGAAATGGACAAACCACAGCGGGAACCGTCGTCCTTCAGCTTGAGTCGGGGCGTCGGCGGGGATGGCGTACATGCATCGCGCGCAAAGGTGGTCCCGACGCCGATGGAACACCGAAACAGCCCAACACGCCACCAACGCCGATGCCGTTGCGATATCGACCCACCCGAGCAGTCCGAACCAGGAGGCGATCCGCGCCAGCACTGCCACGGCAAGTACGTAGATCAACGCATGCGCCATCGCTGATTGCGCCCGCGACGCTCGGGACCCGTCGCCGAAATGCGCTGTGGCCATTGCTCCATCCATTCTTTTGGCGCCGTTGTCGGCGCGGCTTGGCGAACGGGCGAACGTATCGCAAGCTACCGACAATTCGACGGTGTCGGCGAGGGCCTACGCAGGCACCGAACTTGTCGGTGGTGTCTGTCAATCTGTAGGGCTCGCAGGAAGCGGGCGATTCTTTCAGAAGGACGGAGAGCCCGATGACCACCTACTTCAACCGCGGCCGCATATCGGTCATCGCTGCCTTCATGGTGTTGGCGGGGCTGATTGGCTCGGCGCCTGCTCACGCCGACCAGTACGACTTCGTCGTGTACCTGGACAACAACGGCGTGTACTACTCGTCGGTCTCCGGGGTCATCGACGCCGGCAAGATGACCTGCCGGATCTTGCGCTCCGGTGGTGGCGTACCCGGCGCGATGGGCTTCCTGGGACGAGCTGGCTACGAGCGCTACGAGGCGGCGACCATCATCGTCGCAGCTGTTGACGACATGTGCCCTGACACGCAACCGGTGATCGACGCCTTCCTCAACCAAACTGCAGGCGGTAAAGGCGTGCCGGCATGATGGTCGGTCGCCTCGATTCACGGTGCGAATCCGTGACGCCGCTGCCGCGTCCGCAGCCCAGGCGCGCCGATCTCGCTTTCGCGCAGCCACGGCCAGTCGAATCGATCGTGATCGATGTGGCCGAATCGCACCTGGGCTATTGCTACGTCGCAGTCAGTACGCAGAGGTCGGGGTCCGGAGTTGTCGCAGCGCCGAACGCAGAGGTCGCGGTGCTCAACGCGATCGACGAAATCTGCGCCCAGCATCCCGAACAACAGCGCATCCGCTTCGTTGCCTGCGTGGGGAGCGGTAGTCCGTTGTGGCGCTACGCCGGCCAGATCTGGACTGCCACAACGGATTGGTGGATCGAGCGTCCCTCCCACGCAGACCGATCACTTGTTGAACGCGCGGCCGCTCAATTAGAGACTGCGCGTCTGTCGCTGCCGTTGCTTCCCCTGGACCGTGGTCCCATCACCGTCGCTACCGATGGCTCGATGAGGTGCCGGCACGCAGGCTTCGCTTGGCTGGCCTCCTCGGGTGAGCACGGACTTGCGGGGTTCGCTTCGTCATCGAAGCGAGTTGGCGCCAACCCCGTGCTGGTGGCCGAGCTGTGCGCGATCGGTAGTGCGGTGTGTGGACTTCCGCGCCATCGTCTGACGGTGCTGTCTGATAGCCGCGCCGCGGTGGCGATGGTGAATCGTTGGAAACGTGGAGATTTCGTACTGCCTGCGGAATACCCGGTGGTGGAGTCCGGGTCCGATCGGAACTTGATCGCTATGCAACGTCGGATTCACGCGGAACGGAGCCGGATCAAGCTGCGTTGGGTACACGGCCATCGCGGCGAGCCCTTGAACGAGGGCGCTGATGCGCTGGCACGCCTGGCGTCACGCTATCGACGGGGCGATCGAGATTTGACCGATGAGGAGTATCGCCGCCGTGCTGCGGGGATCGCCAAGGGCTTCGCGGCGGCGTATCGGCGAGTTAACCAGGTAGGGGAACCCTGATGCTCGGCCGTCTGCGCGAATGAGGTGCGATGATCAGCCTGTGACCGGCTACGACATCATCGGCGATATCCACGGCTGCGCCGATCCGCTGGAGTCGTTGCTCGATGCCATGGGCTATCGCCACACCGACGGCGCGTTTCGGCACCAGACTCGGCAAGCAGTGTTCGTCGGTGACCTGGTCGACCGCGGACCGCAACAGCTGCGCGTCCTGGAAACGGTCAAGGCCATGGTCGACGCCGGCAGTGCGCAGATCACCATGGGTAACCACGAGTTCAACGCGATCTGTTACGGCATCCCGCATGCTGACGGTGAACATCTGCGTCGGCACTCGGACAAGAACGCCCATCAGCACCGCGCATTCTTGGAGCAGTTGACTGCTGAGCAGCAGCGGTACTACCTGGACTGGTTCCGCAGCATTCCGCTGTGGCTGGACCTCGGTGGTGTGCGGGTCGTGCATGCCTGCTGGCATGAGCCCTCGATGAAAGTCGTTGAGCAGGAATTGGGTTCGAATATGTTCAGTAGCGACGAGCAGTTCGCGGCGGCGTCGACCAAGGGTCACCCGCTGTACGAAGCCATCGAGACGCTCATCAAGGGACCAGAATTGAGCCTGGCCGACCACGGGCAGCTGTCATATCTGGACAAAGATGGGCACGCCCGTGATCATGCGCGGCTGCGGTGGTGGAGCACCGGTTCGACGCTGCGCGAGTTGGCAGAGATGACAAGTACTTTCACCAGGCCGGATAGCTCGCCGTATCCCGAGCTGCCGTCACTCACAATCGCCAACGACGATCACGTCTACCGTGGCGAGGTACCGGTGGTGTATGGCCACTACTGGCGGACAGGAAGTCCTGAGCACGGCCTGGATTGGACCGAGCGCACGGCATGTGTCGACTTCAGCGCCGTCAAAGGCGGGGCATTGACCGCTTACCGATGGTCAGGGGAATCGACTGTGCGGGTGGGCAACTACGTTCAGCTCAACCCTGAATTGTGATGCGAGTGGGCGCAGTGCGGGGATCGATCCCTAGTTACGAAAGCTCGACAGTACCGTCGTCTCGCCGGGAGACCACGAGCACCTCGCCTTCTCTGAGGGTGGCGGTGAGTGATCGCCCGACCGCTAGGACGCCGGACCGTCGGCGATCTTGTCCGTTTCGCGGGTCCCATCGCGCATCGATCGTCTGTCCGCGTATCGCGACGCGGATCCTTGTCTTCGAGTCAGGAAACAAGACTTTGGTGGCTGTGGGTACGCGAACTTGGCCGGTCCTGAGGTCTCCAGGACGCACGGGCTGTGAAACGTATTTTTGCGAAACATAGCCGGAGGCATCGGCTTCCGTCGGCAACAGTTCAGTAGCGGCACCAAGCTTCTCGAGGAAGTTACGTACCTGGCGACCGACGCTGCCGACTGCGCTTTCCGCGGTCAAAGCTGTAAGTTCATTCAGCGGTTTCAGCAGATCAGTTTCGCCCGCAGACAAGTCGCTGTACGTCTCGTCGAGAAAAAACGCTGCCGAAGTAGTCGCCAGGTATCCCACTAGATCAAGGAAGAGCTCAAGTCGATAGGCCGCACCTGCGATGTCACCGGAAGCGAGCGTGCTGTCTACGGTCATCGAGACGATGTTGAGGTCGGATCCCCATAGCTGGCGGTCGAGCGCATCGTCCTTCAACGTAAGGACTACGCCGTTCTTTGTGGCTCCGTGATGTTCCCCGCGTGCTGTGCGAACTTCATCGATGAGTTCATGGAAATCTTCGTCCATCAAAGAGTATCCAACGAACACCATCGTTCTCATCATCAATAGCCCTTGAACCAGGCCCATCAGCGCGCCGTACTGGCGTGGCATATTCAGAAAGTCTGATCGCGTGAGGACGATGTTCTTGTAGTCATGCACTCCGCCATGGAGTTTCAGTAACCAGCAGCCCTTGGTCTCGCGTGGGCTTCTGGGCAACACGGCGATGTTCCCAGACGCAGACTCGAACAGGTCGTCGAAATTTGTTGTTATTGCCTCGCGGCCTGGCAGAGAAGCCAGCAGCCCGTGTACAAGTGAGTAGTGGCGCCGCGCCATGAGCTTGTTTTTGACCAACTCCCGAAGCTCTTTGCCTTGCTGACTAAGTGCTCGCTCGATGAGGGTAGCCTGGTCCCGAAGGTCCTTGTCTCGGAGTTTCTCGCGAGAATCATCATCGAATCCAGCGGTTTTGGCGATATCCATGAGTAAGTCGCCCCATAGGGGTAGACCTGCTCCAGCGCTGACCCCGGCCCCGATGAATAACACCAAATGTTCATCGATCGCCGCATTTGCGAGTATTTGTGCCTGCCTTTGGAGTTCCGTTCCTAACCGCCAAGTCTGGTCCTCTGTACGTCCTGCTAGAGCGAGTCGTCGCGCGCGTTGGGCCGCGGCATAAGGTTTCTGGCCCCTAGTGACCAAGATAATGTCGACATCACGGCTGTCGGCGAGGCGTGTCAGCGTCTTGATCAGACCGCGGGTTAGTTCGCCCTTCTTCTCGCGCCCTCCGCCGCGGCCCGAGCCCACGACATTGACCGCAAGTCGTGTTTTCGGCCAAGGGTAGATACGGTCGCCGTCGCTGACCGCTCGAAGCCCTGCAATCGCTTTATCGACGAATGCCTCCAGGGTTGGGGCGAACGCCTTGAAACCCGAGTTGTTAGTCGGCTGGCCGACGTTGCCGAGCCAGGCGTGAGGTGCCGCGTCTGAGGCTGACAGGAAGACGTCGCCTAGCTTCCACGAATCGGGTTTGGTGTAGCCGCGAGACTCGAGGAAGCCAAGCCAGTGATCCTCGACCTTGCACTCAGAGTCCGTCGGGATCAACAACGCATCGCACGCGACCTTCGTTAGGTCACCATTGATGATAAAAAGGTGTCCACCCATGTGGCTGACAGTAGCGACCATCGCAGTCAGTCGTCCCGACCATCGACCAACGTTGCGCCGTGCTCGGTGACCAGGTGCGTTTGCTCCGAGCCCCCGACAACCCGGCACCAGCTCCGCACGTCCAATGTGTCACCGTGGAGCGTGACGAGGAACCCTCCGTAGAACCCCGGCACCGGAAACCAGAGCCGCTGAGTCGGCACTTCGTGCAGGATGGCCACACTCGGGTACCGCAGTAATTCCCTGGGATCGTGGCCGTCGTACAGCCTTCCTCGGATCCTCCCGTCGATGACTTCGCCCAGGTGCTGATCGAGGGCGCTGATTGCTCGTGACGTCAATCGAGTTGGCGGGGGAGCCAGGCATTCTGCCAATGCGCGGTGGGTCCGCTGCAGGACAGAACCTTTGGCGCCATTCCCTTCACCGCTCATGAGCACGTCGTACGGTGTGCGACCGCGCGAATCGACCGTGGTGCGGAGCGCTCCGCGCCGGACAAGCTCGCCGGCGACAGTCACTGGAGGGCCGTGCCAGGCGGCCTGGTGCAGGACGGTGAACCAGGCGGTGCCGCCCGGCCGCCACCAATTGATGCCCAGCAGATCGGTCTTACTGTCGAGCAGCCGAAAAACGACCGCCCAATCACCGGCCTTCGCGGCGTCCGCCAACTGATGAGAGGCGGCGACTACGTTGTCGTGGATCAACTCGGGTTTCAATACCCCGTTCCACGTCAAAGGCGTGTCATCCATGGTCTTTCCTCTGATTGCTGGGGATCAAGCGCTGCAACGCTTTTCGGAATACTGAGTTCGGATTCGCATCAGGCAAGACGTCGAGCACGTCTGCCAGTGCCTCCTCGGAGCTGACGCCTCTCAGTCGTGCGCCGTATAGCGCGCCGACGGTCGGGGTTCGGCTGTAGGCGCCGACGCAGTGCAGCAGCACGGTGCGGCCCTGCGCCCGAAACGTCTCGATGGTCTTGACTGCTTCCAGCAGAACGAAATCCAGATGCGGATTCTCGTCAGGAGTCGTGATGTCAATCAGTCGGACCTCGGCATGCGGGATATCCCGGCGCATGTCGGTGGGCAGGAGTCGGCACATCGACACGACCGCGTCGACCCCATCCGGCAGGGACCGTAGCGCCCCGACGTCGCCCAGCAACACCTGCGCGTCGTACGGGTGCTGCGCCAACACGCCGAACCGTTGACTCGCGTAGCCGTCGAACCGGTCCGCTGCGCCCTTTCGAGCGATGGCCGCGGCCAGTGCAACCAGTTCGTGCGCCCGAATGCCCGGCCAGCCGTGGAGCAGCGTGCGCCACTGGACCGGCACCGCTGATGCACCGTAGGCGGCACCCAGCAGGCCTCCGGCAATCGCTGCCACCGTGTCGGTGTCGAATCCTGCCCGCACCGCTGCGTCCAGCGCGAGTCGGAGGTGATCCGCGCGGTACGTTCCGGCCGCCGGATCATTCTGGGGCACAGCGGTGGTCGCGATTGCACACCACGCAGCCTGCAGCGCGGAGACGACCCAGCCGTTGTGAGGGAAGTCGGCCGGGCGACCGGCCTCGGCGGCATCGAGTCGCTGCTGCCACAGGCGCTGGCGTGCAGCCGGGATATGTCCCATGCCCACCCGGACATCCAGCACTCCGGTGAGTACCGCGTGCCGAATCGCACTGCACCACAGCACCACTGCATCGCCGGCTTCGGGATCGAGGTGGGTCAGTTCGCTGAGGGCTCGTGCGGCCTCGGCCATCGCGTCTTCATCGTCGAGGTAAGCCAGTGCGACCGGCGCCGTGCGCATGAGCGATCCGTTACCGGCGGTGCGGCCGGTTTGTTCATGCAGCGCACGAGCTGCGGTGCGGCAGCGTTCGGCGGTGATTCCGCTACCCCTGTTCGCGGTAGACAGCACGTTGCGTGTCTGGATACCAACATCTTTCGACGTCAGTGACCACCCGTACCACCGCTTCACCAGCACGTCCTGCGCGTGGACGTCACGCAGATCGGCTCCGGTCGCGGCAACCTCGGCGATGGCGACCGCCATTGCGGTGTCGTCGGTCCACTCGCCGGGTCCCCACGGGCCACCGCCTTCCATAACGACAGGAAGCTCAGGCCCGCGGGGTGGTTGGAATTCGTAGGGCGCGCCCAGGGCATCTCCGACGGCGGTGCCCAGCAGGACCCCTTCGATGCGGTCGTTCAGTGATGCCATGGCGTCCTCCTCGGATCGGTGCGACTATGTAACCACATTTAACGCGATATCGCGCTAATTATTTCTCAGGCTACGCTAGGGCACCGACATGAGCCGCCGTAAGTACGTAGACCCCAGCGGGAAGAGCCTCGACGACTACCCGCGGCCGTCGGTTGCCGTCGATACGGCCGTACTGACAATGGATCCTGATCTGGGACTTGTGGTGCTGGAAGTCCTGCGGCCAGACGGTAAGCACTGGGTGTTGCCGGGGACCTTTCTCCACGAGCGCGAGACGCTCGCGGATGCCGTGGAGCGATCACTCGCGGATAAGGCCAACGTCCGCGGATTGCGGCCGCGTCAGCTTCACGTGTTCGATGACCCTCACCGCGACGATCGGGGCTGGGTGCTGTCAGTCGCGCATATCGCGGTCGTACGACTCGAACAACTCGTTGGCCTTACGCCGGGGGTCACACGGTTGGTGCCGGTCGTCCCCACCGGTCGCCTGTACGGCCACGACGACATCGTCGTCCCCAGCGAGC
>ERZ650309.1672-NODE-1672-length-10382-cov-4.144282_pt1 | contig 10382 bp, 7 predicted proteins | sample MGYA00376245_ERZ650309 | MGnify/ENA primary metagenome ERZ650309 (study PRJEB26733, sample SAMN07839294) | wastewater metagenome | biome: urban; feature: wastewater treatment plant; material: waste water | place: USA: North Carolina | collected 2016-04-26 ...
CGATGTCTCTGGGGTCTTGATACCGGTGGGGAAATTCGACGGGGTCGGCGGTGATTCGCTTCTTCCACCCGCGGTCGTCTGAAAAAGCGTCAAGAACCGACTTGAGCTCGACGTGATGGGCGCCATTGGGCTGTCGAACTGGCTCGAGCTGGGTCTCGTCATGCCGATCGTGCTGTTCCAGGAGTCGTCGAACCTGGAAGTCATCGGCGAAGAAGGTGAGATCAAGTCCAATGCCGTCGGTGATCTGGCGGCGATGTTCAAGGTTCCGTTCGTTCGGCGACTGTCGTATGCGAGCGGCTTCGGTGTGGCGCTGCAAGGTCGCGTAAACTTCCCAACGGGCGATCAGGATGCGTTTGCCAGCGACGGACGTGTGACGTTTACTCCGAGTCTGATCGCGGACTATCGCTTTGGGAACGGCATCTTGCTGGCGCTGCAATCGGGTGTTCACATTCGGCCTGCGATCGAGTTTATGGACGTGAAGCTCGGTCCGGCGTTCGTCGGTGCAGCCGGTGTGGAGCTTCCGGTGGTTCGTCGCTGGGGACTGGGCGCTCTCGGTGGTGTGTACTTCAACGTGCCGCTGCAAGTGCTGCCCGAGTCGATTCGTCAGATTCCCGCCGAAGCGATGCTGGGTCTGCGCTGGTATGCGTCGTTTGGCGTGACGTTTACGACGGGCTTTAACTTTGGTGCTGACTGTGGCTTTAGCATCCCGACGTTTCGATACTTTTTGTCGGCGGTGTGGGTGCCGGGCAAGACGCGCGAATACGAAGCGATCGAGAGCTTCAAGAAGCCTCCCGACGATCCCGACGGTGACGGTCTGATTGCTCCGGTTGATCACTGTCCCGAAGAAAAAGGTCCGGCGGAAAACAACGGCTGCCCCGAGCGAGACACGGATCGCGACGGAATCGTCGATCGGATTGATGACTGTCCGACGCTGCCTGGTCGCAAAGCGCTGCACGGCTGCCCGCGTGTCTATGCCGACAAGAACAAGATTCGCGTGCTTGAGCGAATTCACTTTGCGACGGACCGCGAGGAGATCCTGCCTGAGTCGGCGAGCCTGCTCGAAGAGATTGCCGAGTACATCAAGGCGCATCCCGAGTGGCTGGAGATCCTGATCGAAGGTCACGCCGACGTGCGCGCGGATGATGCTTACAACCTGGCGCTGTCTCAGCGACGAGCGAACTCGGTGCTCAATCGCTTGCTGCTGCGCGGAGTCGAGCCGGGGCGGCTGCGGGCGCAGGGCTTTGGCAAGAGCCGTCCGATTGCCGACAACAGCACCGAAGATGGCATGGCGCTGAACCGTCGCGTCGAGTTCACGATCCTAAAGGTTGCGCCTGGCCATCAGCTCCCGTCGGTGGCTGGGCCGGAGCAGCTCAAGGTTGAGCCGGTGATCATACGGAGCCAGAACTAAGATGCGAGCGGGGGGGCTGGCCAGTCTGGGCATCGCATCGACGCTGCTTGGGGTCGGCTGCTATCAGGGTGAGTGGCGGCAGGGCATTGAAGTTCCGATCTCAGCGACGGCGCGGCTTAAGACCGTACGCACCGTCGAGACCTGGGAAATGTCCGAGCCCGGGAATGGCTATGTGCTTTCGGTCAAAGGCTCGACGACGCCACGCTGTCGACACGCGCTGTACGGAAAGACGCGACGCACCGATACCGGCACCTTCGAGCGACTCGGTGGCAACTGGTGGAAGGGCGCAGCGATCGTCACGGGCATCGCGGGCGGCGCGGGCGTTGGCATCGGTGCGGGTGGCTGGATTGCACAGATGGATCCCAAGATCGGCCCGCCGATTACCTACGCAGCCGGTGGTGCCATCGCTGCGGGTGGTTTGGCGAGCTGTCTGGCGTCGATCTCATACGGGAGCAAGGCGCGCTATGCGTTTTGTGGAATCCTGACCGGACTTGGTGCTTCGATCCTGGCAGGTGGAGCGCTCTCGACGCTGCCAGGCACCAGCTCGACGACCACACCGATTGTGGGTGGTTCGTCGTCGTCCGCGTCGTCCGCTTCGACGCCACTTATCGACACGGCCACCTTTCAGACGATCGCGTTTGCGGGCGGAGGTCTCGTCGGTGCTTCGATCCTGACCGGGATCATCGGTCACGCGTGGCAGGGAACCGAAGATCGCGTTCGCACCGTCGATAGCGCCAGCTCGTCGATTTGGGATGATCAGCAGCCAGAAGCAGCCTGTAATGCGCCCTCGTCGGTGGTTGCGCGAAGTGCGGTGCTGCAAATCGTCGCCGACAACATTCCGTCGGGTGCGGGCAGCGAGGAACGTCCGCTCAAGGTTCGCGTCCAGCCGATCGGTCCCGGCGCGCAGATGGTTGATCTGCGCTGGGTTCGTCAGGCACTGCCACACTGTGGTGTCCTGCGTGTGAAGCTGCTTCCCGACGTCAACTATCCGCCGTATAGCGATGACTACACGCCGATGGTTTCGCCTGATCTGATTGGTCAGTCGGTGCGCCCGGTGTTTACGCAGATTGTGCCCGCCGAAGGGGTGGAGCTGGCTCCGCTCGCGGAAGGGACCAAGCCGCTCGTCGGAAAGCCCTATCTGCACGGTCTGTCGTCCGAGACGCTGAAGGCCGTTGATCGAGCCTGTAGTGGAGAGCCTGCCGCACCGAGCAAGGCGAAGCCGAAGCCAGCCCCAGCGCCGGTTCCGCATGTGCCAGTCGATGTGGTGCAGCCCGTCGATCCAAGTGTTCCCGTCGAGAGCCTGTCCGATGCGCCGCCGGTGGTTGCTCCGCAGTCGCTGCGCTTTGATGATCCGGGCCTGACGCCGGGCATTCATCTTCAGTCGCTGCCTGAAGGACAAGAAGACGATCCAAGCTGCGGACGGGAAGCGCAGAAGTCTCGGCTGACCGACTGTGAGTTCCAGTGCAGCCGCAACCTGCTTCAAGGCGCGAGCTGTCTGCCTGATTACCGTCGCTGTGTCAGTACGGCGCTTCGATCCGCCCAGCGTCACCGGGAGCGCAGCGCTTGCGAGTTTACCTGGCAGGAGTGCTTGAGCCGCGTCGGTCTATCGAGCAGCACGTTCCGTTCGTGTACCGAAGCGTGTGCCGATGCCAATACGCCCGCGCTGTGTCGAGAGAGCAAGACGCAGCGCTTGGCTCCGTAGCGGGTTTGCCGCTTACGGCGTATCAGCGCACAGACCGGCGGGCTCGCTCTTTTGGCAGCGATTGAGGCTGAGCCGGTTGGCGGTTCCCTGATCCTCGATGTCGTTTTTCGTCGAGCGCACGCTCTGGTTTTGCTGCACATCGAGGTTTTCGGTTCCGATGCCCAGCTCGATCGCGCTGCGTGGGCTGTCGGCGATGCTGTTTTGAATGACGACGGTGTCTAGCTCATCGTCGACGGCGATTCCGTCTCCGCTTTGGGCAAAGCAGCTCTCGACGGTGGCTGCGGTGCTACGCTTTAGTTCCGACAGAGCGTTCTTGCTGATGCGCACCTGTCCATCGCCGTTTTGCATGCTGTGGATGCCCAAGTAGTTGCGGATGAAGCGGTTGTCGTAGGCAACTTGCGGGCTGCTATTTTCGCGAAGCCACAGGCCGCGATCGGCATCGACGATGACGTTGCTGGTGATGAAGGCCTGACCGGCGCGATAAAAGTCGAGTCCGGTGCCGACGCCTTTGCATGGATCGCCGGTGAAGCGCAGATCGAACAGGTTGTTGCGATCGGCGGCTCCCGAGGCTCCGCTCGTGAAGCGAATTCCCGTCTGAGGCAAGCTGTTTTGCGGTCCAGCGCCGCGCACGATCGTGTTTTGGACGATGACGCCGGAGTTGCTGCCGCTCGCAAGCACACCGACGGACTGGAAGTTGCGCACCGTCGATTGGGTGAGCTGTACTGAGCCGCCGCCGCTGCCTTCGCTGGTGACTCCGACGGCGTAGATGTTGGTACACGACGACGAAAAGCTGGAGCCCATGCCGCGTACATTTTCGACGACGACGCGCTCGAGGTTTCCGGTGGCATTGTGATAGCGCACGCCGAAGTAGCGCTCGGTGCAGGTGGCGTTGCTGCGTCCGTCGATGGTGAGATCGCGCAGCGTTGCGAGACTGCCAGGCTTTATCTCGACGACATAGCTGTAGCGCTGAAGGAAGGTGGTGGTGACGGTAGACTTTACGCGCGTCGTCGGGCTTCTGACGATGGTTCGTCCCGCGCCTTTGCCGGTGATGGTGACGCCAGCGCGACCGATCGAGACCTGCTCGGTGTAGACCTGCGCTTCGAGCTGAATGTCAGTACACGTCGGGCTGTCGACGGCCTTTTGGATCGTGGCAAACGAGCCAGGAACTTTGCAGACGGCAGCATCGGCGATTTGGGGCGACAGCGCGAGCAGCGAACAAGCAAACACCGGAAGCGACTTCTGCATGGGCGTTCTCCTCGAAGCGAGTCGGGACTTGGGCGGATGCTTCGTCTAAGCAGCCCGACCTTGTAACCTATTGTCGTTATTAGCACTTTTTGAGATCCGCACCCACCCTGAAGGCGCGCTAAGCTTCTCAAAAAACGGCTGAAGGAGAAGGTCATGACAACGCAGCGAACCACGGCGCAGACGAGACGTTCACGGCGAGCGGCCTTGTGGATGACGCTTTGGGGAACCGTGTGGGCGTCGAGCCTCGGCGGCTGCGGAGCGGGCAAGAGCAGCGAAGCCGACATTGACACTCTGACGGAAGCGGTCTGCGTGGCTGGCGATCAGGGCGGCGATCTGGGCTGCGGCTGTTCGCTCAACAGTCAGTGCACCGGCTTCGACGACGAAACGCGGCTGCTTCTGTGCGATGTCGCCAGCGGTGCCAGCGTCGGAAAGTGTACCGACTGCGCCAGCGTGACGGCTCGTCCTTCGGGCTGTGCGTGCAGCGTCGATGCCGACTGCGCAACGGGACTGCTCTGCAACGGACGAACCTGTCAGGCGCTGCGCAAGCGTGGCGAGTTCTGCGTTCGTGACAGCGACTGTGGCAGCGACGCATCGGGCAGCATGACCTGTCTGCCGAGCAAGAACTGGTGCGGTCCGCTCGCGGTGGGCTCGTTCTGCGACTTCAACCTCGACTGTCTGAGCGGAATCTGTAGCGTCGGTAAGTGCTCGACGGGCGAAAGCGGACAGCCGTGTTCGATCGATCGCAACTGCAAAGCGGGACTGGTCTGTAACACCGTCGCGGGAACCTGCGGAAGCAAGCTCGCCGATGGTCAGCCGTGTCTGCGCAACGCCGAGTGCCAGAACCAGTGCAACAGCTTCAGCGGAACCTGCAAGCTGGGCTCGGTCGGAACGGTCTGCACCACGAAAAACACCGACGGAGACTGTGCTTCCGGTCTTGGCTGCGTCGATTGCGGTGGCGGGGTCAACACTTGCCGCACCGGCGGCTCGTGCAGCTAGCTGCCTGCGTTTTGTTGCCTGGTACTGGCTCCCTCGAGTAGATTCACTGGCCCAAGTAAAGGAGCACGCGCTTCATCATGCTCGAATCGGTGCGGCAGAACTCACGGTCTGCCATCGTCTACATTCTGTTCGGCGTCATCATCGCCGCCTTTATCGTCAGCTTTGGTCCGGGTTCTCCCACGGGAGATTCGGCGTTTGAAGGGCTTGGCGGTCGCTACGCGGCGCGGGTCTACGGCAGCGACGTGAGTGAGCAAGAGCTAAACTACGCGTTCATCGCGCTGGGTCTGCCGAGCCGAGGCGAGTCGCAAGCCGGTCGGCTGCGTGAAGTGGTGGTCGATCGCTTGATCGAGCGCGAGCTTCTGGCGCACGAAGCCGAGCAAGCGGGCCTGATGGTGTCGGAAGACGAAGCGGCGAAGGTTCTCGTCGAGGGAACGATGTACGTCGCTGGCATTCAGCGCAAGATCGAGCCGTACGCGATGCGCAACAACGTGCTCGACTACGAGCGACTGCGGATGGTGGTGCAGAACTCGTATCGTCTGACGATGAAGCAGTTTGTGGAAATTCAGCGACGAGAGCTTCTGGCTGACAAGTTCCGGCAGCTGCTTCGTGCTGGGACGCGCGCGTCGCTCGATGAAGTGCGCACCGAGTTTGATGACAAGAGCCGTCAGACCAACCTCGAGTACGTTCGCTTTACGCCGTTCCGTTACGAGCAAGAGCTGGTTGCGAGCGACGCGGATGTAGAAGCCTGGGCGACGGCACACGAAGCGGACATCAAGAAGACCTACGAGGAGCGCAAGCTGCTCTACGTGAAGCAAGACAAGAGCGCGAAGCTGCGTCGCATCCTGATCGAGCTGAAGAAAGACGCGACGGAAGCGCAGGCAAACGAAGCCAAAGGCAAGCTGACGGCGGCGCTGACGAGCATTCAAGGCGGCAAGTCGTTTGCGGAAGTGGCGCTCGCGGTGTCGGAAGACGAAGCGACGAAGAAGCGCGGTGGCAGCCTCGGCTGGCGCAAGAAAGCGACCACCGACTTTGGCTCCGAGCTGGAGACCAAGATCTTCGCGGCCAAAGAAGGCGAGCTGATTGGTCCCGAGCGTGGTGAGCGCGGCCTGGAGATCGTCAAGGTCGAAGGCTTCCGCGAAGGGGACATTCCGATTGAAAAGGCGCGGCAAGAGCTGGCGGAAGAGCTGTATCGCGCGGCGAAGGGCAAAGAGCTGGCGCAAGCGAGTGCCAACGATGCGGCGACCAAGCTGCGCGCGGGTGGCAAGCTGGCCGATCTGTTCCCGAAGGATGACTCGGACGCGGCGGAAGCGCAGGCCAAGGGTCAGCGAATTCAGGTCGAAGAGACGGGGCTGTTTGCGCGCAAAGGGGACGTGATTCCGGGCATTGGCAACTCGGCGGAGCTGGTGAAGAAGGCGTTCACGCTGGGTCCGGGCGAAATCGTCGGTCCGGTCGATGTGAGCGGTGCCTTTATCGTCGCGACGCTGAAAGAGCGAAAAGAGCCGGATCAGGCCGAGTTTGAGAAAAAGAAAGACGAGCTGGCGTCGGAGTTTGCGCGAACCAAGTGGGCGCGACAGCTGACCGAGTATGCGCGTCACGCCTGCGTCGCTGCGAACGCAGAAGGCAAGATCAAGGTAAACCAGAGCATGATCTCGGATGAGCAGCCTGCTCGTCGGGGAGCTGCACCGGCCTTGGCTGCTGCGAAGTACGAGCCCTGCAAAGACCGCTTCTAGTCACACCATCGCCAGGTTCCTTCGCTCCTGGCGCACCGCGTTCGTTTTCCCCTCACAACACCGTCGTCGAAGCCAATCAGACTGCGCGTCGCTAGTGCGCTGCGGCTTTTTGCCTGGCGGCTTGGCGTAGCTCTTTGCCTGTCGGTCCGTCGCCGAGCGTCTCTCTCGTCGCTGCACCGTGTCCTTCACCGAGGATTCCGCGTGCATACGCTTTCCATTCAAACGTATCGGAGTGCTCTGGCGTGTGACACTGCTGACAGGTGTTTGCGTCGGGCCGAGGCGTCGGAATCTTGACCTTGCCGGGCGACGCGACGTGAAGCGAGCCGGGACCGTGACAGACCTCGCAGCCAACGTGACGAAGATCGGGTCCAACATCCGTCGGTGGCGTCGTGGCCTGTTCCCACTTGTGAATGGTGAGCAGGTTGCTTCCGGCGGGTGTGTCAAACCCGGTGGTGTGACAGCCGACGCAGTCGTAGGACAGCTCTTTGCCGACTTCAACCAGGGTTCGGTAGGCACGACTGTGCTGGGTCTTCTGCCACATCTTGTGCGCAGCTTCGTGATAGTGACACGCGCCAAGACAGCCTGCGTTGCCGACGTAGCGAGCACTTCCCGGCAGTGCCTCGGGCGGCGGCCCCGTCAGGACGCTGAGGTTGGCCTTGCCAATGTGACGATCCAGCTCGTCGAGCTTCTGTCGAACCTGCGGATCACGCGGCAAGCTGCGAGTGATCGCGACCAGCTCGGCGGTGACATAGCCATCGCCACGCACCGGCTCTTTCGACTGCTCGACGATCTGCGCGCGCAGGCCGGCCAGATCTTCTTCGCGCGTCTTCACAAACGTGGGATCGGCAGATGGATCGCGCCGTAGCGCCGCGAGCAGCTTTTCTGCTTCTTTGACGCGCTCGCTCAGCAGCTCGACTTGTCGCTGGCGCTGTTTCGGGGTCGTGACGAGCTGCCACGTCAGTCCGCCGCTCTGCTTGGGATGCAGGCTGACGCGATAGATGTGCTCGCCTTTGTAACCGGGGGTGACGATGAGTGTGCCGCTGCCGTTTTCGGGAAGCTCGACACCTTCGTGAACGCCGTCGTCGGCACCGGATACCCACAGCTTGACGTCGGGAAACTTGCGGCTGAGCCTGCGCACCTTGTCACGCGGTAGCCCAGCGAGGACGATCACATCGACGACACCGGCTGCTTTGAGCGCTTGGAGCTGCGCAGTCAGGGCTTCAGCAGGATCGCTGACGGTGATTCCTGCGGGCCACGACGCACTGGGATCGGCCAGACCGATGACGCCAAGCTGGATGCCTTGCACCGTGCGCACTTCTTTGGGCACAGCCAGTCCGTCGGGAAGTCCGCTGACGTTGGCAACCAGGCGACGAAAGCCTTGCAGCTCTGCGATGCCTTGTTCGCCGCGTAGATCCTCGGGCTGAAGCATCGCCACCGCCGACAGCTCTTGCCAGGTCTTTTCGATAAAGTCCGCTTTGAGCCGCGCTTGGGGTCGCTGACTCGGTGGGATCGACTTGGGCTCGTAGCGCAGACCGCCGGCGTCGAGCAGCAGGCTGCGATCGGGTCGTAGCTTCAGCAGCGCTGCGATCCGCGACACGTCTCCAAGAGGCGTCGAGGTGCAGCCGCAGGGCTCGGTGGTGTTAAAGAGCCGCGTCGAGATGAGCAGATCGATGGTTGGCTCGACGGGCTGGGCGCTCTGAACGGCGGTTGTCGGCGGCGCTTTGCTGGTGACGCAGCCCGTGTGAAAAAGGCCCAACGTGGACAGGATTGCACACAGCTTGCCGACAGAGCTTCCCAAGACCGTACCCCTTAGCTGGCTTCGCTCGCCACAAGTGGTCGAGCGTCTTCGATCAGCATGTTAGGAATACCATCATCGACGGAAAATGCCAGCTTGCAGGACACGCAAGCGAGCGCGGCGGACTCTTCTTTGAGAACGCCTTTGCACTTGGGGCAGCGCAGAACGGACAAAAGCTCGGGGCTGAGTGTGTTCACGGACCTTACCTCGACACCGCTTGTAACAAAACCAACGCAGCTAAGACAAGCCGCTGCGAGGCGAGAGCTGGCCACCGACATAGTTACGCAGTCGCTGCGAGAGCTGATCGACGGCCACAAAGTCTTCGGCTTGCAGCGCGTGACGCGGACAGCTTCGACACACCGGCACATCAGACAGCGCGTTGCGAAGGTGCGCTCGTCGCAGCTGCAACATGGGCTCGCCGTTCCAGACCTCGTCGAGCGACTGCACGCGCAGATCACCGAGCAGGTTGACGTGCTCAAACACGTTGGCACACGGCACCACATTTCCGTCCCACAGCACCGTCAGCTCGGACCACGGCAGACGACAGGGCGCAGACAGCGTCGTCAGCTGATCGGCTTCGATCGCATCGGACGGACGCCCAAGGCGCGGACGCAGCGAAATCCCGCGCGTGAGCGCCGGCCCCGCGCTAAGCAGCAGGACCACGAGTGATGCGGACATTAGGCTCCACTATGCCCGAGAGGCCCGCCCGCTCGCCAGCGAAGCGCGCGGTTCTCGACGCCGAATGCCAGCTGCGGTCGAGCCGGGCGCCTGTTTCCCGCCCGCCGGCTGCATTGTGGTGCCGTTCCCGAGCGCGGTCCGCTATGCTGCGGGGACATGGACGCAAGCTTCCATCCCTACCAGCGCACCGTCGAAGACTGGCACTTCTGGTATGTCGTGCGGCGGGACATCCTCGCCCTCCTCCTCGACGAGCTGCGGCTTGGCCCGGGGGCGCGGCTGCTCGACATCGGCTGCGGGACGGGCGGGTCGTCGCTGGTGCTCGCTCGCTACGGCCAGGCGATCGGCCTCGATCGCGAGCTGCGCTCGTTCCGCCTGGCGCCGGATCGACCCTACAGCCACCGCGTCGTCAGCGGCGCCGAGACGCTGCCGTTCGCCGACGCCAGCTTCGATGCCGTGGTGGCGCTGGACGTGCTGGAGCACCTCGACGACGACCTCGCGGCGGCGCGCGAGATCCGGCGGGTCCTCAAGCCGGGCGGGGCGGCGGTGATCTTCGTGCCGGCGCTGGACATCCTGTGGGGCCACAACGACGTCATCTCGCACCACCGACGGCGCTACACCCGCGGGAGCCTCTCGCAGGTGCTCACCGCCGCCGGCTTTACCTTGAGCCACCTCGGCTACTTCAACCTGCTCTTGTTCCTGCCGACGCTGGCGGTGCGGCTGCTCGATCGCCTGACCCCCAAGGTCACAAATCGCATCGAGTACCAGCCGGGCCCGAGCCGCTGGAACTCCCTGCTCACCCGCATCTTCGGCCTGGAGGTGGGGCTGCTG
>ERZ650309.1674-NODE-1674-length-10380-cov-4.238160_pt1 | contig 10380 bp, 13 predicted proteins | sample MGYA00376245_ERZ650309 | MGnify/ENA primary metagenome ERZ650309 (study PRJEB26733, sample SAMN07839294) | wastewater metagenome | biome: urban; feature: wastewater treatment plant; material: waste water | place: USA: North Carolina | collected 2016-04-26 ...
CGACAACTCCCTCACCTCCGTCACCATACCAAACAGTGTGACAAGTATTGGAAACAAAGCATTCGCCAGCAACTCCCTCACCTCCGTCACTATACCAAATAGTGTGACAAGTATTGGAGACTTAGCATTCTCCGCACAAAATTCATCCAATGGTACTGTTTACGGACCATCTTCTGGGTATGTGAAGAATATTTACACATTCAATTCAGGTGATCAATTTGATAAATTTAATCTTCCAAATTATGTCGTTACACCATAGCATCCATTTACTAACTTCTTTCTCTCTATGAAACCACTCATCCTCCCTATCCTCCTTCTCTCTTGTACACTCTCTTCTTGCAGTATGCCATGATATCAAAATAAAGATAAGATGACATCTGAGCAACCACCAGCACATATCATCACTATGAGTGATACTGTTATACTCGACTATCGACTCACTCAATCAGGGAAGATTCTCGAATTAAGAGATAATTTCACTCTCAAGATGGGAAGTCACGAGCCATTCCCCGGTCTGGAGAACGCAGTACTTGGTATGAAGATCGGCGATAAGAAGTCTCTACCGCTCGGTGCTGAATATCTCTATGGAAGTGAACGAACCGAGCAGATAGCACGCCGATCTCAACTCGTCAAAGGTGAAGAATCAGACAGCCTTGCACCATTCTCTCCTCATAAATTCAAAACAGGAGCAATGACTTCATGGAATGGGTGAGAGATGCGTATCGAGAAGATACAAGGAGAATATGCCACTATCTCCTATCCACGACCGCATCCTCTCGCAGGCAAATCTCTGACTCTCGAAGTGGAGGTGAAGTCAATACAGTAGATTTATACATGAAGATAAGAAAAACACACTCCGTCAGAGTGTGTTTTTCTTATCTAAGTGGAGCATTATATACAAATCTTATATTCCCTCTTTGAAGGAAAAAAAGAGGGAATAATTCTTTCGTATATTTTCTCAAAAATTCTCTTGCAATTTTCAAGATTGTCTCTATACTCCCTCTCGCTTTGGTGCTATAGCTCAGTTGGTTAGAGCGCTGCCCTGTCACGGCAGAGGTCGCGAGTTCGAGTCTCGTTAGCACCGCCATTGCAATTTTATGTCGTTTTGTACATAGTCTCTTCGGAGAATCCACGTTTGTGGGGACTTAGCTCAGTTGGCTAGAGCGCCTGTTTTGCACGCAGGAGGTCAAGGGTTCGATTCCCTTAGTCTCCACCATTTTTTATATTCTCTGGCTACTTTCCGAGAGCCGGACTTATATCTCTTTCTATGTGATTGAATAATAAGCGTCCTCGCCGTAATAACTACAGCGTCAACGTAAAAGGCCCTCGCTCTGGAAAGAAGGTTGAGAATGCAATCAAGCACTTCAAGACACTCCAAAATCGCATTGAGCGAGAAGGAGAAACTCTTTGGATCCGCAATGCTCTTGTCTTTGTCAAGGCAAAGCTCAAGAAGTACAGCATTCCTCTTTCTAAGATTTCCTAACATCTTGTGTATGGCACGACTCACGACACATGCTCGCCGAAAACTCGGACGAACTATTGCTCGCATCGAGAAGAAGACTCGCAAGACTCTCGCTCGATAGCACAAAAATTTGATTTTTCAAGATTTTTCATAAAATCTTAGTGTTTTATTTTTCAATAATTTGCATTATATGGCATTCGATCGATCCAAGCCACATATGAATGTAGGTACCATTGGTCACGTTGATCACGGTAAGACTACAACTACTGCGGCTATCACTACTGTTTTCTCAAAGATGTTTGGTGGAGAAGCTAAAGCTTACGACCAAATTGATGCTGCTCCAGAAGAAAAGGCTCGCGGTATTACTATTAATACTGCTCACGTTGAGTACGAAACAACAGCCCGTCACTATGCTCACGTTGATTGTCCTGGACATGCGGACTATGTTAAGAACATGATTACTGGTGCTGCTCAGATGGATGCTGCGATTCTCGTAGTTGCTGCAACTGACGGTCCAATGAGTCAAACTCGAGAGCATATTCTTCTTGCTCGTCAGGTTGGTGTTCCTTACATCGTTGTATGGATGAACAAGTGTGATATGGTAGATGACAGCGAAATGCTTGATCTCGTTGAGATGGAGATTCGTGATCTTCTTACAAAGTACAACTTTCCTGGTGATGATCTTCCAGTGATTCGTGGTTCTGGTCTCGTTGCTCTTGAGAACCCTACTGATATGGACAAGCCATATGGTGCTAAGTGTGTTGTTGAGCTCTTTAATGCTCTCGAGGCATATGTTCCAGTTCCTGAGCGTGCTCTTGATAAGCCATTCATCATGTCAGTTGAGGATGTATTCTCTATTAAAGGTCGTGGTACAGTAGTTACCGGTAAGATTGAAGAGGGTATTATTAAGGTTGGTGATGAAGTTGAAATCGTTGGTCTTCGCGATACTCGCAAGTCAACTGTTACTGGAGTAGAAATGTTCCACAAGTCTCTTGATCAAGGTCAAGCAGGTGATAATGCTGGTCTTCTTCTTCGTGGTATTGAGCGTACTGATGTTGAGCGTGGACAAGTTCTCGCAAAACCAGGATCAATCAAGCCTCATACAAAGTTTACTGCTGAAGTATACGTACTTACAAAAGAGGAAGGTGGACGTCATACTCCATTCTTCAAGGGATATAAGCCTCAATTCTACTTCCGAACAACTGATGTGACTGGTTCTATTGAACTTCCAGAAGGTGTTGAGATGGTTATGCCTGGTGATAATATCTCTGTTACAGTTGAGCTTGGTGCTCCAATTGCGATGACTCAAGGTCTCCGATTCGCGATCCGTGAAGGTGGACGAACGGTTGGCTCAGGTGTCGTTGCTCAAATTATTGCCTAGTTCTCGTTATAACTTCACTTTTGTGAATTCCTATTCTCCTCTTTATTATGAAGGGGAGGCAGGAGTTTAGAATATTTCTCTCTTGCACATGTCTAATAAAACTGAAAAAAAATCTGGTGCCATCCGAATTATCGTAAAGGCTTTCGAACACAAACTTATTGATGAAGCTGTTCGTAAAATCGTTTCGACAGCTCGTGATTCTGGAGCATCAGTTGCTGGTCCAATCCCACTTCCTACAAAGATTGAGAAGGTTACTCTCAATCGTTCCACATTCGTAAATAAGAATGCTCGTGAGCAATTTGAGATCCGTCGTCACAAGCGACTCATCGAGATTACTCAATCAAATAGCCAAACACTTGAGCTTCTTCAGAATATCCATATACCATCAGGTGTTGGAGTTGATATCAAATTACCTTAATCAACTATGTCACGAGTTTGTATGCTCACTGGCAAGCACACTGCTGTCGGTAATAGCGTTTCGCATTCATTAAGACGTACGAAACGTAAATTCTACCCAAATCTCTTTTGGCGTAATATCAAAGATCCTGTTACTGGAATGACTGTCCGTATTCGTCTTTCTGCAAAAGCAATAAAGACTCTTAAAAAGGAAGGTCTTCTCTAGAAGGGTTGACCATCCATCACGTGCCTCGATGGTGGAATGGTAGACACGGAGGACTTAAAATCCTCTTCCGTTCGGAGTGCGGGTTCAATTCCCGCTCGAGGCACCAATTTCTACTCGTCTTCAAAAATATGTTAAAAATTCGTCTTTCTCGAGCTGGGCGCAAGCATCTTCCATTCTATCGTATAGTTCTTACTGAACATACAAAAGCTGCAAAGCATGGATATAATGAAGTACTTGGATTTTATAATCCTATTTCTAAGGAGTTTTCTCTTGATACTGAGAAAGCGAAGAAATATATTAGTACTGGTGCTCAGTACTCTGATACTGTTGCTAAACTCGTTGCAAAATTTGCTGCATAGTCTATGGATCTCCCTTCGTTGGAGGAGTATATGGGTTCTCTCATAGCTCCTCTTTTGCGTTCTTGAGTTACTCCCGATATTCTTCAAACTCAAGATTCTCTGGGTATTCTACTCATCATTCATGTAGATAAAACTGACTTGGCGTATCTTATTTGATCGCAAGGCAAGACAATTGCTGCCTTGCGAGTGATGGCTCGGGCCTATGGTTCACGAAATCGTCTACCAGTAAGCTTGAAAATTTTGGAAAAGCGTGTATAAATCTTGAAAATCTTTTTATGTTTGAAATATTCACACTTCTTATCGCATCTCCTGCATTCCTGCTCGCAACATCTCAAAATAGTGTGCTCGCAGCAAATACTGTCTATGGACTCCCGGAGATTATTCGAGTTGGAGTTTCATTAGTAGTACTTGTGGCTTGATTTCTTGCTGCAGCATTTATTGTATGGGGTGCGGTACTCATGATACTCTCAGGTGGAAAAGAGGATAAAATGAAGAGTGCTGTGAATATGATTCGATATGCGGTTATAGGACTCTTTCTCATCATTGTTCTCCTCTTTGTTCTACCAAAAGTATGAGATGTACTTGGTTTTCCAATTTCTCAATATATTAATCCAAGAATGGTGTTTGATACTATGCAAGATATTTCTGGAAAAATTTTGAGCGATTCCCCATCGAGTTATTCAAATTCCCCATCCTCTCTTGATAATCTCTCGAATGACTATTCAACGAGTCTTGAATAGAAAAAGTTTTATAAAAAAATCGCCTTTCTAAAAGGTGATTTTTTTTTATAATAAGACTCTCTCATTCTCATTGTTCAAACATGGAAACCAATTCTTCTGATATTTCTGACATTTCTTCTTCAGATCTTCACCCAATCGTTTATCAAGGCGATGAATCACGCTCGATCGTTGATGAGATGCAAAAATGTTACCTCGAATATGCGATGTCTGTGATTGTGCAACGTGCTCTCCCAGATGTTCGTGATGGTCTCAAGCCGGTACATCGCCGTATTCTTTATGCTATGCATGATACAGGGTTGCGAGCAAATGGAAAATTTCGTAAATCCGCTACAGTTGTCGGTGAGGTGCTGGGTAAGTACCATCCACACGGGGATACAGCTGTATATGATGCCATGGTTCGAATGGCGCAAGATTTCTCTATGCGTTATCTTCTGGTTGATGGTCAATGAAATTTTGGTTCAATTGATGGAGATAATGCTGCAGCAATGCGTTATACGGAGGCAAAGATGTCACCTCTTGCAGAGATGTTGCTCGCAGATATTGACAAAGATACGGTAGATTGGCGTCCAAACTATGACGCATCTAAGGAAGAACCAATGGTATTGCCCGCTCGAGTTCCATCACTCTTGCTAAATGGAGTTGTTGGTATTGCAGTTGGCATGGCAACTAATATTGCCCCACATAACCTTGCTGAAGTTATCAATGCATTGATTTATCTGCTTGACAGTGGTGATACTCAGACCGTTACGATAGATGATCTGATGCAATATATTAAGGGTCCTGATTTCCCTACCGGTGGCATCGTATATAATCGAAAGGATATTGCGCAAGCATTTGCAACAGGTCGTGGTTCGATTGTGTTGCGTGGACGAGCGGTATTTGAAGAGGATTCAAAAGGGCGAGTATCGATTATTATTACCGAAATTCCATACCAACTCAATAAATCTACATTTGTTGCGAAGATTGCTGAGCTTGTCACTGAAAAAATTATTGTTGGTATTTCGGATCTTCGGGATGAATCAAATAAGGATGGTATTCGTATCGTGATCGAATTGAAGCGAGATGCATTCCCAAAGAAGATCCTCAACCAACTTTATAAACTCACACCACTTCAGACATCGTTCAGCTATAATATGATTGCTCTCGATGATCGCGGGATGCAACCAAAGCTTTTCAATCTGAAAGAGATTCTTGAAAGTTTTCTCCAACATCGACGTGAAGTAGTCACTCGTCGTGTGAGTTATGAACTTCGAATAGCAGAGGCACGCGCACATATTCTCCAGTGACTCAAGATAGCACTTGATCATATTGATGAGGTGATTAAGACGATTCGATCGAGTGTGAGTCGGGAAGAGGCGAATATTCTTCTCTGTGAACTATTTGGGCTTACAACGATTCAGGCTCAAGCAATTCTTGAAATGCAACTTCAGCGCCTCTCGGGGTTAGAGCGACAAAAAATTGAGGACGAGCTTGCAGAGAAACTCGCATTTATTGCAGACTGTCTTGATATCCTTGCAAAACCTGAACGTGTAACGGCTATTATGCGAGAAGAATTACTTCTTATTCGAGAGAAATTCTCTGATCCAAGACGAACAGAAGTTATTCCTGGCATGATTGGTGAATTTAATCCACGTGACACGATTCCAAATGAAGAAGTAGTTATCACCCTTTCGAAGAATTCTTACATTAAGCGAATTAAATCTTCTGCATTTCGCACCCAAAAACGAGGTGGAAAATGAGTGACGGTTGGGCTGAAGGATGAAGATGAGGTTTCCATCATTCTCTCGACAACAAACCATAATGACCTTTATTATTTTACCAATACTGGTCGAGTATTTCGCTTACCTGCTTATGAGATACCAGAGGCATCAAGAACGACAAAATGACAACCACTCATTAATTTTATCGCCCTTCTTAAGGATGAAAAGATTACAGCAATTCTTGATCCATCAACACAACAAATCAAACATCTTGCTCTTATATCACGAAATGCGCTTATTAAACGAATTGATTTCAGTGAAATAACAAACATTCGTTCAAATGGTCTCATTGTTATGAAGCCAAAAGAAAATGATGAACTTGCTTGGGTAAAGGTAACAACCGGTGATGAGAATATTCTTGTCGTATCAAAGAAAGGAAAAGCAATTCAATTTCATGAAACAGATGTTCGAGTGATGTGAAGAGCTGCAGCATGAGTTCGTGCTATGCGTATGTCAGCAGGAGATGAAATAGTTGAAGCTGATATTGTTTCACACGATGGTAAATTCGTCTTCATTGTCACCGAGAAGGGAATGTGAAAAATATCTGAATGCAGTGAATATCGCGAACAGGGGAGAGGTTGATCAGGTGTGAAAGCTGGGGCGGTGACACCAAAGACGGGGGATATCATCTATGTATCACTATTGACGGAAGAACTCAAAAAAGAAGCGTCTGTTATTCTCATGAGCCGAGATGGTCAAACGGTCCGCGTACCACTCTCAACCGTGAGAACAACTTCTCGAGTGACACAGTGAGTGATTCTTGCAAAATTGAAAAATCCAAAAGACTCATTCATCTCGGTTGTAGTAGTGACGACAGCGGATCAAGAAGATGAAGAAAGAAATGAGGATGAATCAGTTACTGAGTAGCTTCAAGTGTCGAATAATAAGCAATCAAATCAATAAATCACATAATTTTCATTATGTGATTTATTGATTATAAAAAGGTAATTTAAAGTAGATACGAGAGTACTATGTTTTGAAGAAATAGTGAATTCTTTGGATTCTCTCCATTTTGGATATACTTCCAATATTCACATTTTCCACGTTATGAACCAAGATATTATCCTTTTTCTCCAGAAACTCTTAATTGTTGTTGGAGTAGTAATCCTCTTTCTTTTTTTTAAGTCGTTTGGGGCACTCTTTGCACCAGTTGTTATCGCATTTACTTTGAGCCTCTTTTTTGTCCCGCTTTTGGATAAACTTAATAAATATCGGATTGGTGATTGAGTGGGTATTTTTGTTTCCCTCTTTGCATTTATTGTTTTTCTTTCAACGATTATTTTCTTGGTTGTACCAATTTTTGTAAGAGAACTTATTAAATTCTTTGACGTTATTAATCGTTATATTATCAAAGTGCAAACGGCCGTTTTTCAGTGAGATTTTTCTACTTTAGGACTTCCGGATTGGACGATAGGATATATCCATAATTATGTATCCACACAAGATATTAATAATCTTTTAACAACACTTTCAGCAAACACGAGTCAAATTGTTTCTTTTATTTCTGGAAGTGCAACGAACGTATTACAGGCATGAAAGGGAATATTTGTTTCAGTGGCGAGCACAACCTTTCTTATTGCGACAACTACTATTCTCACGGTATTTTTTCTCATCGAGCGAAAAAGGGTAGCATATGTTATACGATCATTGGTTCCACAGAATTGGTCTTTGGAATATGATACGATCGTACATGAGTCATATTCAATCATTGGAAAGTGGGCAAAAGGACAGATGATTCTCTCATTCTCTATCTTTTTACTTACTTTCGTCCTCTTGCATCTTGCGAATGCAATGTTTGGGCTTTGATTGACGAATATTGGTACACTTGCATTTCTTGCAGGGCTTCTGGAAAATATCCCTTACCTTGGTCCAGTACTTTCACTCATACCTGCATTGGCTATTGCTTTGGGTATTTCAACAAAGGCGACTATTATTGTGGTGATTATCTATATTCTCATTCAGCAAGTTGAGAATAATCTTCTAGTACCTCAGGTTATGTCTAAGGCCCTCTCTATATCACCACTTCTCACAATTATTGTGATGTTTATAGCTACGGGAGTACTTGGGCTTCTTGGTACTCTCTTTGCAGTACCACTGACAGCACTCATAGAGCTTCTCTATCATCGATGGCAAATAAAAAGAACAAATGGCGCCTGAATGTTACATGATGTACTTTCTGTGAGGGAGTCTCGCGCATATAACTCGCTCATAGCACGCCTCTATCGATCGACGAAGAAATTTGTTCTTCGAAAAAAATAATTTATCCACTATGTCTCTCAAAAACAAAGATTATGAAAGCGTGCTCGTGGTAGAAGATGATGCAACCATTCTCTCCATGATTGGAACATATCTTTCTCGTGAGGGTTTTCTCCCGCTTCTTTGTGATAATGGGAGAAAAGCAAAAGATATATTTCTTCATACCCCACCCGATATTATCATTCTTGATATCGGCCTTCCAGAAGTAGACGGTATAACATTAACAAAATTATTTCGATCGAAATCACAAGCTCCTATTATTATCATATCAGCACGACCCACAGAGGATGATAAGGTTTATGCGCTTGAAATTGGGGCTGATGACTATCTCGTAAAACCATTCTCTCTTCGTGAATTAGTTGCACGCATCCGTACTATTATGAAGCGCCGTACATTAATTGTATCAGAGTCAGAAGCAATCAATCAACGCAAAAATATTACCTATCAAGGAATTATTCTCAACCCAAATCTCTATACGATTGGAAGTAAAAATCAAGAGACACATCGATTGACAAAATCAGAATTTGATATTCTCTACTTTCTTTGTCTTCATCCGGATCAGGTAGTTGAACGTGATACTCTTATGCGTGAAATCATGGGATATGGAAACTACCTCTATGACCGCACGATTGATACACATATCAAAAATCTCCGCAAGAAAATCCCACCTTCTATCGTGATACAGACTATTCGTTGAGTAGGCTATATTATTTCGAAGAAACTATAATGACACTGAAATTTCGATTCTCTCTTTTTCTCATTCTCACACTTATCTTCGTTATTCTCTCCAATCTTCTTGCTGTGAGAATTTCTACACTGCGTCATTTTGAGGATTATAGACAGGAAGTGAGTGAGCTTTCAGCTCAAAAAAGTTTCAAACTTCTTAAACAAGTACTCAACCCAACAACTTCGAGTGGAGACATCGCATCGGAGTATCAGTGAGTGTTTCGTGATCTCAATCATATCGATGAAACGCTGCTACATGTGGAATCATCTCTTCCATTATCATCTTCAGATCAATGAACAGATACATGAGAAGAATGAACAACGAAAAAACGAGAATTTCTTTCATTTTCAGATTTTCTTGCATCGATAGCACTTTTTTCCCCGAAGTTTTTTGGTGATTATGACGTATTTTCTGGCGATACTCCTGAAGCTCATTTGTTTCAGAAAATATTAAAAGATCTTGTGATTTTCAACCTGGTACTTCTTTCCTTTTGTCTCATTGCTTGGTCATATCTTTTTCGTCGAAACCTTGCTCCTATTAATGCTCTTCAGTTGAAAGTAAGTCAGGCAGCTCAAACATGAGAATATTTCCCTATTCGATATCTTCCAAGGGATGAATTTTTCCCTCTTGTGGAATCTATTAATCAGCTCATGTCCGTAATTTGACAAGAAGAGAGTACAAGATCTCAGTTTATTAGTGATTTATCACATGAAATACGGACACCACTTATGGCACTTTCGTGTCTCTGTGAGGCTCTTTCTGATGGGGTTATTCCTCTGAGTCAACATGAGATAGAAAATATTCGTATGCAAGTAAATCGTATACAAAAGATTTCTGAACAAATATTGCAGTATCAAAAACTTGAATACAGAGAAGATGGAGATAGCCTTCAGCGTGAAGTGATTGATATAGAAGAGTTTTATGAAAAAATGATAGCAATATATCAAGAACTTCTATCTAAAAACTATCAATCTACTCGTTTTGTCTCATGAATACAAAAATTTATTGTTGCAGATCCTATTGGTCTTGAAAGAATATTTCATAATATTTTTACAAATTTTCTCAAATATGCC
>ERZ650309.1675-NODE-1675-length-10374-cov-4.954937_pt1 | contig 10374 bp, 8 predicted proteins | sample MGYA00376245_ERZ650309 | MGnify/ENA primary metagenome ERZ650309 (study PRJEB26733, sample SAMN07839294) | wastewater metagenome | biome: urban; feature: wastewater treatment plant; material: waste water | place: USA: North Carolina | collected 2016-04-26 ...
GAGTGATGAATCCAATTGAATACCGCGAGTTTTATCGCCGCAATCTGCCGCACGTACAGCCGCCGGAAGCGACCTTGTTCCTTACCTTTCGCCTGGCAGGTTCAATTCCGAAATCATTGTTGGAGCAATGGCGTCAGGAAAAAAGAGTTCTTCTTGCTGAATGGCTAAAGAAAGAAGCTGTCGACGGAGATCAGTTCGATCCCGAAACCAGAGTAGACGCTCAACTAAATTTTACTCGCCGCTGGTTTCGACTTTTTGAAGATTCGCTGCACGAACAAGTCAGCGGTCCGCTTTGGCTGAAAGAACCGCAAATTGCCTAGGTGGTCACCGAAGCTCTGCATCATCGTGACAGCAAAGAATATCGTCTGGATGCTTATTGTGTGATGCCGAATCACGTTCACGTCGTCTTTGCTCCATTGCTGACTGAAGCATTGGCGAGAAAATTGGCAGACAATGCCATCTTTCGACGGAAGGAACAACCAGCAGAGACGCAAACTGACAGTTCGCGCAACAACGATCACAACGTAGTTCTGGCAGCAATCATGCAATCGCTGAAAGGCTTTACCGCCTGGAAAGCGAAGCAGTTGTTGGGTAGGCGCGGACCTTTCTGGCAACACGAAAGCTTCGATCATGTGATTCGCAATTATGTGGAATGGGAAAGAGTGGTGACGTATGTTCTGGACAACCCGGTCAAAGCCAGGCTGGTTGAAAACTGGCAGGATTGGAAATGGAGTTATCGAAGAGAAGAAAAGCTGTAGCGCGAACTGTCAGTTTGCGTCTTAGCGAGCAAACAGATATGAGAACGTCGAGTTCTCCGCAATTAGCGTTTCGCCGAAAACGCAATCCGGACAGCTCGCGCTACATGATTTCATTGTGAAACCTGCCAAAGCAGCGATTGAAAATCTATCCGCTGGCCGGTGCGTTGCGGTGACAGATAAATGCCGCCGTCTGAACTCAGCGAATACTCAACCGACCTGCCGTTATTGCTGATTTTCAGAGTCCCAGTGCCGTAAAGCACTTGCCCTTTTCGGTCAATTTCAAATCTGTCCAGCAAGTAATATGAACCTTTAACCTGGGCTACATTCGCAGTTCGCAAATCAAAATTTCGCATGCGAAATCGCAATCCGGGGTTGCCTTCAAAATCGCCTGCCGACACATTGATTCGAACTTGCTGACTTAGCTGCTCTTTGCCGTTGATCTGAAAGGCGTATTCTCCACCTGGCTCTTTGCCGATGACCTGAAAGTTATAGTCCTTGTTTGGCAACTGAGCCGCAAACGGTGGCGGCGGCGGAGGTGGCGGCGGCGGCATAGTTCCTTTTTGCGGAACGGGCGGAGGTGGCGGCGGAGCAGGTTTGAATTTTTGCGTTTGCTCCAGCCAGTCGCTTGAACGATCAACGTGCCACTGGCCGGTTTCGTTTTTCATACGGACGGCATATCGAATTGGAAACTCTCTGGCGTCTTTGCCAGTTGCCAAATTGTGAGCGCGAATTGTGGCGTTGAACGTCACCGTCGCCCAGCCTTCATGCAGCAGAACTTCGAAATCGTCAGCGATAACTTTCTTGATTTCAAAATCGTGGCCTTTGAACTCCGCCAGCATGCCAGTCATTGGCATGGCAGCCGTGTTGATAAAGTCAGCGACTCCAAGATTGGCGTCGCCATACTTTCGTTCCGGGATGCCGTCTATCACTTTTTGAACCATCTCAATCAAAACTTGCTCGTCGTTGCCGGATAGCGATGACAGCAATTCTTTTTTGGTCAGTACTGGCGGGGGTGAAGCCAGTGGTTGCCCTTGTAAACTGTTCAGTTGGTTCTGAAGCTCCGGGACATTCCAGTCTTTGATGTCTTTGCTCTCGCTGGTTTCTTTCAGCCATTTGATTCTTTCCAATGCCTGTTGCCGGTATTCAGCAGACGGATCGGACAACGCAATCTTCGTCAATGGCTCTATCTGGCTGATTCTGGCAAGCGCATCAATCAGCATCGTTTTTACTTCGGGTTCGCTGCTGCCGTTGTAAAGTTTGACCATTGCCGCTGTGCTGCCATCTCCTTCCATCACGTAAAGGCGTAAGACTGCCTTCTGGCGCATTGTTGGGTCAGGGTGTGTCAGCGCGGTTTCAACCAGGTCGTCGAAATTTTTGCTGTCGGCCATGTACTTAATTGCCAACTCATTGATGTCATCTGCCGATTGCCTCTGCCTGGCAATGCCCGATTGGGTTAAACGTGCAGGGAGTAACAGCCACGCCGCCACAGCAATCATAGCGACTGGCAGAATCAAATATCGCCACTGTCGAGTGACGACGCGAATGTGGTCAGGATTCAGAATCATTTCGATCCTCCTTTCGAGAGTTTTGCGGTTGGAAAAGAACGCCAGTTGATGAGCGCCGCCTGGCGAACTGGCTGGCAGGCCGATTTTTGAAATGCTGCGTTCGGCAGTTTTCAGAATGATTTCGGCATAAAGGTCGGATTTGACGCCGGAGTTGATGACCTGATCGTCGCAGGCCATTTCGCGTTCGATCTGCAACTGGCGACAGGCAATCCGCACCAGCGGATGAAAAAAGAAAACCGCTTCGATCAGATTTTGAAACAGGTTGGTCAGGTGATCGCGTCTGGCCAGATGTGCCAGTTCGTGACCGATCATTGCCTGACGTTCGTCGCCATTCGTCCAGTCGGCAATATCGGCTGGCAACAGAATCATCGGTCGCCACACGCCGAGCAGAACTGGCGAATTGATCTTCGATGAAAATGCGAATTCAATCGGTGAATCTTCGCAATCAAGTTCGGCGGCTGAGACTGGCTGAGCCTCAGCGCGCAATCGCCAAATCCCCATTTGTTGTCGCCAGAGTCGAACCAGAAAAAACGAAGCTCCTGCTAACCAAAGCCAGAAAATCGCGGCCCATAAAGTTGGTTGTTTGTTTGGCTTTGGCTGAGTCGTTGCGACCGCTTCGACCGAAGACTGCGTGTGTGTTGATGACGGCAATTCAATGACGATGGCTGGTTGCGGAATCGTAGCCACGAAATTTAGCGCACGATTTTGCGGCTGAGGCAGCGGCAATTTCTCAACAACCGCCGCCAGCATCGGCAACAACGCCACAACCAACAGCGCCGCCAACCAGACGTGATGCCGCAACGCTGGCGATTTTGCTCGCCAGATTTTCACCCCCAACCACACAGCGCCGAGCAGCAGTAACGCCTGCCAACTCCAGGCCAGCAACCACGCAAATCCCTTGCTTCCGGCAGTCACAAAATTTGTCCAGGCATTCATTTGCGGCCTCCACTTTGGTTATTTGGCTTTTTTGGTTTTGGCTTTCACCGGTTTAGTTGCAGCGGCGCGAGCTTCGGCGCGAGTGGCGACTTGTTGGCGAACTTCCTGCAAATCGTCTTCGGTCAGGTCGCCAGTTTCGACCAGATGCAAAACCAACGATGCTGGCGAACCGCCGAAAACCTGTTCGATCAAATGACTGAGCACACGGCTGCGAGCTTTTTCCTGTTTGGCTTTGGCACGGTATACATGAGCCTTGCCTTCAACGCGATGAATCAGATGGCCTTTGCGTTCCAGCACGCGAATGATCGTTAGCACGCTGTTATAGTGCGCTTCGCCAGGCACAGCTTCCTGGATTTGGCGGGCCGTGGCTTCGCCCAAATCCCAGACCACGCGCATAATTTCCATCTCTTTGTCTGTGAAAGTTTTTGAAACTTCTCTTGGCATTGTTTGTCTCCGGGAAAATGTCAACGAATTTATACGTTGATGGATGCGGCGCGGAAACTAACGGATAAATACGTTGATGTCAACGTATATTTTAGTTGATGGGCGCACGGTTGACAGAATCGGATGGCTAAGGCTGAATCTGAGAGTAGTTCACCGCAAGTTTTTGGAGGATATTTTAGTGAGAAAAGGCTTTTGTCTGCTGGCGGTTTTGTTTCAACTGATAGCGGGATTGACGCTGACGTTTGCGCAAGTCAAACGGCCGATGACGCCGGAAGATGTCGTCGCACTCAACCGCGCCAGCGATCCGCAAATTTCTTATGACAGCCGCCGCGTCGCTTTTGTCGTCACGGCCTGGGATCGGGAAAACGACCGGTTCAATGCCGATGTGTGGATGGTCAACGACGCGCGCGAAACCGTGCAACTGACGACCAATCCCAAACGCGACGATCATCCGCGCTGGTCGCCGGATCAACGGCGCTTGGCGTTTCTGTCAGATCGCGGAGACCTCGGCGTTCAGATTTACGCTCTCAGTTTGCAAGGCGGCGAACCCGAACGACTGACTTCGCACAAAGCTCCGGTGACGGATTTTGAATGGTCGCCCGATGGCCGGTTCATCGCGTTTGTTGCGGAAGAGCCTCGCGGCATTCAGAAAGATGGGCCCAAAACCAAAGCTCCGATGGTGGAAGACGAAGATTATCGGTTCGCGCAATTGTGGCTGTTTGAAGTTGCCACCGGACAGGTCAAGCAACTGACCAAAGGCGCTCGACACATCGCCGGGTTCAGTTGGGCCTGGAACAGTCAACAAATTGTGTTTACTGCGCGGCAAACGCCGAAGTTGCTGGTTAGCGGAACAGCGGAAGTGTTCACGATTCCGGTCAATTGGCAGAACGCGCCCGTGGATTCGGCTGCGGCCAGGCAACTGACCAATGGCAACGGCGCGGAAAGCGATGCGCGGTTTTCGCCGGATGGCCGCTGGATTTCGTATCTGGCGCATGCGGATGGTGATGCGAATACCGGCCCGGATCGAATTCATATAATTCCGGCAACCGGCGGCGAAGCGCGTGTGCTGGCGAAAAACTTCGATGGGTACATTCGTTCTCACCGCTGGGTGTTCGACAGTCAGCGGTTGGTGTTCAATGCGGGGCTGGGCGTCAACGAACAGATTTACACGATGAACGTCAACGATCAGACGCCGCAAGCCATGACGCGCAGCGACGGAGTCAATCCCGCTTTTTCTGTAACGCCGGATGGGATGAATATCGCCTTCGTTCATGAAAACCCGCGCATCCCGTCTGAAATTGCGCTGCTGGCGGCGCGCATCATGGTTCCGGTGTTTTTGACGCAGTTGAATCCGAAAGCCGCCGAATTCGCGCTCGGCCAGGTCGAAGCCATCAAGTGGAAATCCAACGACGGAACAGACATCGAAGGCTTGTTGGTGTATCCCGTCGGCTACCAAACCGGTCGGCGAGTTCCGCTGGTGACGTACATTCACGGCGGCCCGGAAGGCGCGTACACAAAAAGTTTCAATGCGTCGTGGGGCGGGTTTCCGCAAGTGTATGCCGCGAACGGGTATGCGGTGTTTATGCCGAACTTTCGCGGGTCGTCGAATTACGGCGCGAAGTTCGCGCAATCCAACGCCAGGCTGGTCGGCAAAGTGGATTACGAAGACATTCTCAGCGGTGTGGATCACCTGGTGAAACTCGGCGTCGCCGATGAAACCAAACTGGCTGTCGCCGGATGGAGTTACGGCGGATACATGTCCGGCTGGATTATTGGCCACACGAACCGATTCAAATGCGCGGCATACGGAGCGGGATTGTCGAACGCGGTTTCGTATTGGGGAACGGCGGACATCATCGCGCAACGTGAACGCTTGCACGGTGGCACTCCGTGGGAGGCGCGCAAGATGTTCGACGAACAATCGCCGCTCAGTTATTTGACCAACGCTAAAACTCCGACGCTGATTTTCCACGGCGAAAAAGACGAACGAGTTCCATTGGGGCAATCGCAGGAAACCTATCGCACGTTGAAGCGATTGGGCGTAACCACGCAACTGGTCGTCTATCCCGATCAAGGACACGGCATTCTGGTTCCCAGTTATCAACTGGACAAAATGCGGCGCGAATTTGCCTGGATTGAAAAATACATTTCCGGGCGCATGACTACGGCCAGCAAATAACCAAGCGCGAGGCGATATGACCTTACAAACTGTAACGCTGCCTGATGACAAGGCAGTCAATCTGAACAAAGTGTATGACGCGATTGTCGTCGGTTCTGGTGCTGGCGGAGGCATGGCGGCGTATGTGCTGACTTCGCACGGAATGAAAGTTCTGTTGCTGGAAGCAGGGAAACGCATTGATACCTCCAAGGAATTGAAATCCACCGAATGGCCGTATGAACATCCGCGCCGGGGCGATATGCCGCCAGATCGTCACGCGCTAACGCCGAACGAATACACGATCCGCAAACCTCCATACGCCGCCGGAATAAAGGCGAGCCACGTTCACAGCTACACGCAAACCTGGGGCGGCAGCGATTACAGCAAAAACCTGGTCGTGGACGAAAAAGATCATCCGTACACCGGCACGAATTACGCGTGGGTGCGTTCGCGCGCGCTGGGCGGCAAGACGAACATCTGGGGACGGTTGGCGTTGCGGATGAGCGATACCAATTTCAAAGCGGCTTCGCTGGATGGATATGGAGAAAACTGGCCGATTGAATACAAAGACATCCAGCCGTATTACGACAAAGTGGACCTGCTGTTGGGAATTTCCGGCGTCAAAGAAAACCTGTCGCATTTGCCGGATAGTTTGTTTCAGCGTCCGGTTCGGTTGAACGAAGCCGAAGTCCATCTGCGCGGCGTGCTGGCCAAGATGGGGCGCACGGTGACGCCCTATCGCGCAGGCGTGACGACCGACGGCGTCAAAAACAAATACCGCATGCGTTGTTTCAGTCGAGGCGCTTGCGCTCGCCGAGCCGGAGGTTGTGACATTCACGCAGCGTTTGATTCGCCGACGGGATTGATCTTCCCGGCGTTTGATGGCGGCAATCTGACCATTCGCACCAACGCCACCGTCCGCGAAATTCTGGTCAATAACGACACCGGCAAAGCGCGCGGCGTGGCGTTCATTGACACCGTCACCGGCAAAAATTACGAAGCGAAAGCCAGGGTCGTTGTGCTGGCGGCTTCGACATTGGAATCGGCGCGGTTGTTGTTGCTGTCAAAATCGCGTCAGCATCCGAACGGCATTGGCAATTCCAGCGGCCACGTTGGCCATAACTTTTGCGAACACGTTATGGGGCCAGGCGTCACGGGCATTTACAAACAGAAAATCGGAGCGCCGCGCACGAATGACGATGGACGGCCGGGCGGATTTTATCTGGCGCGATTCCGCAACCTGACGGAAAAACATCCCAAGTTCATTCGCGGCTACGGCTTCGAAGGCGGCAGCGGAATCCGCATGTTCCCCGGCGATGCCATCGGAACGACCGGTTTTGGCGCCGGCTACAAAAAGAAAGTTCGCGATTACGCCGGAGCCTTCGTGGACATCGGCGGGTTTGGCGAAGTGCTTTCGCGGTATGAAAACTTTGTCGAACTCGACCCGACGGTGAAAGATCGCTGGGGCATTCCCGTGCTGAAGTTCAATTACCATTTCGGCGACAACGAAAAAAAGATGTGCGAAGACATGGCCGAAACCGCGCAGGAAATGTTCGAAGCCGCCGGAATCGAAATTGTCAGTGTCAGCAAAAACATGCTGACCGAAGGCTGGTCTATTCACGAACTCGGCACAGCGCGTATGGGCAACGATCCGAAAACTTCTGTGCTGAACCAATACCAACAGTCGCACGACGTAAAAAACCTGTTCGTTGTGGATGGCAGCAGCCACGTCAGCGCGGCAAACCAAAATCCGACGTGGACGATTATGGCGCTGGCCTGGCGGTCGTGCGATTACCTGGCGGAACAGTTCAAGCGGGGGGATTTATGAACGAAAGATTGAGAGACGAAGAGGCAGAAGGAATTGGAGAAGTCACTCCGAATGTGAACCGTCGAGAGATGTTGAAGTTGGCGGCGGGCGCGATGGTGGTTCCGGCTTTGCCACAAGCCAAACCGCGAACTGCGGCCAAGCTGCCAAAGTTTTTCTCGGCCGAAGAACTGAAGATGGTGGATGAACTGGGCGAGTTGATCATTCCCGCCGATGACCATTCGCCCGGCGCGCGCGCGGCGAAATGCGCTGAATACATTGACGCGCGATTGGCTGAAGCGCCGGAATTGGCAACGAAACAGCAATGGCGTGACGGCTTGAAGCTGGTCAATCAGCTTTCTGTGGAATTGCACAAGGCGTCGTTCCTGAAATCTTCGCCGGAACAACGTTTGGCTGTGCTGACGCGCATTGCCGAAAACGAAGCGAATCCGCAAAAGCCGGAAGAGAAGTTTTTCGTCGAACTGAAAGCTCGGGTTGCTCACGCGTATTACACGTCCAAGATCGGCATTCACCAGGAACTGGAATACAAAGGAAACACTTACCTGCGAGAATTTGCGGGCGTTGACGTCAGCAAGAAATGATGGAAAATCAGGCAGGGTTATATTTCAAACTAACAAAGGAAAATTATGGCGAAAGAATATGATGTAGTAGTTTTGGGCGCGGGGCCGGGCGGGTACGTCGCCGCCATCCGAGCCAGCCAACTGGGACTGAAAACGGCAATCATTGAAAAACAATATTGGGGCGGCGTGTGTTTGAACGTCGGCTGCATTCCTTCCAAAGCGCTGTTGCGCAACGCCGAACTGGCGCACATCATCAACCACGAAGCCAAGACCTTCGGCATGAACATCGAAGGCAAAGTCACCTTTGATTACGGCGTCGCCTTCAGCCGCAGCCGCAAAGTTGCCGATGGCCGCGTCAAAGGCGTTCACTTCCTGATGAAGAAAAACAAGATTGACGAATTTGACGGCTGGGCGACATTCACCGACGCCAACACCATTGATGTGAAGCTGAACAAAGGCGGAAACGAAACCGTCAAATTCAAACATTGCATCATCGCCGCCGGTTCGACCACGCGGCTGATTCCTGGATCGTCGTTGAGCGAACGCGTTGTCACGTACGAAGAGCAAATCATGGAAGACAAGCTTCCGAAGAGCATCATCATCGCCGGAGCCGGAGCCATCGGTGTTGAATTCGCCTACGTGATGAACAATTACGGCGTTGATGTGACCATCGTCGAATTCCTCGACCGCGTCGTCCCGCTGGAAGACGAAGAGGTTTCGGCGGAACTGGCTCGCCACTACAAAAAAGCGGGCATCAAGCTGCTGACCAGCACTCGCGTGGACAAGATCGAAGACACTGGCAAAAACGTCCGCGTCACCGTCAGCGACAAAGCCGGTAAACAACAAACTCTGGAAGCTGACAAAGTCATGCAAGCCATCGGTTTCAAACCGCGCACCGAAGGTTATGGCCTGGAAAAGACCGGTGTGAAAGTCACAGACCGCGGCGCGATTGACATCAACGACAAGATGCAAACCAATGTCCCGCACATTTACGCCATCGGCGATGTGACGGCGAAATTGATGCTGGCGCACGTCGCCGAAGCGATGGGCGTCAGGAGTTTAACGATGCGCTCCAGCCAGTTCAGCGCGGAGTGCAGCGGCACGGAATTGCGCTCTAATGATTCAGTCACCAGCGCGAAAGCCATGCTTTGATAAACGCCACGCTTCTGGCCGTCAGGCGCGGACTTCTCCAACCACGCGCGCAAGGTGTCGCGCTCGACCCTGTCCAACTGGCCGTCCTGCAAACTCGCCGCCAGCGCGGCCTTCACCTCGTGGTCTTGCATGGAAGCGCTCAGTGCTTCCGCGTCAGGTCGGGCATCTTCTTGAAACGCGCGAGCGGATCGTGGCTGATCGTTGCGGCTGGAGTCGCCGCAGGCGTTGCAGCCACCGCCCCCGCTGGCGCGCTGACGGAAGTTTCCTGCTTCGCCGGCACAGGACGCGGCGTCACCGCCGGGCGCACCGCAATGTCCTTGAGCGCGAGCGCACCCGTCGTGGCACCGGTTTGGTCAGCTCGTCGCATCCGTCAGTACGGTATCGATCCGCGTGCGCAGTCTGGCAATGTCGTCCTGGTATTTGAGCAGCACGCCCATCGTATCGTTGATGTTCTGCGGCGACAGTTCCAGCACGTCGAGCGCGGTCAGCGCCCGTGTCCAGTCAATCGCCTCGGCGATCCCCGGGCGCTTAAACAAGTCTTCACGACGCAAACGCTGGATGAATTTGACAATCTGCAAGGACAGCCGCTCGTCCACGGCCGGCAGTTTGCGCCGCACGATAGCGAGCTCTCGCTCAAGTGACGGATAGTCGACCCAGTAGTAAAGGCAGCGTCGCTTGATCGCATCATGAATTTCGCGCGTCCGGTTGGACGTGATCACGACGATCGGCGGGGTGTTCGCGCGGACGGTGCCCAGCTCCGGAATCGGCGGCGGGCTCAGCGGGAAGATGAACGCATCGCGGATGCCCATCAGTGCGCCGAAGGCCCGACCGGCCACGTCCTGCGCCGAGCTGCCAGGGGCGCTGCGCTCGGCCCAGTCTTTGAGGGTCACGAAGGCCAGCGCGGCATTCTGGCCCTGGCCGGAGAAGCTGAAGCCCAGCACGCCCACCATGCTCTGCACCTCGGGCTGCTTGAGGA
>ERZ650309.1676-NODE-1676-length-10364-cov-4.263944_pt1 | contig 10364 bp, 9 predicted proteins | sample MGYA00376245_ERZ650309 | MGnify/ENA primary metagenome ERZ650309 (study PRJEB26733, sample SAMN07839294) | wastewater metagenome | biome: urban; feature: wastewater treatment plant; material: waste water | place: USA: North Carolina | collected 2016-04-26 ...
GTTGCGGTGATGGCTGGTTTGGTGTTCGTCGCATTGCAGCAACGGAATCTGGCGAAAGGCGCAGCACAGCGCGCAGACCTGAACGCCGCTGAGCTTGAAGTCGCGTTGACTGAAGCTAGAGATCAGCGACAGGTTGCCGAAGAGCAGAAAACTGAAGCTGACGCGCAACGTCAGGAGGCCATCGCGCAAAAAAGCCTTGCCGAACAAAAACAGGCCGAAGCCGAAGAACAACGCAATCTTGCGCTCAAACAGGAAGAAGACAATCGCTGGTTGTTATATGCATCGCAGTTGAATCTGGCGCAGCAAGCCTTGACGGAAAACAATTTCGGGCGTGTGCGCCAATTGCTGTTGAATCAGGTTCCAGCTTCCAGCCGAACCGAAATGCGCGGATTTGAATGGTATTACCTGTGGCAACTTTGCTGCGGAACGAATTTCGCGCGGCAATCCACGGCTGATCAAGGCGCGATTTCACTGGCGTATTCGCCGGATGGCGAAACGCTGGCTATGAGCAGTCGCAATCATGAAGTCAAGATTTTGAATGCGCATACAGGGCGTGAACTTAAAACGATTGGCGGGTACATAGGATTGGTCACGGCTGTAGCGTATTCACCAGACGGCCAATGGCTGGCGACTGGAGATTCCGAAGGCGCGATCAAGCTTTGGAATACTGTGACCGGAAGAGAACGTGTGATTCGGCAGAATCAGCTTAGAGGTATTTTGGCCTTAGCTTTTTCGCCAGATGGAAAAAAGATTGCTTCCGGAAATTTTGATGGCGCGGTCAGAATCTGGGACATTGCCTCAGAACGGGAACTTGTCACGCTCAAAGGCCACGGTGGGCAAGTTAAGTCTATCGCGTTCTCTCCCGATGGTTTCAAGCTGGCGTCTGGGAGTTATGACAAGACGATCAGAATTTGGGATGTGGCCAGCCAGCAGCTTTGGGTTGAGTTGCCATATCCACGCGAAGTGAATTGTGTTGCCTTTTCGCCAGATGGAACGTTGTTGGCTGCAGGCGGTTGGGGAGGAACAGTTAGCGTTTGGGAATTGGCGACCCGCCAGCAGCGAGTGTTGAACGCCCATGCCGGAAACCTTTTAGCGTTGGCTTTTTCTTCGGATGGGAAAATGATTGCCACAGGTGGCCAGGATAGACTGGCAAAGCTTTGGTCAGTCGCCACCGGTCAACAACAGGCCATCTTCAATGGCTTTACCGCCAATGTGACTTCAGTTGTTTTCTCTCCGAGTGGCGAGAACCTGAGCGTGGCTTGTGTGGACGGTGCTGTCAGTCAGTGGAGCACGACCACTTACCGGGAAGTGAAACCCGGAAAAGACGTGTTGACTGGTGTTTGGACTGTGGCTTTTTCCCCGGACAGCAAGCTGCTGGCGACGGGCGGCACAAAGAATTCAGTGAAAGTTTGGGAGCCTGACACTGGGAAACAAATCGCAGAATTCACGGGGGGCAGTAGCTCTGTCGCGTTTTCTCCCAACGGCCGTTTCCTTGTTTTCGCAGCCCGGAACCGTACGGTCAAGATTTGGGATTTTCCCAACCGAAAAGAAATAACTACGTTGTCCGGGTTAGGCCAAATCTCAGCTTTGGCATTTTCACCCGACGGAAAAAGGCTGGCCATCGGAAGCGGCGTCGGCATGATCAAGCTGTTTGATACTGTGACGTGGCAGCCACTGAATGCACTTCAAGGCCATACCGGTTATATCAACTCGATTGCTTTTTCCCCCGACGGCAGAAGACTTGCTTCGGCGAGCAACGACAAAACCATCATTCTCTGGGGCGCCACGACCGGCCAGCCGTTGAGGATGCTCAGTGGACATACTTGGACAGTCAATTACGTAAGCTTTTCGCCAGATGGAAAACTGCTGGCTTCGGGCAGCACAGATCGCACAGCGAAATTGTGGGATGTCGCAACAGGGCAAGAGCTGAAAAGTTTGAAAGGCCATGGGAATGCTGTGATGGCGGTTCGGTTTTCGCCTGACGGCAAACGTCTGGCAACTTCTGGCAGAGATAATCTGATTAAGCTTTGGGATGTAAATAGAGGCTTGGAGCTATTGACGTTGAGCGGTCATCAAAAAGAAGTCTGGTCATTGGCGTTTTCTTCTGATGGCAGATGGCTGGCTTCTGGCAGTTATGACGGTACAGTCAGGCTCTGGCGGGCTGCGACGGAAAAAGAAGTCTCTGCGCAAATCAATCCGGCTGGCAAATTGGCACGGCGTGAATGAAAATCCGCCGCGAACATGAATTCCCACACGCAAAACATTCCCGATGATTTTAGCCGCCTGGCGCTGTTCCGTGATTTGTCGGAGGCGCAATTGCAGGAACTTGCACCATTGCTGCATCACAAGAAATTCGCGGCCAGCGCGACAATGATGTCGGCAGAACAAACAGGCGAAGTTGTCTATTTTATTCTCAGCGGCACGGTCAAAGTTTGCGCCGAACAGGCTGATGGATCAGAAGTGATTTACGCCATTCTGGGGCCGGGCGACAGCGTCGGCGAAATGAGCGCGCTGGATCAACCTATGCGTTCGGCCAGCGTCGTCACGCTGGAAGCTGCCAGGGTTTTATGGATGGATCGAACGACATTTCAGCGGTATCTGCTGAGCATGCCTCGGCTGGCGTACAACATGGCATGTATTTTGTCTGCGCGGTTGCGGATTGCTGACGACCAGATTCGTTCTCTGGCGCGGCTGGAAGTTGAAAACAGAGTCGCGCGCCAGCTTGTCGCGTTTTCCAGGCGTTATGGCCAGATTCAGCCGAACGGCGACCTGCATATCCCCATACGCCTGACTCAAGGCGACATCGCCGCCTTGATCGGAGCTTCGCGCGAACACATCAACAAAGTCATCGTCGCGTACAAAGAGCGCGGCTATCTGTCCGTGGATCGCCAATACCACATCACCATTCACAACCAGCAGGCTTTGGCCAAGCGCTGCTAAAACTGATGGATGCGAAAATTCATCAGTCGAATTCATCTTTTGAGCCGTTTAGTCTTTCCTGTGACTCATCTCACACCTGAGCTGTGACCAGCGTCGCACCGATCCCGGAGCTTTTCGTTTACATTGCGCCCGTCGAAGGAAGTTACAAGGCACCTACAGATTTCGACGCAGCCATATCGCAGTTCAGCCAGAGGGCATCCGATTCGCTCTCAATCACCGTAAAGAGCGCAGGTTTTTGGGCAACCTGCGCTCTTTCTTCTCGTTTTAGTGCTGCTTCAGAAATGATGATGGCTAACTGCCAATGCGCGTAAAAGCCGACTCCCCACAAGTCCTGGCCAGCGTCCCGGAGCCCATCATCATTTCTGAAGCAGCATTCTGCTTTTTAGCCCGCCTTCATCGGATCGCTTGGGAATGAACTTGCGGCTTTTGCAGGGATCGCTCATCCTGATTGCGAAATCAGTCTCCAACATGAGGTTGTTTATGACGCGAATCTTGCAAGGTCAGGTTGTGGCGATGTTCGCCTTTGATGTCGGGTACGAAGTTTCGCTGGAACGGTTGAGCGCGATGATGGCAACGACTCCCATCCAGCCGTTATCGCGCAAGAAACAGACGCCGACGTATTTGCAGTACACCAAACCACCGCAAATTCTGCATTTGGGACTGGCTACAGGCCATTTCGCTTCGCCGGGAAGCATTCAAGCGACGGTGTTTGACTTCGGAGCCGTCAGCATTTCTTATCGCTGGAATTTGACGGCGACCGAAGCCGTGTCGTTGGACGAATTGCCTCAACTGAGTCACGACCTGTACGGTTTGAATCTGGAAGCTCATGCCAAAGAACAGGTCGAAGCCCTGATGCTGAAAATTGAAGGAGCGATTGTTCGTCCCAGATTGGCCGAGCTGATGGAAGACTATTACCTGTTCATCATCGAAAAGCTGAACGAACCGCTGACCGCCGAAGAATTGATCGCCAAGCACCACGCGGAGCTGGCGCAAACGTTGCGGTTTGAAAAACAGAAACTCAGCCCGATGCAGCAGGACGAAGCTCTGGCACAGCGCATCAGTTATTACGAACACGACGTGACGTTGGTGGATTGGAACGCGGCGGTGATTTACGACCCCGATTACGAAGACACGGCCAACGTACTGGAATTGCTGAACGTGGAGTTGCTGGAAGCTCGTTACATTGACCGTCAACTGGACAAACGCATCGCCGAATATGGCTGCCTGGTTCGCAAACGCATCGAATGGCCGATTCCGCTGCGAACGCCGTATCGCAAAGCCGTCGAAGATTTAGCCGAACTAAAACTGGAATACGCGCTGTTGGCCGAGCGTGTGGAAAATGCGCTGAAGCTGGTCGGCGATTTATTTCTGGCTCGCTTGCATTCGGCGGCGGCCAAACGCTTTTACCTTCAGGAATGGGAAACGACGATCTCTCGCAAACTGGAAATCATCTCAGACTTTTACGATCTGACGAACGACCGGCTTCACACCGCGCAAAGCCAGGCGCTGGAAGTCATTATTGTCGTGCTGATTCTGGTGGAATTGATTCTGCCTTTCATCAGGCCGCATTGAGGCTTTATCGGAAGTCGCGACTTTAATTGGGTGAGGATATTTCTACGAGCGATTCTTCAGCATTGAGTAGGTCAATAGCTTTTGACAAAGTTAAAGTCAAAATTTGTTTGAGTCGCATGTTGGAAGTGTTGCCGCAAGTCAGCAAGATTATTTTGGGAGGGGAGCCATGTCGGTTGAATAATTCGACGAAATCACTGTCCTTAGTCATAACAATGACGCCAGCTTGCTTGGCAGCTTGAAAAATATCTCGATCAGATGCATCCCGCAATCCAAGCTCGCGTAACGCCATGGCTTGAATCGGAAAATTTTCACTGATCCATTTGGCTATGGCTGGGGAAAGTTGTGCATCAACCCAAATAGTCATGGCGAGATGGTCAGGCAGCTAAGCGCGGGTGATCCAATCGAAATGCTGCGTATTGCAAAGCAGCATGAACATCTTCCGCTTCCAGGTCAGGCAGCTCTTCCAGCACTTCATTAGTCGTCAATCCGGCAGCCAACAAATCCAAAACATCAATCACGCGAATTCGCATTCCACGAATGCAAGGGCGTCCACCGCATTGTTCAGGATTGACTGTAATTCGCTTCATTAGTTCAGGCATTCGAGTTCTCCTTTCGCTACTGATTATATCTTATTGGCTTGAAAGGATGATGTATTCGTCGGTTTCGATCAGAATTTTAGTCCCGACTTCAGCCATTTGATCGTAAAGCAAGATTCTTTCATCTTCATCTGCTGGCAACGGTACGGTGACAATCACACGATTATCGCGCCTTTTGATGACTTCTGCTGTGCCAATCGCAGCAGGATAGATCTTTTCCAGCGCAACAAGATACTCCGTTATGGGGTCCCGGACAGAATTAACAGCTTGGTTGGATTGTCGTTTAGTTTGGTGACTCATAGCATTTCTTTCAGGACTTCTTCAATTGCTGAAAGAAATCTTTCAGCGCGGTCACAGGTGAATTTCGCTTCTTTGGCGGTAACCGACAGTGGCTTGTAATCCGCTTGGTGTCGCAATTCCATCAAATCCATCGGCACTCGCCCCATCTCGGTCGGCAGAACCTTTCTTCGCATAATCAGCCGCCGGTTCAACTCAGCCTGTACCTGACTGTGATCCCATTCGTTTCTCTTGGGACGATAATCAGTCAGTTTAAGTAAGGCAGCAATACTGGCCAGAAAGACAGCGTAATACGCTCGACTGGCGGAGGCGTTGAACTTTTGGTTTTGATAAGCCCAAGCCGCCACGTCGAGATTCTCTTTTGCCTTTTGCCAATAAGCTTCCCAATCCACAAAGAGGTTTTAGCATCACGGTCAGACTGACATCAAGGGCTACTCCAGATCGGCAATCTTTTCCATTGTGTAACCTTTTATGAGAACCCATTTTGGTCCGCTAGCGTCGTATGTCATTTTCTGAATGTTTGCTACGTGATGTACCTTCACCCATTTTTGCGGATAAGGATATGCAGGATTGGGATAGTTCTTGTCCCAATCTTTGAATTGCTGGAATTCTTTGTCATCGTCGAAGAAACGGAAATAGGCATTTGATTCAGCCTTGTGAAGTTCTTTTGCCATTTTGACGAGCTTTTCTTGGTTGACCTTGCGAGGAATCAACAAGTTCGTCCAAGTCTGACTTCCTTTTTGGTAACTGCCCAGAACCTTGATGGGAATGTCCAGGGTTTCTTGTGAAGACGCTGTTTTCGCAATCGCCATACAGAAAAGTAAAGAAATAGCCACAATGCTTTTGCATCTCATCTTTATTCATTCCATTCTTTGAATTACACGCAAGTTGAGTTTCAATTCATCGCTTTCGTCTTCTCTTCATACCGCAGAATCATTCCACGATCGCCGACGGCCCAGCCTTTTTGCGGGGAAAGGAAAAACAGATTACGGATGCGGCTGCCTTTGGCGGTGAAGTCAGTTTGCCAGGACATGCCTCCGTTGTCGGTGTGCATCAGGGTGGAGTCGTAGACGACGGCTTCGGCGCTGCCTTCGCGGGGAGCGAATGCGGCCATCCAGCCGTTCACCGGATCAAGGAATTGCGTGCTGAGATTGGATCGGACGGTGGTGCGGTGCTGTTCCCAGGTTTTGCCTCCGTTGCGGGTGTGCAAGGCGAAGAAGTATCGGTTTTCGCCGTCTTTCATTTCGCCAGTGACAGTGCCGGTGGCTTCGTCCGTGAAGCGAACGGAGTTGATTGTGCCGGGTGTGAAGCGGCCTGAAACGTATTTGGTTTCCAGTGTCATCGGAACTCGTCGCCAGGTTTTGCCGCCATCGGAAGTGACAAACAATCCGCCGATGTTGCTTTGCGCTCGACCGTAAAAGTTGCCGATCAGCCAGCCGTGATCCGGATCGAGGAAATACACGTCGCGGAATCCGAAATTGTAACTGGAAGATTCCACAGGCAAACCGACGACGGCTTGAATCTGTTCGGCGGGTTTCCAGTCCACTCCGCCGTTGGTGGTGTGCAACAGAGTGGAGTTGCGACCCACGGCCCACCCGTTTTGCAGGTCGGTGAAATGCACGCTGAGCAGGTTGGGCAGTTTCTGAATCATCCAGGTGCGTCCGCCGTTGATGGTGCTGAGCAGAACGGTTTCGCCTTCGTCGTCTTTGCTGGTCGAATCGCCGATCATCCAGCCGTGGTTCCAGTCCAGAAAGTAAACGAAGTTGATGTTGGCTGTGACGCCGCTGAGCAACGGTTTCCAGGTTCTGCCGCCATCTGTTGTGCGGTAAATGGCTCCGGCGTCGCCCGCAGCCCAGCCGGTCATGGAATCTACAAAGTGAATTGCGCGCAGGTTTTTGTCGGTTTCTGTCGCTCGGCGAGCCAATCGCCAATTGCTCTTGGCCAGTGCAAATTCGGCCAGCGCGTCGGCGACAGGGGACGTGGCAATTTTAGGTTCATCCTTTTCCACGGATGCGCTGGTTTCTGCCGTTGCGGGCGCTTGCACGGTGTCGGTTTTCGATTCCGCAGGCTTGGCTTCTAAGCTGGCCTCGGGTTTGGGTTCCGTCTTGAGCACGGGGTTGGCTTCCGGTTTTGCCTCGGATGATTCTGCTTTGAGCAGGGGAGTGGCTTCCGGTTTCGGAGTTTCTTTCGTTACGGCTGGTGGTTCAGTTGACGCTGGCGGTTCCGTTTTGGCTGCGCTGACAGGTTCAGCGGCAACCTGCACAGTTTCTTTGGCTGGTTCTTTCGATTCGGTGGACGATTTTTGTTCGACCGGCGCAGTCACGGTTTCGGCAGGTTCGCCCTGCTGTTTTTCCGGCTGTTGTGTTTCCGGTTTGGGATTGTCCGCGATTTGAACTTTCCTGGGTTCGCGTCGAACGGCGACAGCGGGCGTTGGCGATTCGTAAGCCATCACGGCAAATTCTGTAATCACACCTTTGGCAATTAGTTGATCACCTGCTGCTTTGGCGTTTTGCATGGAGGTGAACTTGCCGACGCGAACGCGGTAACGCGTGCCTTTGCCCGGTACTTCGGACTTGATCAGATATGACTCCACGCCTTTGGATTTCAGTTCGGCGATGGTTGCCAGAGCGTCGGCTTCGGTGGAAGAAGACACGATTTGGACAGAAAAGGCGCTGCGATTCTGTGCCAGGCCATTGGTGGAAGAAGTGAGCAGCGTGACAGCAATCAAACAGAACAACGAGATCACGCTCAGAAGAGAAATTTTCTGCATTTTCATAACGATCCTGACTGAAGTTGGATTGCGGGGTCAGGTTGGAAGTGGGGCAAGTAGCAATTAACGCGGGCGCATAATATCACTGCACGAATCACGCCGCACTAATTTTTTATGGAATCAGCATTTTCAAGCCAAATCGCAAGGACGCTGGGAGGGAATAAGGCATTTGGTCACAGTTGGCATCTTCGCGGCTTTCCGTCAGATCATTCAATCACCGCCAGCGTTTCTCCTGTGTTGACCGTCTGGCCTTCGGTGACACGGATTTCGGCGACTTTGCCGGCTTTGGGCGATTGAACCTCGTTTTGCATTTTCATTGCTTCGACGATCAATACGCCTTGATTGGCGGCGACTTCATCTCCGGCGTTCAGCAATATACGAACGACTTTGCCGGGCATAGGCGAAATCAGGCTGACTTTGCCGCTGGCGCCTGCTCCGCCGCCAGCGTTTCCGCGCAAGTGTTTTTTGTCGCGCACGTTGACGGAAATACGTTGGCCGTTGACGACGACTTCAGTGGCGCCGCTCGGCGATTTTTCCACCGCGCAGCGATACACGCGATTGTTGATCTGCACGACAAAAAAGCCCGGCTCCGGCTGACTGACTTCAGCTTCGTGATTCTGTTCGCCGAATGTGAGATGTGCGCTGCCGTTTGTCGAAACGAAATCTGCTTCGATCAGTTGTCCGTCAAGTTCCAATTCCAGTTTCATTGCAATCCCTTGCTTATTTTGCGTCTTTGAAAAGCTGGCCGTACTGCAACGGCTCGCCTTTGGTCCACGGACGGTATTCGTTGCAGAAATCAATTCGCTCGCCAAGCGGCGGATGGCTGGCTTGCCACAATTTAACAAGCCAGTGAGGACGTGGTATCGCCAGGTTTTCCGTTTGCAGTTTGACGAAAGCGGTCGCGGCGGCGTGGTTATTCTGGTTGATTTCCAGTCCAAAACGATCCGATTCGTGTTCCTGTTGTCTGGTAAACGCCATCACTGCCGGAGTGATAAAGAACATGAAAACGCTGAACAGCAGAATGATCAGCGGCAGTGACGCGACATCAGACAATTCGCTGAAACCGAAACGATCTCTGTATTTCCTCAACAGCCAACCCGATGAACGGTGAATCAGATAAAGCGTAAACAGGATCACCAGCGGAAAGAAGAGCAGCATTTTCCAGATGTGGCCGAGCACGTAATGTCCCATCTCGTGCCCCATCACAAACAGCAATTCGTTTTCGTCGAGCTTGGCAATTGTCGTGTCCCACAACACGATGCGCTTGGTATTGCCGAAGCCTGTGACGTAGGCGTTCAATGCTTTTGTGTCCTCGCTTTTGGCGACTTCGTAAACGCGTCCGCCTTCGATGCCAGCGCGTTTGGCCAACGCCAGGATTTTTGTTTCCAGCTCTTTGTTTTTCATCGGTCCGAACTTGTTGAACAACGGATCAATCCAAACCGGTTGCACCAGAATTGTCAGCACAATAAACGGGACGGACAGCAACCCGGTGTAAAGCCACCAACGGCGCGGGCTTCGTTTCAATAGCAAGTAGAGAATCCAGGCAAAGAGGAAACCGACAATTAAGCTGATGACCAAGCCGATCAGTGAATCACTGAACCATTTACCGAAGGTCTGATTCGATAATCCGTAAGCGTGCTGGCGAGAAAACTCTTCGTAATACGAAAGCGGAAAATCAATCACGGCGTTGATCACTGTGAAGATCGCAAAGTAAATGCCGATGACGAAAAACCACTTTTTGCCAATCCCTTGCGCCCAGTCGCGAATGCGCGCCGAAAACCCTGTGAACAGAAACAATGCTGGAATCGCCAGGCTCCACAGAAGGTTGAACACCCACAAAACCAGACCGCTGTTGTGGTATTGCAATGCTTTTTCGGACGGTTCAGGGACGGGCACAATATCGCCGGACTGATTGGCTTGGCTGGATTGAGACGCTGACGGCGTTGGTTGTTGAGTTGTAGCAGCTTCGGAAGATTGCGCGAAGGCAAGCGATGTCAGGACTAAGCAAAGACTGGCAATCAGTAAGATTGGGCGCATTTTGCCTCCTTGTTGATGAAGCGGCTGGGTGAGCTGGAAAACCTGGTCGCGCCGCCGCGCAATTGACGGCGGTCAGGCTGGCAACGAGAACCAGGCCAGCAGTGGTCAGGTTGAAGATTGAGCAACCCCGATGTGGAGCAATTCATGATCAG
>ERZ650309.1677-NODE-1677-length-10364-cov-3.954700_pt1 | contig 10364 bp, 8 predicted proteins | sample MGYA00376245_ERZ650309 | MGnify/ENA primary metagenome ERZ650309 (study PRJEB26733, sample SAMN07839294) | wastewater metagenome | biome: urban; feature: wastewater treatment plant; material: waste water | place: USA: North Carolina | collected 2016-04-26 ...
ATTACCAAAGTACGATTTATTAATGCTTGCCCCATTTGCCAATTTAGAAAAAGCAAGTGAAGCAGTGAGTGCTATATTTCGTGCTGGTTTTATACCAAGCGCTCAGGATCTTTGTTCTATGGCAGATGCCAGTTTTCAGAATGAAAAATTTGAAGACGTTGCATATTTTGAGCCACACTACTTAAAAGCATTCTTTTCGACTCAAAAAAACTAGCAAAAAATTTTTAACATAAAAAAATTAAAAATATGTTGCATACATGCAACCTTTTTGCTTTAAAACCCTTCTTAGTATTTGGTATAATAATTGGATACAGGAATGGAAATGAATAAAATAAAAAACATGTCAGTTAACAGCAAAAATATCATGCACCCGGAATTGAAAATTGATTTCCAGGTATTACGCAAATCAGTATTAGTATTACGCGCGGTCAACCATAAATTGCGCCATGAAATGATACGCCTTATTCACAGAGAAGGTAAGATGACCGTTACGGATTTATATGTAAAACTCAGACTGGAACAGTCTGTGGCTTCTCAACACCTCGCCTTGCTGCGCAGAGCCGGTGTGGTAACAACTTCTCGCGATGGAAAATTCATCTATTATTCGGTTGACCATGAAAGAATGGATGAAATATCCAGATTGCTGGAAGAACTGGTAAAGTAATAGCTACAACCAAAATTCTGATTTTTCCTAAAACTTTATAGTTTTTGTATTGTTTACATATGTATTCAACGAATATCCTGATTTTTATCAATATATTTAGTGTATAGTTGACAAAAGTTTGTATATATTTGTGTCGAACTAAGTTGTAAAAAAAGTATTTATGGAAAATTTTGAATTTAACACAGAAAAAATCGAGAAAGCAGCAGAGCTTTTGAGAGCCGTGGCACATCACCTTCGATTAAAAATCATCAAGCTGATCCACGAAAAAAAAGAAGTGAATGTAAATGTAATTTACAATACACTTAAAATCGAACAATCTATTACTTCACAGCACTTGAAAATCTTAAGAGGCGTTGATGTTGTTCGTACAAGAAGAGATGGTAAAAAAATCTACTACTCTTTAAATTACGATCGTTTAGATGCAATGCACCGCGGAATTGACCTGTTCGAAGAATGGACACAAGCGCGCAAAGCGACGAAAAAGAAAAAATAATAACTTTACTTTTTCAAAACAAAACAGAAAACTATTATTTGTCGTAATTTAGACAAATAATAGTTTTCTTATTTTATGGCAGATTTAGTAAATGAATTTAATGACTATCGTTCTAAAATGAACGAAGTAATTCTGGAGCAAAAGAATTTAACGCTCAACCGTTTTTTCAACCTCGATATGCATGCCTATGCAGACGGAGCAATTGATGCAAAGACAAAAGAAATGCTCGGCCTTGTTGCATCTATGGTGTTGCGTTGCGATGATTGCATTAAATACCATCTTGGTAAATCCTACGAAGCCGGTGTTACCACAGAACAAGTCTATGAAGTATTTGCAATCGCCAACCTTGTAGGCGGCAGTATTTGTATTCCTCATACGCGAAGAGCAGCAGAATACTGGCAGGCTCTGCAGTCAACTAACTAACATGAAGAAATTATATCTGTTCGATTCATTCGCACTTATTTTCAGGGCCTATTTTGCTTTTCAGAAAGCACCGCTGATTAATTCGAAGGGCTTCAATGTATCCGCAATACAAGGCTTTCTGAACACACTCTGGGAAATAAAAACAAAATACAATCCTACACACTACGCCATCGTTTTTGATGCCGCTGCACAAACAGACCGTCAGGCTGAACACGATTTTTATAAGGCAAACCGTCAGGAAACACCCGACGATATCGTTACTTCCATTCCTTACATCAAGGAAATAATAAAAGCGATGAATATGCCCGTAGTAGAAATTGCAGGCTATGAAGCAGATGATTTAATTGGTACGCTGGCAGTAAAAGCAGCAGCAGACGGATTTGAATGTTATATCGTTTCTCCGGATAAAGATTTAGGTCAAGTTGCTTCGGAAAACATATTTATTCACAAGCCACCCTTCATGGGCAAGCCTGCAGAAATATTAGGCGTGGAGGAATTAAATAAGAAATGGGAAATAAAAAATCCGAAAGAAATCATAGATATTCTGGGGCTTTGGGGGGATGCGGTTGACAATATTCCGGGGGTGAAAGGCATTGGTGAAAAAGGTGCTAAAATGCTGATTCGTCAGTTTGGTTCCATTGAAAATATTTATGAAAATATAGACCAGGTAAAAGGCGCGATGAAAGATAAACTCATCGAACATAAACAAATGGCATTGATTTCTAAAAAACTGGCAACTATTATCACGGATGCACCCATTGAGTGGAAAGAAGATGATTTTGTTTTAAAGGAATTTAACAAGGAAAAACTGGCCTCCATATTCGCTGATCTGGAATTCCGAACCCTTGGAAAAAAGATTATAGGAGAAGAGTATTCGGTGAATGAAGTGGCGACAAAAAAACAGACAGCACCCAAAGATAAAGCACAAACTTCTTTATTTGATACAGCTGAAAATGAAGAGGTAAATGTTGCGGATGCTTCAGAAATAAAAGCCGGGAAAAATATCAGTAATACGGAACATCAATATTTTCTGGTAGATACGCAGGAGAAAATTGATGAGCTGCTGCAAAAATTAAACACATCGGATAAAATTTGCTTTGATACGGAAACAACTTCGGTAGATGCCAACAATTGCGAATTGGTCGGTATGTCTTTTAGTATTGTACCTCACGAAGCTTATTATATTCCGGTTTCAGCCAATCAGGAGGAAGCTAAAAAACTGGTACATCAGTTCAAACCGCTTTTAGAAAATAAACACATTACAAAAATTGGACAAAATATAAAATTTGATCAGCTCGTACTGAAATGGTATGATGTGGATGTACAGGGTGTTTTATTTGATACCATGTTGGCACACTATTTAATAGATGCGGATACCAAACACAACATGAATGTACTATCTGAAAATTACTTAGGCTATTCTCCGGTTTCTATTACAGAATTAATAGGAAAAAAAGGGGCAAATCAAGGCACCATGCGTGATGTGCCGGTTGAACAAATAAAAGAGTATGCCGCAGAAGATGCCGATGTAACCTTGCAGTTATTTAATGTATTTAAAAAAGATATTGACCAGACACATTTACATAAATTATTTTATGAGGTGGAAACGCCATTGATTCCTGTGCTGACAGAAATGGAGTATGAAGGCGTAAAGATTGACACAGATTTTTTAAGACAATATTCCAAAGAAATCTCTCAGGATATTGTAGCCTTAAAAGATGAAATCTTAACCACCTGTGGTGCACAGTTTAATATAGATTCACCAAAACAACTGGGCGATATTTTATTTGAAAAAATGGGGATTAAATATCCGGGCAAGAAAACAAAATCCGGTCAGTATTCTACCGATGAAGAAACCTTACAGAAACTGTCGGGAGAGCATCCGATTGTAGAAAAATTACTCGATTACCGTGAGTTTACCAAACTTAAAAGTACCTATGTTGATGCATTGCCCAATCTGATTAATCCGAAAACACACAGGTTGCATACTACCTTTAATCAAGCCATTGCAGCTACAGGCAGGTTAAGCTCCGTAAACCCGAACCTGCAGAATATTCCTGTAAAAACAGAACGTGGTAAAAAAATCCGCAGAGCATTTATTCAAAAGGATGAAAATCATACCATCCTTTCCGCCGATTATTCACAGATAGAATTACGTATCGTGGCATCTGTGAGTGAAGATGAAAATATGATAGATGCCTTCAAAAAAAATCTGGATATTCATACGGCTACAGCAGCAAATGTATTTGGTGTTGCACTGGAAGACGTAACTCCGGAAATGCGACGACAGGCGAAGATGGTCAATTTTGGAATTATATACGGGATTTCTGCATTTGGTCTGGCGCAGCGTTTAGGAATTCCAAGATCAGATGCAGCCGGATTAATTGAACAGTATTTTATCAAGTACAGTGGCATCAAAAAATACATGGACGATACCATACAGTCTGCCCGTGAGAAAGGATATGTAGAAACTTTGCTCGGAAGAAGAAGATATTTACGCGACATCAACGCAGGCAACTGGACCATCCGTGGCTTTGCTGAACGAAATGCTATCAACGCACCGATACAGGGCAGTGCTGCCGATATGATAAAAGTGGCGATGATAAACATACACAAGCAACTGTTAGCACATAAAATGCAGTCTAAGATGATATTGCAGGTGCATGATGAGTTACTGTTTGATGTTTACCTCCCTGAAAAGGAAGAAATACAGAAAATCGTTATTCATGAAATGCAAAATGCCTTACCTTTACGGGTGCCTGTAGAAGTATCTGCAGGCTTTGGAAATAACTGGCTAGAAGCACATTAAGAAAGAATATATGAAGAGAATATTTTTTATAGTTGGTATGATGATAATGGTCAGCATGTCATTTGCTAAAAAATGGGACGCTACCTACATCAGTAAGTTGATAGCCGGTGGCGGCATCGATAAAGTAATCGAGTACTACAAAGGAAGATATTACGGAGATAACCGCGACCCGCAGGATGCTTTTAAAATAGCGGAGTTGTATGTGAAGAAAAAAGAATACGCCACCGCAATGGAATGGTATGATAAGGAAAGCCAGCTGATTAACACCTCAAAAGTGAACCTGTTTAATTATGCTAATACGAACCGTTTAATGGGCGAATATCAAAAAGCACTTGACGGATATCTGATGTATGCAGCGCTCACAGGCGATGTAAATAAAGTAATGGATTTAGCCAATCAGTGTGAGAAAATTTTAAAATCTTCCGCATTATCTTATAATTACAAACTGGAAAATTACACCTACAACACTTCTGCTGATGAAACGAATGTGGCAGTGCTAAGAACCAACCCCGTTTATGTAACGGTGAAAAATACGAACAGCAAAGATGAAAAACCTGCCTACGAAATTTATCAGGCAATTCGGGAGTTTGAATATTTTACGCCACCCGTAAAAGCGTATAACAATAATGTTCCTAAATTAATAATCACCGGCTTATCTTTTTCGCAAGATGGAAATACCTTGGTGTTTTCTGCGAGAGATGAAAAAGCATCATCTAAGAAAGGAAAAAATAAAACAGAGAAAATTTACACGGCAGATTATCTGGGCGGCAGTTTTTTAAATGTGAAGCCTTTTCCATTTAACACAGAAGGAATTACGCTAAAGAATCCTGCATTTAATGCAGAAGGAACGGCTGTTTATTTTTCATCTAATCAGCCGGGAGGTTTCGGTGGTTTTGATATCTGGGAAAGTGTGCTGGTAAAAGACAAGTGGTCTGCGCCTAAAAATCTGGGTAAATTATTAAATTCTTCTGCAAATGAAATAAATCCATTTGTACTGCAGGATGGAAAAAACAACACCCTCTATTTTTCTTCAGACAGAGAAGGCGGCTTTGGTGGCTTTGATATTTACACGGCAAAAAACACGGCAAATGTCTGGCAGGATGTATTGATGCAAACAGCACCGCTAAATTCCGCAGGAGATGATGTTAGCGTGATTTATGACAATGAAACAAAAACCGGCTATCTTTCTTCCAACAGATCCGGTGGAAAAGGTGGTTTTGATGTGTATCGATTTACGCCGTTTAATTTAAAACTAATCGTAAATACTAATGATACTTTTTCTGAAAAACTGATAGACTACGCTTTGGTGCAGGTATTTGAAGGCACAGAAAAATTATTTGAAGGCGTTACGGATGAAACAGGAAAAGCGGTATTTCAGATTAATAAGGAAAAGAATTACACCCTCAAAATTTCAAAAGACAATTACAGACCCATTACGCTCAAAATAAATTCTTTCGGAAAAATGAGCGGAGATTCTTTGATAGCAGAAGCCTTGCTGAAACCTGATGCACAGTTCAGTATTTCCAAAGGTGCAACAAATAATTTATCGCTGGATAATTACATTGTATTTACAGGAAAGGTAACGGATGCCGCCACAAACAAGCCGGCTGCAAAAGCAAAAATGAGAATGGTGAATTACACCACTCAAAAACTAAGGGAAGTAGATGTTGATTCCAGCGGAAAGTTTGAAATAAAATTATTGCTCAACAATAATTATAAAATCATTTTTGAAAATCAGGAAAATAAAATTACAGATGAATTAACCACGTTCGGTTTGGAAAGAAACAGTGTGAAGGTTCGTGACTATTTACTAACAGGCAATAAATTCAAACTAACAGAAAACAAGGTATATAAACCCGGGAATGTGCCGACGGATATGAATATCATATTCCCTGATAAAAATACCGGTGCTGTCATTTCTTCTGAGAAACATGAGCCTATTACTCAGGCAAAAATTGATTCTTTATTAAAAGTGATTGCAGCAGACAATCCTCAGGCTGGGCAAGTGAATAAATCAATTAAGCCTAAAGTAACAGTATCTGCACCTGCAGTTCAGCAAGAAACACCTAAGGCCCTAACAGAAAATAAAACAATCGAAAAACAAACAATAGTTGTAGGACCAAAAGACGATAAGGCAAAAGATATAGTTGTTGAAAATGTAAAGGCAACGGAAAAGTCAATAGAGAAAGATGTTCCGGCTAAAGAGGCAACAACAGAAATAAAGGACGTTAAACCGGTAATAATAAAAGATAATGAAGTGCCACAGTTAGCAGCAGATATGGTAAGTACAAAGAAATCAAAAAAAGTAAAGATTATTGAAGAGAAGAAAACAGAAGAGGTAGTAGATAAAGAGCAGGAAAATGTGGCTGAGCCTCTTAAGGAAGAAGTTGTTGCAAAAGTGGAAGAAGTGAAAGTTCAACCGGAACTAAAAAAAGAACCTGTAGTTGAATCAATACCAAAAGTAACGGAACAAATTACACCTTCGCCTTCAGAAGCAGTGGAAGAATTGAAAGAGAAAATAGTAAAAGAGGTAAGCATGCCTGAGCCGTCAAAAACAAATCCTGTTTCAGTGACGCCACAGGAAAAACCACTATCTGCAAAAGAAACAATACCGTCTGTAGAAGAAAAGAAGATTCAACCGGTAGCACCAGCAGAAGTTTTACCGGATATTTATTTCAAAGTTCAATTGGCAAGCTACGATCAGGGGAATATCAAATTTCCTGAATTTGAAGCACTGGGAAAAGTAGAAGAAATAAAAGCATATGAACGATATATTTATCGCCTGGGAAATTTTGAGTCACTGGAAAGAGCAAAAGAAGTATTAGAACTTGTGCGTTCACAAGGATATTTTGTGGCATTTATTTTGCAGTACAACAAAGATAAAGTAACAGGAATTGTTAAATAATAAATTAAATTACATGAAAAAAATTTTGAAATTATCCATTTTCACAGCAGTGCTGGCTCTTTCATTTGCAACGGCAAATGCACAATCCCAATTTACCACAAATGAAGTTCGTCAGTTTATGAGCAAAGGCGAACAAAACGGTATAGAAATTATATTAAACGGTACCAAGCCTGAAGATGCGAAAGATGCAGTAGAAAAATGGGGAAAAAAGATGAAAGCGAAGATTGTTCGCGATAAGAAAAACCCGGAAATTTTTATTGATAATGCACAAATGCCAACGGTAAGTGCTAACGCGATAGATATGTATGCTATTGTAACGCCTGTAGACAACGGTTCCAAAGTAACCATCTTCTCCGATTTGGGTGGTGCATTTGTTTCTTCAGCAGCATACGGCTCACAATATGCAGGCTTGGAAGCATCTATCAAAAAATTTGCTAAAGACCAGGCTGTTGTAGTGGTAGAAGACCAGCAAAAAAGCGAAGAGAAAATATTAAAAACACTGAATGGTGACTTGAAAGATTTAGTAAAAGATAAAGAAGGGTATTTAAAAGATATTGAAAAAGCAAAAGCATTAATTAAACAACGCGAAGCAGACATCACAAAAAATGATGCGGATCAGACGGCTAAGCAACAACAGATTTCTTTACAACAGCAAATAATTGAAACGGTAAAAACAAAAAGAGCAACTTTAAATTAAACAGACATAATTGATAATGGCAGTTTGCTTATGCAAACTGCTTTTTTATGTGTAACAGATTTGATTTTAAAACAAAAAGGATATAAATATGAAAAACAGATTATTAAAAATAACGAGCACACTTACACTTATTTTATTGTCATTTTCTTTTGCAAACGCACAATCTCAATTTACCACGAATGAAGTACGGCAGTTTATGAGCAAAGGTGAACAAAACGGAATTGAGGTTATATTAAACGGAACTAGTATAAAACAGGCTAAGGAAGGACTGAAAAAATTAAGCAAAAAACTGGATGCAAAATTAATCAGCGAGAAAAAATCTCCGGAAATATTGCTGGATAATGCAAGAATCCCTACCGTGAGTGCCAATACCGTTGATATCTATGCAATCGTCACGCCCGTTGACAATGGTTCAAAAGTTACTTTTTTTACAGATTTAGGCGGTGCTTTTATTACCTCTTACGCATATGGCACACAACATGCCGCCATGGAAGCTGTTGTTAAAGAGTTTGCACAGAATCAGGCAGTTGTGGCTGTTAGCAGCCAGCAGAAAGCAGAGGAAAAATCCTTGAAATCTCTGAATAAGGAGTTAAAATCTTTGCAAAAAAGTAAAGAAAAGGCGCTAAAATCAATTGAGGAATCCAAATCAAAAATCAAAAAACTGGAGCAGGATATCATAAAATATGATGCTGATCAGGCTGCCAAACAACAGCAGATTTCATTGCAGCAGCAAATAATTGAAACCATAAAAACAAAACGAGCAACACTGAAAAATTAACCAATAATTTTCTAATTTTGTACCGCAGTTTGCATGTATTGCAAACTGTTTTTTTATTAAATAGATTATTCATTACAAAATTGATTATCGTAAATATAATGCTGGGTTTACCGGCGCATATTTAGGACTTATTACTTACTACTTACGACTTTTATCATGAACACACGACTAGTATTATGGGGCGAAATCGGCACCGACAGAAAAGCCTTAATCGCTATCCATTTAGATGAGGAAACAGCAAAAATCCACATTCACGCTTTCCCGAAAGAAGAAGTTACCAAAGAAATTCAGGATGCCGTATTTGTAGAATGGAAAAACGGAGGTGAATTTACATTTCCGGAAAATGCCATTCATTGGGAGATAGATGCTAATAGCGATACGATTTTACCGGAAGAAGTAAAAGTGGACAGACTCGATGTTGTCCTGCAGTCGCAGCACAAATGGGGCAAAAAACTGATGAGTTCCAAAATCAATCAATTACTGAGCGATGAAGTGAAACTGCTGGAAGAAAAAGCTTCAGTGGTAGCAGAATATGACCAGTCGTTATGGGATAAAGCGAAAGCACAATGGGAAAAAATAGCTTCTTACCAGAAAAAAAATGAAATATCGTGGGAGCAAACCACTGTATTAAAAGATAAAATCAACTCCATTTTTGAAGCGTTGAAAGCCGTAAAACGCATCAACAATGAAAATGAAGATCAGGCAAATGCGGTATTAGTAAAAAATTACTACAAGAGAATTGAAGACCTGCAGTCAAAATTAATTTACAGCGACCAATGGAAATTTATTTTTGAAGAACTGAAAAAAATTCAGACAGAATTAAAAGATGCTGCCATACGCTGGAATCACAAGCGTACTATTTACAATCAGGTCAATGCCATCTTTGATGATTTGCGTAAATACAGAATGACGGAAATTGTAAGCAAAACACAGGGAAGAATTGCACAGCTCACCAAAATATTGGATGGCCTGAAAGATTCTATCAAGCGTGATAATGAAAGCTATCAGATGCAGGTGGAAAAAATGCAGCATTATACGCGCGGCAAACTTTCTGTAGATGAATTAAAAAGTCGTTTTGGTGATATACTGAGCAGAACGAAAGAAAAAGAAACGAAAGCGGAAGGTATTAAACAGACAATTGCTCAGCTGAAAGCGGATATTGAAAAAGAAAAGAAACAACAGCAGGAACGAGAGGAACAACGCATAAAACGCGAGCAGGAAGAAGCCGCTAAACAAGAAGAGATGGAAGCAAAAAGGCAGGCAAAAAAAGAAACCAAAGTAATAAGTGAAAGTGAGCATGAAAGTGCAGAAACTGAAATAAAATCAGAAGAAATTGTTGAAGCAAAAGATGAGGTTGTTGTTGAAGACGAAGTAATTGAAACTAAAGCAATCGAGATTGAGGCTGAAAACACACCTGAAGTTGAAACGGTTGTGAATACAGAAACAACAACAGAACAAGAAGCTACTGAAGAAAAAACGGAAGAATAATTATTCTTCTGTTTTACTTAATTCTTTTCTTTTCTTAAGACCTTCTTTTATCCAGATAATTCCAATAAAAACGAATACAGGACCAAAAATAAAACCATCATAACTGT
>ERZ650309.1678-NODE-1678-length-10361-cov-4.019600_pt1 | contig 10361 bp, 22 predicted proteins | sample MGYA00376245_ERZ650309 | MGnify/ENA primary metagenome ERZ650309 (study PRJEB26733, sample SAMN07839294) | wastewater metagenome | biome: urban; feature: wastewater treatment plant; material: waste water | place: USA: North Carolina | collected 2016-04-26 ...
TATGTCGTGACTTATATCTGATCACAATATTAATATATCGTAATTATTAAAATTAATACAATCATTTGTAGTGAGTCACATAAATATTGTAATTGTGAATGAAGGCGCGTTGACATATATATATCGTATGAAGTCAAGCAAAATGAAAGATCGAGGCGGTATCCTTCAGTCGAATACACAATGTGTTATCGTAATGTAATCATCAAAACATTTCCATCGTCCGTTACACGGAATTGAATATAACGCGTAATTCTATACACAGCTGCAGTTGTCATGTCGACTTCAAATTGGCAAAATAACAAAACCGTTTATGTAGATCCTACAAAGGAATTCAAATAAAATAATATTATAGACGAGTTGTATTAGCAAGTAAACATCAAAGGCATTTTTTAATATTTATTTTTAGTTGTATTATAACCCATATGCGTATGCAAGTAGGATACCAACTACCAAATTGAGAACTAACAGTACTAATACTTTGAAAATCTGCAAACTAAACAAAATGAGCAACAGCAGCTTGCATATAACTTGCATATTCAGTTGACTATCAGATATGTGTGTAATTATTTTTATTTTTGGATCAAAATACCTGTAATCGCAATGTGTTTAGCCGGAAAACTGGAATAACAATTATTACCAATTATTAACAAACGCAAAATTTAAACAATACCAACACAAAACAGCAATGTTAAATATCGCTCAACTTAAGATTAGGTTGTTGCAGTATTGTTTACCAACGTTTCGGTATGCAAAGGTTCATATTTGCACATAGTTTTCTGCTTTTAACCACAATTAAAAATACGGAAAACATTTTTTTATATTAAATGGCTTTTAATTTGATGTATAAAGTTGAAAAATTCTATGAAAGTTGCAGCCGTAAGGTGGATATAAGTGTTTAGGTGCCCAAAAACCTTGTTTTAGCCCAGGTGAAGGTCACGCAAAGGTCAAATTGTTTTGAAAGTGTGAAACTTCTCTTACCAGTACTATAAGCTACAATTTGATGTATAATTCATTATTTAACTCGCATCCGTTCAAACGCAATCTGGTTTGAGGACCCAGGACAATTTGGAGAATAGGAAAATCCATAGTAAAAGGGTGTCTATTTCAGGCATATGGGGAGAAGAAACCAGGAAGCGTAGGAAGATGGTATTTTATACACGTAATGTTCTTAGCGAGGTAATCAAATGGTGCAAATTTCATCTTATTCTGTTTTGGTTTTAATAAGCTATGACCAGGCAAAGTTAGCATGTTAAAGCATAGGCCGTAGGCCGATTATAAAACATGGGGGGTCTACCGACCCCCATGTGATAATATTCTTGGTTATCGAGTTTCAAAGAAAGGATTAAACCTCTTTTAATTCTATGCTTAGCACTGTTACCGGTAGTCGTTAAAGCTTGCTTATAGTCGGTATATTAATTCGAAATAGGTCTAGTTGTGAGTTAGATCTAAATATCAATATAACAGCAAACCACAGCAAACTTTATTCAGTAACATAATAATAATCCAGGTTTGTAGTAATTTCGCTCAAGTATAGTTTATTCAATACTACTTCGTTGTTCATTCTTCTTCACCTCCTGCCAGCACAACGGTGTAGCGGCCCGCTTCGGTCCCGTCACGGTTGAATTTCTGCCATCCGTCGTCATCGGCTATTGTGATAAACACCGGCCCGGAAACGCTTTCGACGGGCATGATGACCACCCCGTCCCGCTCCAGCTGGTGATTGAACGTGCGCTTGTTGATGCACACCGGCTTGCGCCCATGTCCGGCGGCAATGAGTTCGGATAGCTGCTTGTGCAGCCTGGAAACGGTCATGGTCATTTCTTCATGACCTCCGCTGCCCCGATAAGCACCAGGGTCTTATCAATTTCCGCATCGGTCATCTGCGACTTCATTGCATTCCGGATCTGGAATCGCCACTTTAGCCGTTCAATCAATTCCTTGCTCATGCCGCTTCCTTCCCCTTGTTCATTGCGTCGTAGTGACTTTGCAGCGACCGACACACGGCCTCATAAAGCCCCGCGCTCTGCCGCATCCAAAATTCCCGATGCTTGGTGACAAACTCCCGCAGAACCTGCTTCTCTTTGGTCGTCGCAGAGATAACGTGAGTCCGTGTGTATCGCTCTGCAATCTTTCTCAAGACAGGGCCGACCGTTCCGTGTGCGTAGTCGAATATGTATTGCTTCTTCCCGCCCTGCGATCCAGCGAGGATCAATCCGCTGTGCATGTCGGCCACGGTGGTGTAATTCGACGGCGTAGCGTTCCCGTCAATGATTGCCTGCACCGCCATGCGCTCTCGCAATTCAAGGTCGTCGTTGCGCAGGCCGCGATTGACGATCATTGGCGGTCGGCCTTTTGGTGCGGACCTTTGTGGAATGTGCGGCCTCATGACAGCGCCACCTCATGCGACCCGGCAGCCATCACCAGCCAGCGCAGGCCGTCTTCCTTGGCGCCTTTGCAGGCCCACAGGTAGGCATAGCCCTCGGTATCCACGTCGCCCACGTACAGGCTCTTGTGATGCTTCATGGCGGGGATGGTGACGGTTGATCCGACTGGCGCGCTACGCAGCCGAAGCATCGGTGTGTGGTTAGCTCTCATTGCTTGATCCTTGGGGCTTCAACCATCCTTTACCGCATCGCTTGTAGCCAAGCATGGCGGCGTGAATGGGATCCATGAACGGGTTCTTGCGCTCCCTCATGGAGCGACGAGCGCAGAAATGGGCGTATCGCTCAGGGTCGGCCTTGAGGGCTTCCATGTAGCGCCGCGCTTTGTCTTTACCGGAGAGCGGGCCGGGGCGCGGGGCGTCTTCACCCGGACCCCATGCGTAGGTCGGCTGTGGTTGCCCGCCATCACTTCGTTTGTGCCACTGAGCGACATGAACCAGGCCAGCCTTGTGCCATCTGGACAGCGTGGCGTAGGCCCATTGGTAGGTGCCGGTTTCAGTGGCTTTCCACACAGCAGCCGTGTCCATCTGTTCGCCGGCCTCCATGCGTTGCCGCACGGATTCGCGGTCGATGTCGAGTACCTTTTTCTTGACCATGTGATTGAGTCCGTGCGGGCGGGGTTACGGCTTGAGCGGGGGAAGTTCTATTTCGATGCAGGCGATGCGCCCAATGGCTGCTACTTGGTCGGCTGCGGCCTTGGTGTCGTACCCGGTGTTCGGATAGACATTGATCCACCGCTTGACGGGCTTCGGGCGGGGCCAGCGGCACATCGATACTGGCGCGTTGATGATCTCCTTTCCGACTCCCTCGGCGATAATCCTTTCGCCGTCATGAGCAGATCCAGATCGCGCTACGGTCGCCTCGCGCCAATCGCCCCCCGACACAAGCTCGACTTCAAGCATATCCCCCGGATAAACCGGCTTGCCCTCTACCCAACAGAGGGGCGCGAGTCGAATGCTTTTGCCGGGCAGGCTTGAAACAAACCCGCCGATACGATCAACCCACGCACGGAAATAACCGGAGGAATCAGGAGTGCAGCAGAGCAATCCGGCGAGCGTAGAGCCGCTTTGATCGCACAGCAGAACTCCAGCCTTCGCCGCCTCCAGATCAAACGGGCGCAGCAGGGAATAGTCTTTCTCGGTCATGGCTCAGTCCTTTCCGGTGCTACCGAAGCCGCCCGTGCCGCGCTCGGTGTCGGACAGTTCATCGGCAAAGATGAAATTGACGCGCTCGACCGGGAGGACAAGCGCCTGTGCAATGCGGTCGCCGGGTTTGACGAAGAATCCCGGCTTGTCGTCAGGCGGATCGATGTCGCAGGTCAGTTTGACTTTCACCTCGCCGCGATAATCGGCGTCGATTACGCCAACAGCATTGCTCAGCCGCACGTTGTCCTTGAAGCCGTGGCCGCTGCGGCCGAATATCAGCATCACGTTGCCCTGCGGGATCTCGAAGGCAAGGCCCGTTTCGCAGGTGATCGGATAGCCCTCATGGACGACGCTGCCAAGGTGCTGGCTGCCGGCCACGGTGGCCGCGTGCAGGTCAAAGCAGGCAGCACCGGCCGTTGCGTAGGCCGGCATCTTGGCGCCGGGGTGGAGCTTCTTGATCTTGATTTCCATGGTCAGCGCCTCCGAATCTCGGCGACTGCCGCAAAGAGAAATGCAATCAGCAGGACGCCCAGCACAACGGCAGCGCCACCCCAGAACGGTAGGGTCACGTACCACCACGACCAATCGATATAGCCCATCAACTTGAGGACTACGAAGGCGACGATCAGTGCGAAAGCCAGATCGGCGGCGGGGTACTGAAACTTCCAATAACTACGAAGCATGTGGCTTCCTTTATGTATGAAAAAGGCACCCGAAGGTGCCGAGGTTATTTCTTGGTGGCTCGTCCCAGCCAGAAGCCGGCAGCGAATATCCCTGCCGCTCCGGCAAAGACCATGAAGCTGATCGCGGTCATTTCACCAGCTTGGGCAGCGGGAACGGGACCTTGTTGATCGGCTGGCAGCGGCCTTCTTCGGCAGCAAACGGCTTCTTGGCGAAGTCGTCTTCCAGGTGGCAGCCAAGGCTTGCTGAGACGGTCGAGCACTTCACCTTGAACTTCTCGATCTGCTTGCCATTCACCGACATGATCGTGTTGCTGGCCCAGCCGTCACCCTGCGGGCAGTCCGGAGACTGGGTGCTGTCGCCGTGGCTGACGATCTTGTGATCGGTGAAGCGCGGGTTTTCAGCGCGGTAGAGCTGGGCGTTGTATTCGCCGTTGGTGCGGGCTTGGGCACGGGCATCTTCCAGCGTGGCGAAGGAGACGGGCTCTTCCTTGCTGCCGCAGGCGGAGAGGGCGAGGGCTGCGCAGAGGGCAATGGCAATGCGTTTCATGGGCTTCCTTTGGGCGTAAAAATGGCGCCGGGTAGCGCCTTGGGGTTGGGTTATATCGCGCGCCAGCTTGCGCCGGAGCCGACGCATGCGAACGGGATATCATCTTCGAACGCCCCGAACCCGCCGCCGCTGTCACGATCCTGCGGTTTCTGCTGCTGGCGTGCCGGCTGGCTGCGCTGCTGGGGTTCGCTCTGCTGGCGCTCGCCTTCCGGCTTGCCGCCCAGCATCTTCATCTCGTCGGCGCGGATTTCGGTGGTGTAGCGTTCGACGTTTTCCTTGTCGGTCCATTTCCGGGTGCGCAAAGAGCCTTCGATATAGACCTGCGAGCCTTTGCGCAGGTACTGGCCGGCGATCTCGGCGAGCTTGCCGAAGAAGCACACTCGATGCCATTCGGTGGCCTCGCGCTTTTCGCCGGAATTTTTGTCCTTCCACGTGTCGGTAGTGGCGAGGGTGATGTTGCAGATCGCTTCGCCGCTGGGGGCGTAGCGGGTTTCGGGATCCTTGCCCAGATTGCCGATGAGAATTACGCGGTTCACGCTTGCCATGCTTGTTGTCCTTTAGAGCGGGGGGATGTCCCCAATGTTGAAAACGATGCCGCGGCAGTAGGGTTCGCCGTCCTCGACGATCTCGAACGTTTCGTGCGGGATGTCGGTCTTGTAGATCCAGGTGTAGCCCGGCTCCTTGGCAAACAGGGCTTCGATGGTGCGGGCCTTGGCCTTCCGCTCGAAGTATTCCTGCGCGGACTCTTCGCTTTCGCTGGCGCTGTCCCATGAGGGGAGAACGCCCTTGGTGTCGATCAGAACGACGCCGGGCGCTCCGCCCTCGTCGCGGATGGCACCGCGAAACTCGATCAGGTCGTCGCTGGCACCATGCACGACCACCAATCCGGCGGCGGCTGCTTGCTCGGATTCCTCGCGAGTCATTTCGCGGCAGTATTCGCGGCCATGCAGCTTCGCCGCAAGTTCCTTGGCGTCCATGTCAATTCACCGCGTCGTTGAGCGCCTTGGCTGCCGTCACCTTGACGACGTTCTTGGCGGGGATCTGGATCGCTGATCCGGTAGCCGGGTTGCGACCGGAACGGGCTTCCTTGTGCTCGACCTTGAACTTGGCGAGTCCGTGGATATCGACGGATTCACCGCGGACGAGGGCGGCAGTCGTCTCCTTGGTGATTACTTCCAGCACAGAGCCGGCGCAGAGTTGGGTGATGCCGGTTTTCTCGGCAATGGATTTGATGAGGTCGGTACGGTTCATGGTGGGTTCCTTGGTTACAGGCCGATGCGGGTGCGGATGTCGATCAGGCGGGTGGTGATGCGCTCAACCTGGTAGCGGGCAGACTGGATGCTGGAGCCCAAAGGGGTGGCGGCGGGCGGCACGAGACTTTTGCGGTCCTCGCTCGGGCCGGACAGCTGAATCGGCTGAAGCACCGAATCCAGGCGGTCGGCAAGCGATGCAAGCTCATGGTCGGCGTGGTCGATGGCGGTATTCAAGAAATGCAACTCGGCGGGGATTTCGCTCAGGTCGCTATTGGCTTTCAGCTGCTGGCTTTGCGGCGGTACCGCGGTATGGGTGTAATTCATGGTGGGTTCCTATGGGTGGGTGGTTATTCGTGCTTCAGCCCGCCAAGCTCCGCAGTCAGCGCCACGACAACCTTGCGCACCGCATCGCCGGACAGGATCAGGTCAGCGTTCGCCTCTTCCTCTTGCGAGAGCGGATCGCCCTTGGCTTCGCCCTGAATGTCGAGGTAGGCCAGCCGTTTGAGCGTGCCGTTCGCCAGCACGAAGGAAGCTACGTCTTCCAGCGTCAGGGCCAGTTCAGACACGACAGCGCCGCCTTCGGTGATGAGCTGGATCACCTCTGCCGACGTGGCATCACGATTCACGACAGACACCGTGCCGCCGTCGTGGTCGGCGAGCTTCACCCGGTCGTCGATGGTCATGCCTTCGGGCGGTTCCTGCGTCGATACCCAGAGGGTCATGGCCGATTCGGGAACCTGCTGGGTGCGCCAGAAACGCACATGGAACTCGTCCAGCGCATTGCGCAGAGCATCAAGCACCGCTTCCGCCTTGCTGGCGCTGGCCGTGTCGATCACCAGCCAGCCGGTAGAGTCGAACCAGCCGCGAGTGATGTGCGTCTTCACAAAGGCGGATGCCAGCAGTTCAAGGGTGACGGCTTCCTTGATCTCCTTCGTCTGCTTGCGGCCGGGCTTGTAGCCCTGCATGGCCTCGATTTCCTTGGCCTTCTCGGCGGTGGCGTCATTCACAACGCTGGCCGGCAGGATCTTTGTGTCGGTGCGAAGCCGGAACTCCGTGAAGTCGCCGGCCTGGCGGGTGAAGGTGCCGTAGTCCGGCGAGGCGATCACGAAGCCGGAGCCGCTTGCCATGCCGGGCGTCAGGTCCATGAACGGGCGAGCCTTGAGGGCTTCGTCGAGGCCGGACACCGGGCCGGTGATGCGGAAGATGGTTGCGTTCTTGGCGAGCATTATTCGTCTTCTCCGCTCAAATACCGCTCGATGGCGCGGGCAAATGCATACTTGTCGCCGTCGCGCCCATGCATGGAATTGATCGTTTCGTCCGTCAGCTTGCGGACGGGGGCGGGGTGGGCGTAGATCCTGTCGCCCCACTTAACAAGAACACCCTCGGGTGTCTCAAGGTCTGCAAAAAGCCCATCTTCGTTTTCGTCGACAACTCCAACAATGGGTTGTTTTCTCGATGCCGCAAGCTGGGAATACAGAGACTTGATGCGGCTGTCGCGTTCGGCGACGTTGATTCGATGGCACTCCGACATAACGTCGCGACTCTCTCGCACAGCGGCAAGCTCGGCGGTCACTTTCTCAAGGGAGCGAGAAAGCCAGCGGATGCGGTCTTTCACGGCAGTCATGTAGGCAATGGGCTGAAAAGCTTTCCCATCCAAAACGTCCTGCAGGCTCGGGTAGTCGTTGTAGAACATGAACGCTGCGTTCGCCAACTGATCGTCGGTCAGGTTTCCCATGGCAAGGGCTGCCCGCTCGCAGTCGTAATGCCCCGCGTGCGGGTCGGCCTGCCCCTCTGCGCGCCAGTGCGACGAAGGGGTTGCTGTCTGCTCGCTCATACAACCTCCACGCCAACAACTGCCAGCGCCTCACGCTTCGCTGCTGCCTTACCGTACTTGGCTGCGAGAAGGATTTGCACCGGGCGGGGGATGTTGCGGCCCGACTCGTAGCGGCTGCCGCCGGATTGGGTGACGCCGAACGGGGTCCAGAAGTCGGACTGGTTCAGGCTCAGTTTCTTGCGGATCGCCAGCGCATCAGGGCCGGTGATTTTGATCTTCGTTGCCATTGCTGTACTCCAGTAAAAAGCCCTCGCGAGGGAGGGCTTTAGGTGGTCGGTAGGTTGGGTTTCATTGCGGGGTTGGGTAGCCGTCGTGCAGCACGCCATCAAGCAGGCGGCCGGCGGTCTTTTTTCCGATGCGGAAGATCTGCATCGCCTCGGTGCCTTGCATGAAGGCCATCGGCTCAGTGATGTCGTGCGTCGAGCCGTTCGCATGGAGTACCGTGCTGGGCACGGTGCAACGGCGGCCATAGATGTCGTCTAAGTTGCTCTGGTTCTCGTGCGGCTTTGCGATCACGCATGACTTGTAAAGTCCGCCGTGCTCGGATTCATCCATCTGGCTGATGGGCTTCCACTCACCCCACTGCTTCAGCATCATCGGAACGCCGGCCGCCTCGCACTGATCGCGGATGTCGCGAACCCACTGCGGGTGCATTGGGCGGGCCTTGGGGCCGGACTCGCCGCCGACGATGACCCAATCAACCGATGCGTGCATGGGGCCTGATGCATCGCTCACAGCGACCCCGTTTTTGCTGTTCTCAGCCATTTTCAATCTCCGCCTTTCGGGGGTTGATTCGGCGCTGCCGGAGTCGCCATCCAGCAAAGCGGGCCGTCGTGAGGAGGGAAGCAGTAGCCGTCCCAGGACGACCGCCATCCAGAATCGACCCATCTGACGGGGTGCGGTATGTCCGATCCCTCCAGCAACGCAAGCACCGCAGTTCCATCTTTCGGTGCGAGTTTCATCGGGTGCCACGGATCGATTTTCGGTGGTTGAGCGGACAGGAAAGCGCGCAATGCCCATTCGGCGCGGCCTGGGCCGTTGAGCGCGTATCCGGGCTTGTCGTCAGGCAGCCCCTCGAGTGCATCAAGTGCTTCTGAAAGGTCTTCAAAATCCGCCGTGCTGATCCGGTGTTCAATTCCGTCTTCGGTAAGTAGCTCTTCACTGTCGTCAGCGGCTAGATATGCGGCTCTCGCGACATTCAGCAGCAGTTGTACGATTTTGGCGTCGTCCATATTTTTTAACCTTGGCCTTTCGGTGGTTAGATTGGCTCTTTCCGGTCCAGGAACGCTTGAGCGTACCTCAGCGTGTTGCGGTCCATTACTGACGCGTAGTCGGGCTTCCATGTATTGGCTATCTCCAGGACTGCGCTCAGGTGCTGCTCAAGCAGGGTTGCGCGAGCGCTGGATTCCGCCTCCCAGCTTCTCAGCATTTCAATTGCGGAAACCGGGTCTCCTTCCTCTTCCATGCCAAGAGCCTTCAGAACGAGGCAGTAGTTGTTTGCATCTTCCTGGGTGACTTCAATCATTGCTGTCATTTTGGTTTCCGCCTTTCGGGGATTGCTTGACGTACTTCACAACGCTGTAGTTCAAAAATAAATTCCCAGCTTGATCGCGAACAACGCTTCCTTGTGACCCCAGATACGTAACTAGGCTCCATCCAGGCTCCTGGCAGTTTTCTTTAAGCCACCGCTCCAGCACGGTTTTGTCGTATGTATTGATGGGGCACGCGGCCCTGCGCTTTTCCCGGATCTTTGTCATTCCGACCGTCTCTATCTTGGAGATGGTCGCCTCACACTCGGTTTCTGACAGTCCCGTGATTGCCAAGCCAAACGACTCCGCTGAAATTTTTAAGTCAACAAACTCATTGCGTGATGCGTCATCGCGGATACGCATACGGATCACGCCTGACGAGTCGCGGGAAATTGAAATCCTAGCCTTGATTTCCATGATTCAATCTCCGGCTTCCGCAGGTTGATCTTTCGCCCGCTCAGCATCGATAAATCGATGCAGCGACGCCCGGCAGCCCCTCAGTTTCCCGGCAGATTCCGGGTCCGAAAACTTCCACGGTCCGCGCCCGTTGTCATGCAATCGCTCGATCAGTGCGAGCCATTCGTCGGCGTCGGCGGCAGCTGCTGCGAGAGTCGTAGCCTCGCCTGCATCGTCCCATCCGAGTTCATCAATCGTTTTCATGGCCGGCTTCCTCATGTTGATCTTCCTCGCGCTCAATCTTCCGGCCCTCTGCATACATCGCCTCTGCGAACGCATACACATACCCGTTGAGATCCATGCTGCCGTCCGCTTGCTGGCGTTCCGTGAAGCCGCGAGCAAGGGCGATGGCTTTGATTTTGTCGCGGGTCATGCTGAATGTTCCTCTTCGTCCGACTCGTCAGGCTGAGGCTCAATGGCAGCCACCAGCGCCCTTACGGCGCTTACGATGTCGTCAATTTCAAACTCTCTTC
>ERZ650309.1679-NODE-1679-length-10361-cov-3.596934_pt1 | contig 10361 bp, 8 predicted proteins | sample MGYA00376245_ERZ650309 | MGnify/ENA primary metagenome ERZ650309 (study PRJEB26733, sample SAMN07839294) | wastewater metagenome | biome: urban; feature: wastewater treatment plant; material: waste water | place: USA: North Carolina | collected 2016-04-26 ...
GCACGAGCTGCCGGCAAACAGTGAGCCCGAGGCCAAGCCCTCCATATCTGCGGGTGTTGGCTCCTTCAAGCTGCTCAAACGAATTGAAGATGCGTGACTGGTTCTCCTTAGCAATGCCAATGCCCGTATCTCTGACGCTAATGCGTATGCCTTGTGGAGTGATTGAAGCTTTGAGGGTGACCGAGCCGGTGTCGGTGAATTTTATCGCATTCCCGAGCAGGTTAAACAGAATCTGCGCGAGGCGGTCTTTGTCGGCGAGCACTGCGGGCAGCTCGACGGGGATATCAGAAAGCAGCAGCAGTTTCTTCTGGTTTGCGGCAGGCCGCATTATGGTCAATACTTCGTCAGCAAGGTCGCGCAGGGGCACCGGTCTTGGATCGATGCGGATTTTCTTATTCTGCACTTCGGTAATGTCCAGTATGCCATCGACCAGTGCGGCGAGGCGCAGGCCACTGTGTTTAATTGTTTCAATGTTTTTGCGCAGCGTTTCGGCCACGGGGCCTGCAGCGCCGTCGAGCAGGGTGCCTGCAAGGCCGATGATGCCGTTCAGGGGTGTCTTCAGTTCATGCGAAGTGACCGCCAGGAAATCGTCTTTCATTTTATCGAGTTTGGTCAACTCTTCGTTTTTCTGCCTGAGTTCGGCAAAACTGCGGTCGAGAGTTTCAGCCATGCGGTTGAACGACATTGCCAGAATTCCAAGTTCATCGGCACTGGTTACTGCGACGGCATGGCGTTTACCCGGGCGTTCGAGGCTGTTCACACCTTCAAGCAGATCGTGCAATGGCCGGGAGATACGCTGCGCAATGAAAAATCCGGCAATCAACATCACGCCGATGACAAGAGCTACTGTGCCATAGAGCAGGCGACGCAGGCTGTAAATCGGGGCGGTCACTTCTTGCAGGCTATAGATGAGTTCGACCGTCAGCACGGCCGGTTTACCCACGGGGCCCGTCTGCGCCTCAAAGAGCAGGCATCTGTTTTCCGTGCTACCGCCCAAGACACAGGTTAACCGCGAAAATGGTGTGGAATCCCATGCGGGGGTGCCGGGGGTGTAAAGTTCCGGGAAGGAATTGTGCGCCCGGTCGAAACCTGCGACGACTACACGATCACGCTTTGCATCGCGTGAGTTGAGGTATGCCACCGCGCGCAGCAGGCCATCCGCTTCGAGATTTTTGTATATGGCGCTCAGTTCGCGGGCGTCGACGCGCGTCGCAGCGATGTCACCGGCATCCATCAGCAGAATGTTGAAAATGTTTTTGGCAAAGAGCCGTGCCTGAAAATCTCCGCGCGCTTCCGCAGCCGCAATGCGCTCTTTTTCCTGCGTGTTAACGATATAGACTGAAACGGGAAGAATGCCGACAAGTATCAGCAGTGCCAGCGTCAGTGATATTTTATACCGCAGTTTCATAGAATAAATTGCCCATACCCATATTGGTGATTGTCTATCCGCTACAAGCAGAATCAGGCGCTGCAGTTCTCTGTTGTGCTCTGGTGGATTTCTCTTGTCGCAGAGATCAGGGCCGGTAATCAGGAATCATGGCTGAGCGGCGCGCGCAGCGGAAAAAGAAAATACCAGGTGAAGAACCTCTGCAGCAGCGCGCTGTGGCACTGGCTGCGCGCAAAATGCGCAGTGCAGCCGATCTGCGCAAGAAGCTGATCAGCGAAGGGTATGAGCCTGCTGCGGTGGATACAGCGATTGCGCGTCTTAAAGAAGTCTATCTGCTCGACGACGCTCGCATGGCGCAGGCGGTTGGCCGGCAATACAAAGACCGGGGAAACCGGTTTATTACACAAAAATTAAGAGAAAAAGGTATCTCTGCAGAGGAAGAAGGTGCCGCGCTCGATGACCTTCCTGATGAACTTGAACGCGCGCTGGCGACGGGTGAAAAAAAACTCCGCAGCCTTGGAGCTCTTGAACCCCGTGTGCAGGTGCGGAAACTCTACCAGCACCTGGCGCAGCGCGGGTTTGGCGGCAACGTCGTGCAAAAAGTTGTGAGACAGCTAACCGGTCGCGACGAAGCAGATTAATGCGTATTGTTACAGGGGAGTAAATCTGCTTCGAAGAGTTTGAGAATGGAGCCGAATGCGTAATCGGGCGCTTGCCCTACAGGTGTGCCCGACGAACTGCCTACGTAAATTTCGCCTTCTGGACTCATGGTCATGAAATTGAGCACATTCCAGTAAGGGGTTATGAAAGATTTCTCTCCGAGTCGCAGCAGGCCATCGGCGGAGAAGAGAGCAACAGACAGCGGATTTGGCGTTGTCGGTATATTTGAAATCAAAGCGCCTGATAGCATTAGTTTTTGGTCAGGCAATACCGCAATGCGTGCGGTGTATCCCGAAATACCTGGATCAATGATTGCCGATCGCGTGCCATTTTGTTCCAGCCGTATCAGGAAAGTAGATGGCAGCCGCAGAGTTTTTTTACGGAATGTGACGCCCTGATCGAAAGACCATCCGTATATCCAGGTCTGGCCGGCCTTGTTTATTGCGAGATCATAAGCGTAATCGAGAGTTGGGCTGACTACGCGATGTTTCCAGAGTATTTTTTTCTTCGGAGAAAGCTTGATGACGAAGACATCGCGGTCACCGAGTTCGCTCTGCAGGTTGACATCGATGTAGCCAGTTGCCACAACATTGCCCTCTGCATCAAACCTGATGGCGCGTGCGGTGCCGCTGTTTTCTGCGTAGTTGTATGTCCACAACCGAGCTCCCGCAGGGCTGATTTTTACCACAGAAAAGCCATTGAGATTGGCGGCCACGTATGAATTGCCTTCTTTATCGGTGACCACTGCGTAACCCCAGTTCTGCAGACTTGGACCTTCGGGCGCAAAATCATTTTTCCATATCACCTTCGCATTTTCATCGACAAGTGTGATGACCATTCTTTGGATCGCCCATCCCGGCAGATCTGCCTGTACCGCTGTGCGCATGCCCGCGAGTACAAAACCACCGCTGGGGAATTTTGCAATCCCAGTATGGTAATCCATGAGGTCGCGCGGCAAATAGTTTCGGCGTACGAGCACTCCTGTGCGCGTTCGTGTCTCGAGCAATGGTCCGCACTTACCTGATCCCACCGAAGTGACAAAGTCGCCATGCACCACAGCCGCTTCCGAGGCAACGTTGACCTGAGTATCAGGCAGGCCCCATGTGCCTGCCAAAAGTTCTGCGCGATCAAGGCCACAGGGGGTTGTGGGTAGCGGGGTTGTATCGGATTGACTCGGTGGAGAAGCCGGCTGTGTAGGCTGCAAAACGGGCTGTGGTGCCGCGTCGCTATTGGATGCAGCTGCCGGTGGCTGAGTACCCACCTGAGTATCTTGTGCAGGCCCAGTCGTTGCCGTTGTGGGTGTGGCGCTCTGCGGGGGTGCGGGTTGCGCCACGTTCACTTCACCTGGCTGAACCTCCACTTCGTCAGCTTTTGCTATTGTACTGTTGCCAGAGCAATAATTGAAGATTAATACAATTAGTACAGGCGCCAACAACGGCAGCCGGGATCGGTTCATACAAAATCTTACCGCAAAATCACCGAAAGTCCGGCATTTTTCTTCTTTGAAACCAATTCGACTTTCCACGCCGTAATGGCGTCATCACTTGGTCTAATGCCGACCTCACAGAAGATTGCCTTTCTTGGAACGGGGGCAATCGGCGCATCTCTTGTCAGGGCTCTGTATCTCAACCAGGTGCCGTTCACGATTTTGGTGCGCGACAAGAAGCGCAAGGCGGATCTGCTCGCCGAGGGTATTAAATATCGTCTCAGGAATCTGACCGAAGTTAAACTTGGCGGTCAGTACGAAGTACGCACCATCGCCGAAGCCGAAAAATACGACTACCTGTTTCTCGGCATGAAAACTCCGCACCTGAAGGCCGCCGGCAAAACTGCAAAAAAGCTGCTCGAAAAAGATGGCAGAGTCATTCTATTGCAAAACGGACTTCCCGAAGGTTGTGTCACGGGCCTCAAAGAAGAACAGATTATTTCAGGAATTGTCGGTTACAACACACAGCGTCTGCCCGATGGCAGCTATTTTCAGTCGAACCCCGGCCACCTGATTCTCGGCACTTCTGAAAGAATGCCGGCAATTCTTAAGACCGGGCTTGAACCGCATCAGCCAGTGCTGCTGACGAACAATTCGCAGGGATTCCGTTGGAACAAACTTGCCATCAATTCAGTGATCAACGGCCTCGGTGCCATAACCGGGCTTGCGCTCGGATCTCTGTTTTCGCGCCTTGACGGCAGGCGTGCTGCCATACGCTTAATTAAAGAGACTGCTGCCGTGATGAAGGGGCTGCGCATTCTTGAAGGCATCGTGCCGGGCACGATTTCAGTCTATCGCCTCGCAGCGATGCCCGCGATTCTGCAGCACGCGATCATTTATGTTCTGGGTCGCAAATACGCGAAGATCCGCACGTCGATGCTGCAGGATATCGATAAAGGTGTTAAGACTGAGGTGGATGAAATTCACGGCGCGATTATTAACGCTGCAAAAGAAGCGGGCGTCGAGGTACCCCTGACGAAGGCCATTGTAGAACGCGTGCACCGGCTTGAAGCAGGAAAGGCCCAGCCTTCACCTGCGGCACTCGCCGAGCTGCTAAAAGCCTGAATCAGCGTTGCGCGCCGGCAGATGTTCCCCAATCCGATTTTTGCGGACCGTTGGGCTTGGCAGCTTTTGTTGGTTTCACTGGCGGCCCCGGGCGTACGATAATCTGCGATTTGGGTTTCTGGCTTTTTGCTGGCACCCACCTTCAGCGGCATACACCGCACCGGCCAGAACACATGCCGAAACCAGCAATACTCTGATGGAATAATACATTTGGTCTCCATTGACAATTTCGGGCGATTGAGTCACTGTCTCAACCGGAAAAGTGCTGACTGCTCTTCTCTGCCGGCAGATGTGTACTCATGAATATACTCATCGTCGGCGGCAGCGGGGTCGCGGGACAGTGTGCAATCAGGGCGATTAAAAAACACGACCCCGCAGCAAAAATCTGGGCGACCAGTTCGAAAGACGGTGAGGTGCCCGGCGCTACAGAAACAATCCGCCATATTGATCTCAATCAACCGCAGGCAATTCAGCAGCTGAAAAATTTTGCCGAGCAGTTGGATTTTCTCTTTTACACACCGGCGTTCGGATCTGTCGGGTCGCCCGTTTCTGCTGCAACACAGGCCGAAGTGCGGCAGGCGAATGCGTTCTGCCTCGACCCGATGGTAGCACTGACCGAGGCACTAAAACCGAAGATGACTGTGGCTTACACTGCGTACTATTTTAAACCGCACCTGCTGGCATTTTACGGTGCGCTGGCGTATGTCAAATACGCGACCGAAAAGCTTGCAGTGGAAAATCCGGGGCAGTACAAATGCCTGCGCATTGGTTCGTTTGTCAGTAAAGCAACGCGCGGTATTGGACTGCTGCTGCAACGCATGTCCAAAACCGCACCACATCTCAAGCCGCTGATGGACGAGTATGCAAAATCGGGCATGAAGTTTTCAGATTTCTTTTTTTCCTATATTGCTGCGCAGGAAAAGCAGAATATCGCGGCAGGCAGGTCATACCATATGACGACCGAAGACGACATCGTTGCCGCACACCTGCGCCTGCTTAAGGGCGAGACTGCTCCGATCATCAATGTACTGGGCTCCGAAATCTGGACTGAAACCACACTGCCCGCGCTACCCGCTGAGATGGCGCGTGCGGCTGAGCTCCTGGCGTAATCTGTCGTGCACTCTCTTTTCCGTAGCGAGCTCATAGAGCGCCTGCAAGCATATCCGCATTTTTTTGCGGAAGAGCGCAGTGCCATACCGCGTTTTATGGAATTGTTGCAGAGTGGCGATGCCTATGAGCGTCTGCATATGCCGGGGCACATCACCGGCTCTGCATGGATCGTCGACCCAGGCCGCACGCAGACTTTACTCGTGCACCATGCGAAGCTCAATAAATGGGTGCAGCCGGGTGGCCACGCCGACGGCGACGAAAATATTCTCGCAGTGGCGCTGCGCGAAGCGGAAGAAGAAACCGGTCTGAAGGCCCTCACTGTTGTGCCTGATTTTTTTGACATCGACATCCACACCATACCAGCGCGACCCGACATCGGACAGCATGACCATTACGATGTGCGTTTCCTGTTTGAAGCCGATGCCGCGCAACCGATAGTAGTCAGCGAAGAGTCGCACGATGTGCGATGGGTTGCGCTTGCTGACCTGGAGCAATTTACCCGGGAAAGGTCAGTTTTGCGTATGCGTGAGAAATTACAGCTTATAGCCAATTCTCCTTCACCGCCTGAATTGCGCTCCGATTTTGCCCCATGAAAATCGCAAATCCCAACATGGCAGAGCTGTCGGCAAAAGCGCCGGCAGACCTCGGCAAAGTAAAATATAAACAGTATGGCAAATACCTCGGTGACTTCGTCGCCGGTGAAACCTATGAGCACCCGCGCGGCATGACCGTGACTGCGGGCATGATCCAGGACTTTTCGACCACCTTTCTCGAAGCGAATCCTCTTTACTTGAACCTCGAATACGCAAAAGCGCTCGGCCACCCGGCGATTCCTGCAAGCCCGATGCTGGTGTTTAACCTGTTGCTCTCGCTCGGCGTGCAGAACGATTCAGAAAAAGCCTACGCGAACCTCGGTTACTACAACGTGAAATTTCTGAAGAATGTGTACCCCGGCGATACCATCACATCGTTCACAAAAATCCTCGATAAAAAAGAACGTGGCGAAGGCAAACCCGGCATCGTGACCATCAACACGATTGGCAACAACCAGCGCGGCGAGCGCGTCGCGCAGTACATGCGCAAAATCATGGTGCCCCCTGCACCCGCGGGCTACCAGCCACCCAAGTTTATCCCTTCAAAGGTGGATGTGCCTCCATACGGCGACTCGGTCGAAATTGAGATTCCTGACTTTGACGCCAACAAATGGCCGTCGACAGTGACTCGTCCCGACACATACTACGAAGACTTTAACGTGGGCGACATCATTGTTTCCCCTAACGGCCGCACCATTACCGACGAGCACTTTGCATGGACTTACCGCGTGGGTAACACGCACCCGCTGCACTTCGACCGCCTGTACTCACAGGGCATGTCGGGCGCGATGAGCGGCGACCCGATCACTTATGGTGGCCTGGTGTTCGCGTGGCTCATGGGTCTTGCGGGCCGCGATGTATCAGAGAATGCACTGGCAGATTTGGGCTACACAGAAGGCTACCACACGCAGCCGTCGAAATCCGGTGAGACTGTTTATTGCATCCACCGCGTACTGGCGAAAGAGCCGGTTGATGGCAAACTTAAGGCCGGTGCGGTGCAGCTGCAGGTGATCGGCCTGCGCGACATTAAGCCAAAGCCAGCGATAGAAAAATATGGCGCAGACCTTTTCATCAAAGAGAACGACAAAAAAGATTTGGGGAAAGAAAAAATCCCAGAGAAAATTTTTGAAATCGAGCGTCGCCTGCTGATCCGTTCGCGCGGCTAAGATAAGCACCAGGGCGTTCGCGCCCTGGTGAATTTCAAGCGGTTGTCATGATCAGCCGCGTATCTTCTAACGCCGCCGTGCGATGTTCTGTTGCCTCGGTGTAACCGGGCATGAAAACCAGCTTCAACAAACTTTGCGGCGTGGGGTAGCAAACAATCGCCAGCTCGTGCCACTCGCCGAATGTCTGCGGGAAATCCGCGTTGCGCACTGGCTGACCAAGATCACCCGCAACCATCGCCTCGCCGCCAAGCAGTGCAACGCTGCGCAAGGCAACGCGACCATATTTCAAATAAGCCTCTTTTCCCGAAACCGGATTCGACGCATAACGTGAGCTGGCTGAATATTTCGCCGTCTGCCGGTACCTGAGCAAGTTGATCATCCATACGGGGCCTGCGTGTGTCGATTCGAGCAGGCGGTTGATCTGTGCATCCGTCGGATTTACCGCCGCATCGCCGGGCGCTTCGTGGGCCAGTTCATGCTCCCTGAGTTTTTGCAGTGTGAGAGCGCCGGGCTCGAAGAATGTGCGCAACAATCCACCGGCCAACATCAGCGGGCGGATAAAATGGACCGCTGCGTTTTCACTCAGCGGATAAGCTTCAAAAGAAATATGCAAAGCTTCGATTTCAGTCTTTGTGCATTTCACAAGCGAGGCATTTGTCCAGGGTAATGTATCCGGGCCCACAACGGATCCTGCGAGCCGCGCATGCCAGTGAATTTGTGCGCCTGGGATATCAGGCGAGCCCTGCGATAATATGAGCCACATCTTTGTTAATCCTCCCAAGGAGCGCATTGCGATGCTGTTTAGCCGGTCAGTTACAAAATATCTTGCCGTCATGAAAAGCCTCTCGTGCTTTCCGGATTTGGTTGCGGATAAATAACTTGGGCCTGTTGCTGCATCAAAATCGACCAATCCGCTCGCGCCTCGCACCCACGCCCAGCGGTTACCTGCACGCCGGCAACGCTGTCAATTTCGCGATCACCACAGCGCTCGTTCGCGCGGCCGGTGGTCATCTGCACCTGCGCATCGACGACCTCGATGCGGAGCGGGTGAGAAGCGAATATATCGAAGATATTTTCCAGCTGTTGCATTGGCTGGATATCCACCCCGATTCAGGCCCGCAGAGCGCCCAAGAGGCGGAACAATATAGCCAGCGAAAACGCATTGCCCGCTATGAAGAAATACTGGGTGTACTCATGCGTTCGGGTCGTGTCTATGCATGTATTTGCAGCCGCAGTGAAATTTCGCGCCGAACCGGCGGGCTGGTTTACGACGGCCATTGCCGCAATGCGGGACACCCGACGGCCAGCGGCGTGCTTCGCTACCACATGGAGACGACTGCAGGCGACCCGGTGGTGCGCCGCCGCGACGGCCTGCCTGCATACCACATCGCCTCGTTGGCCGATGACATCGATCAGGGCATGAATCTTATTGTGCGCGGAGAAGATTTGCGCGAATCGACGGCGATCCAGCTGCAGCTCGCGGCGGCACTCGGCCCACTGGGCGATGCTTTCCGTTCTGCGCAGTTTATCCACCATGGTTTGCTGCGCAGGCAAGACGGTGAAAAATTGTCCAAATCAAAGGGGGATTCACCGCTCACTGCGCTGCGGCAGCGTGGAGAAAAGCTGGCATTCGTGTTTCAGAGTGCCGCGGAACTTTTAGGCGTGCCGGCTGCCGATAATCTTGCGGAATTGATCCTGTCAGTGAGACAGGCCCCCGCGACTTTTGGCGCGGTTCGTGATTTTTAGACAGTCTTATTACTGTTTTACACCCCGTTTTCGCGTTAGACTGCGTCAGCCAATGAACCTGCGCACAAACAATATCGCAAAACTGCAGAAAATCCACTTCGACGTGCTAGTGGTGGGTGGCGGTATCAACGGCGCTGTTTCAGCTGCGGCGCTGTCTGGCAAGGGCGCGAAGGTCGCGTTGGTGGATAAGCGGGATTTTGCCTCGGAGACCAGCCAGGAATCTTCGAACCTCGCGTGGGGTGGTATCAAATACCTCGAAACCCTCGAATTCGGCCTCGTACGCAAACTGTGTATGTCGCGTAACCACCTGATCCGCAATTATCCTTCTACAGTGCAGGAGATCCGGTTTTTTACCACGATTGAAAAGGGTTTTCGCTTTCCCGTTTGGTTCATTTGGCTCGGCACCTGGTTTTACTGGCTGATCGGTAATTTCTTCACGCGCCGGCCACGCTATCTCACGCGCCGCCGCATCAACAAAGACGAACCGATTGTGAACACGTCGAACGCAACCGGCGGTTTCGAATATTCTGATGCATACCTGCACGACAACGACGCGCGCTTCGTGTTTTCATTCATTCGTACTGCGATGAACAACGGCTGTATTGCGGCCAATTACATCGAGGTGCTGTCGGGCAAACGCGGCAACAACCAGTGGCATATTGAAGCGCGCGACACCATCAGTGGCAAAAAGCTGCAGATCACCGCAGATGTGCTGATCAATGCATGCGGACCCTATGCAGACGATTTTAACAATAAGACCCGGGTCGCAACCAAGCACCAGCATGTTTTCTCGAAGGGCATTCACCTGATTGTCAATCGCCTCGCCAAAGAGCCTCGTGTTCTGACTTTCTTCGCCGACGATGGCCGTCTGTTCTTTGCCATACCGATGGGGGCCAAGACCTGTATCGGCACGACCGACACACGCATGCCATCGCCCGAATCGCATGTCACCGAAGAAGACCGCGACTTTGTTCTGGATAATATCAACAAACGCCTCAAGCTGGATAAGCCGCTGACACGTGCCGATGTGATCTCAGAGCGCTGCGGTGTGCGGCCGCTCGTGACGAAGAAGAATGTTGGCAGCAACAAAGACTGGATGCAGTTATCCCGCAAGCACGAGGTTGAAGCAGACATCGACAAACAAGATC
>ERZ650309.1680-NODE-1680-length-10359-cov-5.301922_pt1 | contig 10359 bp, 7 predicted proteins | sample MGYA00376245_ERZ650309 | MGnify/ENA primary metagenome ERZ650309 (study PRJEB26733, sample SAMN07839294) | wastewater metagenome | biome: urban; feature: wastewater treatment plant; material: waste water | place: USA: North Carolina | collected 2016-04-26 ...
ACCGTCAGTGGAGTAAACCACCTGGTATCTCGTTGCCCCACCCAAGCTAGTGCAAGCTCGATGCCACAACAATCCGACGATTGAAATTTCCCTTAAACCACTGAAAATGCGGCCTTTTATGCACTCACTAAATCGAAGACAAAAACCTGGCTTCGGCCCCGGCGAGTAATTCTTACGCCCTAACGTAAAAATGGCTATGAAATTATTTCCACCAGACGACGATCATGGCTTGTTTACTAAGGAGCGTGCCAATCACAGCCGAGCAAAATGTGCGCGAGAAAAATTTCCGGCGAGTTGGCGTACTAAAGCCAAACGAATTTACGGCAAAGCAAGACCTTAGAACATGGAGTATGTCCGCGAACCGCAAAGTGGCTTGACCAATTTGTAAGCCAAAAGTTATAACGCGACTTCGTATTGAACCCGCAAACTTCCTTGACTCATCAACATACTAAGGAGCAATTCCATGTCGGCGACGAACTATCGGCTGAAACTTCTGATCTCCGGTTGCTTTATTGGCTTGGCGCTTTTGTCTGCCAGTTCGGTTTTCAACCGTGCATCAGCTGCGCAAACAAATGCGCAATCAGATAATTTGGCAGAGTTTTTCGAAAAACGAATCCGCCCGGTTCTGATCGCCAACTGCGTCAAATGCCATAACCCAAAAGCACAGGTCGCCCAACTGGATTTGACCACCGCCGAAGGCTTCGCCAAAGGCGGCGAAAGCGGTTTGTTGATCAACAAGGAAAAACTTGAAGAGAGCCGATTGCTGAAAGCCATCAGCTACGACGACAGCCTGAAAATGCCTCCGACCGGCAAAATCAAAGCCGATGAAATCGCCGCCTTGACCGAATGGGTGAAGATGGGGGCTCCGTGGCCGAAATCCTCAGGCGCTGTCGCCGAATCCAAACCGGCTATTCCGAAAAGCACGCGCGAATTTACAGAAGAAGAAAAGAAGTTCTGGGCATTTCAGCCGCTGGCCAAACCGTCGGTTCCAGCGGTCAAAAATGCTGCCTGGGTGAAATCACCGGTTGACGCTTTCATCTTGGCCAAGCTGGAGGAAAAGAACCTGACACCTGCTCCGCCTGCCGACAAACTGACGCTGTTGCGCCGGGCGACTTACGACCTGACCGGATTACCGCCAAGCGAAAAGGAAATCAGCGACTTTTTGGCTGATTCTTCGCCAAAGGCTTTTGAAAAAGTCGTCGAGCGATTGCTGGCTTCGCCGCGTTACGGAGAAAAATGGGGACGCCACTGGCTGGACGTGGCGCGATACGCTGATTCGACCGGCAACGACGAAGATCATCGTTATCCCTTTGCCTGGAAGTATCGCGATTATGTGATCGAATCGTTCAACAACGACCTGCCGTATGACCAATTCGTCCGCGAACAGCTTGCCGGAGACCAACTTCCCGCCAAAAATGGAAGCGAACTCAATCAACGCGGCATCATTGCCACGGGCTTTCTGGCCTTGGGGCCGAAAGCCGTCGCGCAGCAGGACAAAAAGAAAATGCTGTACGACGTTTACGATGAACAAGTAGACGTCACGTCCAAAGCGTTTCTCGGCATGACGCTGGCTTGCGCGCGTTGCCACAACCACAAATTTGACGCGTTGTTGACCAAAGATTACTACTCGATGATCAACATCTTCGCTTCAACAAAAAGCTTCACCAACCCGGACTCACACGTTTCCATCGTGTTTGAAAAACCGCTGGTTCCCAAATCCGAATGGGAAAAGTACCAGGCGGCACGCAAACAGCATCAAGCCAAAGAAAAACGCGCTCGAACCGAAATAGATGAAATTGTTGACGCTGTCAGAGAACCTGCCGTTAAACAACAGTCCCCGCGCGTGGCCGAATTCATGTTGGCGGCAAACAAGGTATATGCCAGCGGCGCCAAAACAGAAGAACTCGCTCAGCAACTGAATTTATCCGAAGAAATTCTGAAACGCTGGGTTCAATTTTTGAAGCCTTCGGACCTGACGCCGCAGCATTTACTGGCCTGGCAAAAAGCGACTCCCGAAAAGCTGGCCAATGTCGCCCAAGAGTATCAACGGACTTTCCAGGCTCGACTGCAAGAATGGACGGAAAAGGTTTCCCAGTGGCGCGTCGAGTATCAAAAAGCCATCGCCGAAAACAAAACTCCCCTGCCCGACAAACCAGTGTTTGAAGCCGGCGACGACCGCTTCTTTGACAGTGTTTACTTTGAAAACGATGGGCCGTTCAGCCTTTCGGTTAAAGAAAAAGCGAAGTTTTCCGCCGCTCAGCAACAACGCATCGCCGAGTTGCAAAAAGAAATCGAGACATTGAAAAAGAGCGCGCCTGCCGAACCTGAACTGGCGTGCGCAATCGAAGACGGCGAGCCGGTCGCGCAGAAAGTCTTCGTTCGCGGCGATTACAACAATGCAGGCGAAGACGCGCCCAAAGCCTTTCCCGCGATTCTGGCTCCGTTCGACACCAAGCCGAACTTTTCTGGCAGCGGGCGTTTGCAACTGGCCGAGTGGCTGGTTCAACCGGAACATCCGCTAACGTCTCGCGTCATGACCAATCGCATCTGGCAATGGCATTTTGGCGAAGGTCTGGTGCGCACGCCCGACAATTTCGGCAAGATGGGCGAAAGACCTTCGCATCCCGAACTGCTGGATTTTCTGGCTCGTGAATTCGTCAAAAGCGGCTGGTCCATCAAATCCATGCATCGGCTGATTATGCTGTCGAGCGCGTATCAAATGGCCAGCTTGAATCCGAACCTCGCCGAAAACACTGACACCGACAACCGGCTGTTGACGCGATTCAATCGCCGACGTTTGACCGTCGAAGAATTGCGCGACGGATTGCTGGCGATTGACGGTTCGATTGATCTGACCATGGGCGGCAGCCTGCAACAAGGGCGCGGCACGGACGGCGAAAACAACCAGGGACGTTTGAGCCTGAATCCCGAAAAACTGAAACGCCGCACGGTTTACATTCCATTGCGCCGCGCCAATTTGCCTACGCTGTTGAATCTGTTTGATTTCGGTGATGCCACTTCGATGGCTGGCAAACGGCAATTGACCAATGTTTCAACCCAGGCGCTGTTTTGGCTCAACAGCGAATTCCTGGCTGAGCAATCAGCCACTCTGGTCAAGGCGTTGCTAGCCGATGGCTCGCTGACCGAGGCGAAGCGCATCGAAACTCTTTATATGCGCGTGCTCAATCGCAAGGCGGAAAAAGACGAAGTCGAACTGGCGTTGAAATACATCGCGGCTTTTAGGCAAGAAGCGCTGGGCAAACAAGAAACTCCGGGCCAACAAAAAGCTCAGGGGGAAGACGCCAACCACAAAGCGTGGCAGAGTTTCTGCCACGTGCTGATGGCTTCAAATGACTTTCTTTACATTGATTGATGCCGATGAAAAAGACACTGCTCAACCAAAACGATAAAGCTGAAATTTTTGACCGGCTGCGACGTTTGCGTCCCGACAGCCAGCGGCAATGGGGCAAGATGACAGCGCATCAGACAATTTGTCATCTGAGCGATTCGTTCATGTGCAAATTCGGCGAGCGTGAATCTACTCAAGCCAGCAACTTTTTCACCAAAACGGTGATGAAATGGTTCGCGCTGCAAGCTCCGTTTCAATGGCCACACGGTGTTCCGACCATGCCGGAAAACGACCAGTTGATCGGCGGAACAGCACCAGCAGAATTCGAACGGGATCGCGCTCAACTGGAAGCCACGATTGAACGATTTTGTCAGCCGATGAAAGAGTTGTCCCCGCATCCGTATTTCGGCCAGATGACCGAAGCCGAATGGTTGCGCTGGGGATATTTGCATTGTGATCATCATTTGCGCCAATTCGGCGTTTGAGGAACTTATGTCCAACGAACTTCAGAAACTGCTTCGCCCGATTTACCGACAGGTTGAACAACCGTTGTCGCGTCGAGCCTGGTTACGCGCCGCCGGGTTGGGATTTGGCTCCATCGGATTGACCGCAATGATGGCGGAAGAGGCTCGGCTATTTGCCGCGACTCAGGACGCCAAACCGCTGGCCCCGAAAGCTCCGCATTTCCCGGCAAAGGCCAAACGCGTCATCTTTTTGTTCATGCACGGCGGGCCGTCTTCGATTGACACCTTTGACCCGAAAGAGCGGCTGGTGCGCGATCACGGCAAACCGCTGCCGATCAAACGGCCTTTGGCATTTGCCGACGGGCCGATCGGGCCATTGATGAAACCGTTGTGGGATTTCAAACCTGGCGGCAAAAGCGGCGTTCCCGTCAGCGATCTGTTTCCGCATATTCGCGAATGCGTGGACGACATGTGCATCATTCGCTCGATGGTTGGCGAAGGCGTAGACCACGGTGCGGCGATGCTGCAAACCTTCACGGGCGTATCGAATTTCGTTCGGCCCAGCATGGGTTCGTGGACTCTGTACGGACTTGGAACCGAAAACCAAAACCTGCCCGGGTTCATCACCATCAAACCCACTTTATCGCACGGCGGAGCCAAAAACTGGTCATCGGCTTTTTTGCCTGGAGCTTACCAGGGAACTGCAATTGGCAATTCCGGCTTGAAAGTGGACGACATCAAAAACGAACCGATTGAATATTTGCTAAGCAAGCACCTGTCGCCAGACGAACAACGGATGGAACTGGAAATGCTGCAAAACATCAATCGCCGCCACAAAGACCTTCGGCGGCAAGACCCGCAACTGGAAGCTCGCATTCAGGCCTTTGAACTCGCATTCCGTATGCAAACCGAAGCGCCGGAGGCATTCCAGGTGGACAAGGAATCCGACGCCACCAAGAAACTGTACGGTTTGGACGACCCCATCACGGCGGATTTCGGCTGGCAATGTTTGCTGGCCCGGCGATTGGCCGAACGCAACGTGCGCTACATTCAATGCACACACAGTTATAAATGGGATCAGCACAGCGAGCTTTACAACCTGCATACAAAAAACGCTCGCGAAGTGGATAAACCCATCGCCGGTTTGCTCAAAGATCTGAAAGCGCGCGGTTTGTTGAAAGACACGCTGGTCATCTGGGCGGGAGAATTTGGCCGGACTCCCGTGTCGGAAAGCGGCGACGGGCGCGATCACAATCCGTATGGTTACACGATCTGGATGGCTGGCGGAGGGGTCAAAGGCGGTTTCGTTTATGGCGCAACAGACGACATCGCATATCACGCCGTTGAAGACAGAATGCACATCCACGATTTCCACGCGACCATGCTGCATCTGCTGGGATTCGATCACGAGCGGCTGACGTATCGTTACAGCGGACGCGATTTTCGCCTGACCGATGTCGCAGGTGTAGTGGCTCAGAAAATTGTCGCTTAATTGATTTAACAGAAATGCTGGGGCTTCGGAGCACAAACATCGTAACTGGTTCATGTAAACGAACTTGAACGCTGTCCGAAGCCCCAGCCTTCTTGCCATTCTGTTACCAATACGGTTGATAACTGGTCACTAGAACTCTGAGGTCGCTGCAAATATCTACACAACTTTCCTAATCTAACCCTCAAAATCCACCCATGAAAGGAAAAGTCCTACAATAATGCCTGCATTACACCACTTTACTATTGCGATCTTGTAGGAATTATAGGTAGTATGCGCCCGTCCAAATAAACAAACGATTGACTCTAACGATCTCACACACTCAATACCTCCGATCCCCAAAAGTGAGAGTTAAACATCAAAAGCAAATAGCTGAGCCTATAGCCTAGCTAGCAAAATTTTTTTGCGCCTTCGGCGAATGTTCTCCATTTCTTTGCATCGAATCAGACGTTACCTTAATCATTGCCCCAAGGAGTCAAAGTGCCATGAGAATTTCTTCAACCATTACAAATAGAGCATTTTTGTTTTTTGCAGGCTTGCTTCTTGCTCTGCTTTCCCTATGCTTCACGACCTCTACTTTGCCAACAAACCGGAGCGTAACAACCTCTAGCCATAGTAAGCTCAGCACGCATTTGCTTTATGCAATTCCCAAAATGCCCAAACGTCCGGGTTACAGCTTTTCATCCTGAACTATTTCAGATTGCTCACTTACTTTTGCTTTCAAAGAAAAGTGACTGAATGTCAGCCACTTTTTCGTTTTCCTGCAATCACTTTATGTTGATTTGAACGACATTGGCGGTCTTGTCGTCCACGCTGAAAACAACGTCTGCATTTCCACGCCCAGCCAAAGTTTTAGGCAATCGCAAATTAACCTGATCCCGTCCGACAATCAGCAGCAACAACAAACGAATAGATTAGGGCTTTAAACGTCCTCCGATTTCAAGAGCATTGTTCGGAACAAAGCTCGCGTTTATCGGGGCCTTAGAAAAGGAATTGTCGGCTTGACTGATCCGGCCTCAGCGAACAGACTTCCCGGCGCTTGAGGCGGACAGGCTTGCGCCTTCAAATAAACAACGATCAGGGGTGGCCGATTTTGGAAAGAGTGCAGAGAGTCTTGGTTTCGATGGCGCATCCGGACGATGCCGAAATCCTCGTCGGCGGAACGCTGTTGCATCTTAAATCACTTGGCTGGGAAATTGGAATCTTGACGATGACCAGCGGAGATTGCGGATCAGCGACGCATACCAAAGAAGAAATTTCGCGCATTCGATATGCCGAAGCCAAAGCCGCCGCCGCTTCGCTGGATGCCTGGTATGAATGCGCAGAGTTGATGGACGTGGAAGTGTTTGCCAACGCCGAAAATCAGCGCCGCGTTGTCGAATGCATGCGGCAATTTAATCCCGACGTCGTTATCACGCATTCGCCGGTGGATTACATGCTCGACCACGAAGAAGCTTCGCGGCTGGCACGCGGAGCGACATTTGCCCTTTCGATGCCCCTGTACCAAACGCGGCAAATTGCGCCAGCAAAGCCGACGGCGAAAACTCCGGCACTGTATTACGCTGACCCAATTGAAGGCATTGACGCGATGGGCGAACGCCGCTTACCGCAGTTTTACGTCAACATCAGTCAGACCATCGAGCGTAAAAAAGAATTGCTCAGTCATCACGCTTCGCAGCGTGACTGGCTGCGCGCGCACCACGGAGTTGACCAGTACTTAAACCAGATGGCCGAATGGGCAGCGCGATTCGGCGCGGAATGCGGGTTCGAATTCGCCGAAGGACTTCGCCAGCATTTGGGCCACGGATATCCGCACGAACCCGAGTTACAGCAGGCGCTGCACCGATTCATCCAAATGTAGCGCAGGGTTTCCACCTACGCAGATTCAAAATGAGCAGACGTATTCGTCATCACTTTTTTCCAAAGCACTATTCAATAAGTCACGAGCGGGTTGGAAAACCTGCTCTACTTCTCAAAGGAGATTTCATCAAATGAGTCAGTTAAACATTGGCATTGTCGGTCTGGGCTGGGTGGCCGGAGCGCACATCGAAGCGTTCAAACACATCCCAAACGCAAAAGTCACCGCAGTCTGTTCGCGCCGCGAACTGGACGAAGCTGCAATTTCGGCGCAATACGGCACGCCGCTGAAAGCGTATCGTGATTACGAAGCAATGCTTGCCGATCCCAACATTCACGTGATTGATATTTGCACGCCGCATCCGTTTCACCCGGAACAAGCCATCGCTGCCGCCAAAGCCGGAAAGCATTTGATCATCGAAAAACCCATCGCCATCAAATACGAAGACGCTGTCGCCATTCGCAAAGCCATTCACGAGGCGGGCGTGCAATCCTGCGTTTGTTTTGAAGTCCGATTCAGCATGCAAGGCACAATGCTGCGTTCGACGATTGACCAGGGCTTGTTGGGCAAACTGCATTACGCCGAAGTGGATTATTACCATGGCATTGGCCCCTGGTACGGCCAGTTTCCCTGGAACGTGAAAAAGGACATGGGCGGCAGCAGTTTGCTGACAGCCGGGTGCCACGCGATGGATTTGCTGCTTTGGTACATGGATTCCGAAGTCGAAGAAGTCACCAGCTACGCCACGCGCAGCAGCAATCCGATTTTTGATTCGTATGAATACCCAAGTTCGACCGTCACGATCCTGAAGTTCAAAGATGGCAAAGTCGGCAAATGCGCTTCGATTGTGGACTGTTTGCAGCCGTATTACTTCCACATCCATCTGGTTGGCAGCGAAGGCAGCTTGCTGGACAATCGCATCTACAGCGCTAAGCTGAAAGGCATGAACAAAGCCAAGTGGAGCACTCTGGAAACCGGCTTAATTGATTCGGGCGATGTCGCCGATCACCCATACCAACCACAATTCCAGGCGTTCGTGGATGCAGTAAGCAAAAACGAAAAGATGCCGCTGACGGATTTCGACACGGCGTTTGAATCTCATCGAGTTGTCTTTGCTGCGGATTTGTCTGCGGCGGAAGGCCGAACCGTGAAAATGTCCGAACTGAAGTATTGAGCTTCGAGCAGTGAGTTAACGCAAAGGCGCAAAGCTGTTTATCTTCGCGTCTTTGATTCTTTGCGCCTTTGCGTTGAAATGGTTTACTGCTTTCGTCGAACGCGCAGCAACACCCAATCACAATCCGGCGAACAACGAGCGTTGTAATTCTGTTCGCCGAGTTGTTCCGTCACCAGCGTTTCAGACTTCGTCAGCCCGTCGCTCCAACGTTTGCGTGAAGCGACCAGAATGCTTTTCGTCGGACTGGCCGCAGCCATCAACGACACGTTGTCGCCAGATGTCAGCACGACCAATTCAGATTTCGTGTCGCGCCAGGGAAGTTCGGTCGCGTAAAAATTGATGCCGTGATCTTCATTAACGAAGAACACCAATCGCTCACCCGGTTGTGCCGCAAACGCAGCGGCTTGCGCCAATGGCTTCAGCGATTCGCGGTTGCCCAGCGCAGGAAAAATCAAATGCGTTGCCGCGACAATGACAACGATCAAACTGAACGGCAAAACTAACGTCGCCGCTCCGCCGCCTTTCCACAGCCAGACAATCAAATAACTCAGGGCCACTGCGACGGTTACTCCGCCTAACAAAATGGCGTCACGGGTTGTTACGCCCAGTTCGCGCTGGCTGACAAAAATTGCCGCAATTCCAATCACGGCAATAAATATCGCCGTCAATGCCGCCAGCGTTTTCACTTGCCGTTCGACAATCGGCTGCCACCACTTTTCCAATTCCAATCCAACCAGCAACGCAACCGCAGGAAAGATCGGCAACACATAACCCGGCAACTTCGAACCTGAAAACGAAAAGAATCCGATGGTCACGCTTATCCACAACCACAAAAACAATCGCAGCCGGTCAGTCAAAGTCTCGCGCCAGTTTCGCAGAGAATGCCAGGCGCTTGCCAACAGATAAAACGTCCACGGAAAGCTGCCCGCCAAGGCGACCAGAAAGAAAAAATAGAAAGGCTGTGGATGTTTGTACTTGTTGCTCAAGTACCGCTGGAAGTGATGACCGATGAAAAATTCGTTGATGAATTCGCGTCCGTGCTTGGCAATTACCGGCGCATACCAGGTTGCCGCCGTCCCCAGAAAAATCACCGTGCCGATCAACAGCAACTTCGGTTTGAACAAAATCTTCAGCCGCCCGGTCAGCAACGTATACAACCCAATCACCGCACAAGGCAGCACGATACCGACCAGGCCTTTGGCCAACACACCCAGTCCCAACGCCAAACACATCAACAACCAGAAACGATTTCTATTCTGGTTTTCTTCCTGCTGTTCCCAAACCAGAAAGCCGGCCAGCGCCAAAATCATTGCCACGGACAACGGCATATCGAAAGTTGCCACGCGCGCAAAGCCCGGCCACATGCCACAGGTCGTCAACACTGCCGCACTCAAAAAGCCAAAGCGGGCCGAACGAATTCGTTTACCGAATCCATAAACCAGCAATACTCCGACAGTGGCAAAGACGGCGACAAAGAATCGTGCGCCGAATTCGTTTTCGCCAAATAGTTTGTACCCAATCGCCGACAACCAGTAAGTCAGCGCGGGTTTTTCAAACCAGTTAATGCCGCCCAGCCGCGTAGTCACCCAATCGCCGCTGATGAACATTTCGCGCGCGACTTGTGCATAGCGAGGCTCATCCGGGCCGATAAACGCCAGACTGCCCAAGCCGTAAAAAAACACTCCGGCACATAAGACCAACAGCGCCCACGGAAAATACTTATCTATGTTTTTATTTTGTTCGGAAGGAAGTTTACTGATTTGCACGGTTACTGTTTCAAAATCGAAGCTTCGCGGTTAAATTTCAATCCTCAGAGTAGCATTCCAATCAGTATCGCGACCAGTAGGGAGCGACGTTCCAACATTTTTATGAGTCAAAAAATCAAAACCGCAGTTATTGGCGTAGGCCATCTGGGCAAAGAACACGCCCGCGTTTATCACACTCTTGAACAATCCGAACTCGTTGCTGTCTGCGACACCAACGAAACCAACGGGCAAGCGATTGCCGAAAAATATGGCGCGCGAT
>ERZ650309.1681-NODE-1681-length-10358-cov-3.853053_pt1 | contig 10358 bp, 10 predicted proteins | sample MGYA00376245_ERZ650309 | MGnify/ENA primary metagenome ERZ650309 (study PRJEB26733, sample SAMN07839294) | wastewater metagenome | biome: urban; feature: wastewater treatment plant; material: waste water | place: USA: North Carolina | collected 2016-04-26 ...
CATAGGGATAGATACGGGAGCATACGCAACCGGCAAACTGACTGCCCTTGGCCTTCAGGGCTCCGAACGCTGGTTTCTGCAGACCTAGAGGATCTCGCGCACGATTTCCTGCGGTCGGCAAAGTCGTACCCCCTTGTCGGTTTCGACCAGGGGCCGTTCGATCAGGATGGGGTGCACGGCCATGGCCGCCAGTATGGTCTCATCATCAGCATCCAGAAGGCCAAGCTCTTCCGCTGGTGAGCCTCTTGTTCGCAATCCCTCGCGCGGCGTGATTCCGGCACGCTCATAAAGCGCGCGAAGCTTTTCGACGCTTGGAGCGGACTTCAGATATTCAATCACCGTCAATTCGACACCGTTTGTCTCCTCCAGGATAGCTAGAGTCTTGCGCGACGTGCCGCAATTGGGATTGTGCCAGATGGTCGCCTTCATGCGATTTTATCCCTTTTTAACTGAAAACTGATTCTTTTTGGCGTATAGCGAGTCAATATCGGAACCACGAACGGTGTGGAGTGCGATAACCGGATGATTGTTAGTCGTCGACAATTTGTAGCTGGATCTGCGGCGCTGGCGCTTGTGCCAGCGCGCGCATTTGCTGCTGTCGATGAAAATCAGCTTCGCAGGATTGCGCATCGTGAACTGAGCCGCAACCAATCGACGATCTGGCTGAGAGACACGGTTGGAATTGCGGATTTCAGCCGGCCGTCGAGCGAGCCCAGATTTTTCGTCGTCGACATGATCAGCGGGCAGGTGCGGCCGTTCCTTGTTGCCCATGGGCGCGGATCAGACCCTGAACATGAAGGGGTTGTCAGGCGCTTTTCGAATGAATTTGAATCCCTTGCATCGTCTCGGGGCGCGTTCCTGACCCACACCTGGTACGAAGGAATCCACGGCCCATCAATGCGCCTCTATGGGCTTGATCCGGACAACAGCAATGCTGAAGCCCGGGCGATTGTTGTTCATGGTGCTTGGTATGCCAATCCTGACATGATTGAAAAATGGGGCAAGCTGGGTCGCAGCGATGGCTGTTTTGCGTTTCCGGAGGACGATCTGATGCAGATTATCGCACGCGTCGGCCCGGGGCGGCTGATCTTTTCCGACAAGCTCTCAGACGTCTGATTGAGTTCAGGCGCCCGGTGCTTCGATCGGCACCACTATGGCTGGCGTCGTGACAATCTTGTCTTGGCGCGGCTGCGCAAAGGACGCAATGACAGGAGCATCGCGGCCGTAGATGTCGGCGAAGCTGTTGAGCTTGCCATCGCCGTTGCTGGCCATCGTGAAGTAATTGATGAAAACCTGGACCGGTTCGGTGAATGGAATCCTGTCGTTCAGGCCACGCTTGAAAAGTGTCGCCGCTTCATGCGGGTCGAATTCGGCTTGAAGGATGGACATCAGGATCGCGAATTCGACCGCACGGTCAGTTCTTATGCAGCCGTGGCTGAGCGCACGGACGGGGCGCTCAAACAGATTGCGCGCCGGCGTGTCGTGCAGGAAAATGGCGTGCGGATTGGGCATATCCATCTTCATCATGCCCAGCGAGTTGCCTGGTCCGAATTTCTGGACAACGGACAGGTTCTTGCCGGCTCCGGTCCATGTATAGCCGCGCGCGCGTGCTGCCGCGGGATTGTTTGTAATAAGCGCGCCCACGCTTTCCTTGATGATGCTCTGCGGGATCGTCCAGGTGGGATGGATGATCATGCCGATGGCTTGCGCATCAAGTTGGGGAGTCGCGGTCTTGGGCGCTCCGACTATTGCGCGATATGTCGCGATGTTCTTGCCCTTGCCGACGACGCGGACAATGTACTCCGGGACGTTCACATAGACATAGCGTTTGCCGAGATCGTGCGGCAGCCAGCGCCAGCGATCCATGTTGGTCTTGATGATCTGCTGGCGTGCTGTGTCCTTGGTGGCCGCCAGTGCCGCTTTCAAGGCTGCATAGTCCGGATGGGTCGGCTCGACCGAAGCGAAGACACCTTCAAAGTCGTGGCTGTCCAACGCCTTGCGCAGCATTTCGTCAGTCGGGAAGGTGGTCGCGTCAGGATCCCTGATGAACCATTGAACCCGCGCAGCATAGGGTGTGCGGCCATCACGCAGGTCAACAAGCAACTGCGTGAAAGCCAAAGTCGCCAGATCGTTGAGCGCGGTTCCCTCGCCAGCCTTGATCGCAGCCTGCAGCGTGTCCGGACCATAATCAGCCGGATTGAGCCCGCGACTTCCGACGCCTTGAATGAATGCCAGCAGCGCAGAGGCGTTGCCGAGCGTCCACGCTGGCGCGGGTTGCGCCGGAACTGCGACCGGTGCCGCAACTGTTGCTGGCGCTGCCTGAGAAGCCGGCGCAGGCGTCTGCGTCTGCAAGGTCGGTGGCAGAAGGTTGACTGGCGTGACCGGCTTTGGCGTTTCCGCAAGAGCAGGAGCCGCCAATGCCAATACAATACTCGTCGCAATCGCAGCCTTGTTCACGGCCATCAAGCATCAACCTCCGGCTTTTTCTGCAAGCCAATCCTCAAGCCACTTGATCGAATAGTTGCCGTCAATAACATCGGGCGCTCGGAGAAGTTCCTGATGCAACGGGATGTTTGTCTTGATCCCGTCAACAACCATTTCTTCAAGCGCACGGCGCATCCGCATCATGCAGCTTTCACGTGTGCGACCATATACGATGAGCTTCGCAATCATCGAGTCATAATATGGGGGAACGCGATATCCTGCGTAAAGCCCGCTATCCACGCGGACATGCATGCCGCCCGGCGGATGATAATAGTTCACTGGTCCAGGTGAGGGAGCAAAGGTGCGGGGATCTTCCGCATTGATCCTGCATTCGATAGCATGACCGCGAAATTCGAGAACATCCTGCGTGACCGAAAGCCCCTTGCCCTCAGCGACGCGGATCTGCTCGCGAACCAGATCAAAGCCTGTGATCATTTCCGTTACAGGGTGCTCAACCTGGATGCGGGTATTCATTTCGATGAAGTAGAATTGGCCGTCTTCCCAAAGGAATTCGATCGTGCCGGCGCCCCTGTAGCCCATGTCTGCCATCGCCTTTGAGACGATCCCGCCCATGCGCATACGTTCTTCGGAGCTGATGACAGGTGAGGGCGCTTCTTCAAGGACCTTCTGGTGACGCCGCTGGAGCGAGCAATCGCGCTCGCCAAGATGAATGGCATTGCCATTGCCATCGCCGAAAACCTGGAACTCGATATGCCTTGGATTGCCGAGATATTTCTCGAGATAGACCGTTGCATCGCCAAATGCGGCTTTGGCCTCTGTGCCGGCTTGCTGCATCTGGCTTTCAAGTTCGCTTTCCGAGTTCACGACCTTCATGCCGCGCCCGCCGCCGCCGGAAGCGGCTTTGATGATCACTGGATAGCCGATATCCTTGGCAATCCGCTTTGCTTCGCCCACGTCGTCGATTGCGCCGTCAGAGCCAGGGACAAGCGGCATGCCCAGTGCGCCCGCCGTCTTCTTGGCCTGGACCTTGTCTCCCATGGTCCGAATATGTTCGGGCTTGGGGCCAACGAACGCGATCTTGTGTTCTTCCACAATCTCCGCAAAGCGCGCGTTTTCCGAAAGGAAACCATAGCCCGGATGGATCGCATCGGCATTGCTGATCTCGGCCGCAGAAATGATTGCCGGAATGTTCAGGTAACTGTCCTTGGCCGCTGGGGGGCCGATGCAAACGGCTTCATCGGCCAATCTGACGTGCATCGCGTCCACGTCTGCTGTCGAATGGACAGCGACCGTCTTGATCCCCATTTCATGTGCAGCGCGGTGAATGCGAAGCGCGATTTCACCGCGGTTTGCGATGAGCAGCTTTTCGATGGTCATTCGATCACGACAAGCGGCTGGTCGAATTCAACGGGCTGGCCACTGCCAACGAAGATCTGGGTCACCTTGCCCCCACGTGGAGCAACGATGGGGTTCATGACCTTCATCGCTTCAATGATCAGGATCGTATCGCCTTCCTTGACCGAGCCACCGACCGTAATGAACGGCGCAGCATCAGGTTCCGGCGTCAGATAGGCAGTCCCGACCATGGGCGATTTGATCGTACCTGGGTGATCACCCGCTGGAGGGGGCGGAGCGGGGGTCGGCGCCGAAGGTGGCGGAGCCGGCGCAGCTGCCTGCACGGGCGCCGGAGCCGCCACGACGGTCCCGGCAAGGGTCCTCGCAACGCGGATCTTGCGGCCACCATCTTCGACTTCGATTTCTGAGAGCGCAGTTTCGTCGAGCAGTTCCGCGAGTTGGCGGACCAGCTTCAGATCGACTTGCATGGCGCCTGATTTTTCGGTCATTGAACCCCCAAAATTTTCTGTTGGCCTGCCATTGTCAGAGCTTGGCCGCCGCGTCCAGCGCCAGCGTATAGGAATTCGCGCCATGGCCGGCAAAACTCGCGACGGCGGCCATGCCGATATAGCTGATGTGGCGAAAAGGCTCACGCTTCATCGGGTCGGACAGGTGCACCTCGATGACCGGGACCTTGATGGACTTGATCGCATCGTGAAGGGCAATCGACGTGTGCGTATATCCGCCCGCGTTCAACAAAATCGCTTTTGCGCCGCGGGCATTGGCTTCATGCATCCAGTCAATCAGATGGCCTTCATGGTTCGACTGCCGCATGTCGATTTCAAGCCCAAGCTGGCGACCTTGATCCTCCAGCCGTCCGGCAATGTCGTCCAGCGTGTCCGTTCCGTAAATTTCCGGCTCGCGCAGACCAAGCAGATTCAAATTCGGCCCGTTGAGGACATAGATCACTGGCAATTCGGGCATTTCTCTGCAGTTCCGGTTGCGGGGCCTTCGCGGCCTTCTATATGGGCTGCATTGCAAAAGGCCAAGGACGAGTCTCCAACCCATGCTTTCCATTACGCTGAATGGTGAACCGCGCACTGTTGCGCCAGAGAGCACGATTGCTGATCTGGCCAGAGAACTCGGGCTTGATCCGGCGAAGATTGCTGTTGAACGCAATCTGGAAATCGTGCCGCGCTCGACGCTGGCGGAGGTGCAACTCGAGCAGGGTGACCAGGTGGAAATCGTGCATTTTGTAGGCGGTGGCCAGGCTGACTCCTGGACAGTCGCAGGCAGGACCTTCAATTCGCGGCTGATTGTCGGCACCGGGAAATACAAGGATTTTGCCCAGAATGCAGCCGCCCTTGAAGCGTCGGGCGCAGAAATCATCACGGTTGCAGTTCGTCGCGTCAACATATCCGATCCGAAGGCTCCGATGCTGACGGATTTCATTGATCCCAGGAAATACACCTATCTTCCGAACACGGCCGGTTGCTTCACCGCCGATGATGCGGTCCGGACCTTGCGGCTCGCCCGCGAAGCCGGTGGGTGGGATCTGGTCAAGCTCGAGGTGCTTGGCGAAGCGCGCACGCTCTATCCGGACATGCGCGAAACCCTGAAGGCGACAGAAGTGCTTGTAAGAGAAGGCTTCAAGCCGATGGTTTATTGTGTGGACGATCCCATTGCGGCGAAGCAGCTTGAAGAGGCCGGCGCTGTTGCCATCATGCCCTTGGGCGCACCGATCGGGTCCGGCCTTGGAATCCAGAACCGTGTGACGATCCGCTTGATCGTCGAGGGCGCGAAGGTCCCCGTGCTGGTTGATGCAGGCGTCGGAACGGCATCCGATGCCGCTGTCGCCATGGAGCTCGGTTGTGACGGTGTCTTGATGAACACTGCGATTGCAGAAGCAAAAGACCCTGTGACTATGGCGAAGGCCATGAAGCTTGCAGTTGAGAGCGGGCGATTGGCTTATCTGGCCGGTCGCATGGGCCGCCGAATGTATGCCGATCCGTCCAGCCCCTTGGCGGGACTGATCTGACACCTCTTGTGCATTGCACAAAAGCAATGCAGTCTGACGCAAATGGGGCGGCCCTTTGACGAGATTCGAGGCTTTTCGGAAGGGGCAGGTGCGCGCCCGGAGTTTGCAGCTCTTGGCCAATGGCTCGATGAAACACCAGCCACTGAACTCCAGCGCCGTCAGGAAGCGGCTGAAGCCACATTCCGCCAGCTCGGCATCACATTTGCTGTCTACGGTGACGAAGCGGCTGCCGAACGGATCATTCCGTTCGATATTGTGCCGCGCATTTTCACGGCATCCGAATGGTCTTCTCTCTCGGCGGGGCTCGTTCAGCGGGTCGAGGCCATCAACGCATTCCTGACTGACATCTATGGACCGCGCAAAATCCTTGCAGACGGGATAATTCCGGAAGACCTCATCCTGCGCAATCCGCAGTTCCGGCCGGAAATTGTCGGGTCCCGGCCTCCGCATGACGTCTGGTCCCACATTTGCGGCATTGACCTGGTGCGGACAGGTCCTGATGATTTCTGGGTTCTGGAAGACAATGCCCGGACGCCATCCGGTGTGTCGTACATGCTCGAAAACCGGGAAGCGATGATCCGGCTGTGCCCCGAACTCTTCCAGATGTACCAGGTCGAGCCGGTCGACAGTTATACCGACCTGCTCCATGAAACGATGCAGTCAGTGGCGCCGCGCGGATGTGGCAGTGATCCGGTCTGCGTTATCCTGACGCCGGGTCACTACAATTCGGCCTATTACGAACACAGCTTCCTCGCAGATACGATCGGCATAGAATTGGTCGAAGCGGCGGATCTTGAAGTCGATGACGACAAGGTCTGGATGCGTACAATCACGGGGCGCGTGCAGGTCCACGTGATCTATCGACGCATTGACGATGATTTTCTCGATCCGCTGATCTTTCGCCCGGACTCGCTCCTCGGTGTGCCCGGGCTGATTTCGGCCTATCGGGCAGGGAATGTGACGATCGTCAATGCGCCGGGCACGGGCATCGCCGATGACAAGGCTGTCTATTCGTACATGCCGGAAATCGTGCGCTATTATTCCGGAGGCGATCCGCTGCTTCCCAATGTCGAAACGTATCGGTGCCGTGAGCCGGAAATGCTGTCCTACGTGCTCGACAATCTTGAAAAGCTGGTGGTCAAGCTGGTCGACGGTTCAGGCGGTTATGGCATGTTAATTGGCCCTGCGGCCACACAGGCCGAAATTGAAGAGTTTAGAACTAAGCTAATTGCCCAACCAGCGGCATATATTGCCCAACCAACCTTGGCTTTATCGACTTGTCCAACTTTTGTGGCGGCAGGTATTGCACCTCGCCATATAGATTTACGTCCTTTTGTGTTGTCGGGTAAAACGACACGCTTAGTAGCAGGAGGCTTAACACGTGTTGCCTTAAAATCTGGTTCATTGGTCGTAAATTCATCACAGGGTGGCGGTACTAAAGATACATGGGTGTTAGCAGAGTAATGTGTTTTAAGATTAAATAAATAGGAATATAGCAATGTTGTTATTGTCAACAGCAGCAGATTTATATTGGTTAGGGCGATACTTAAGCCGCGGACAATCGTTAATGTCAGTATTACTGAATGCGTTTAATGAACCTACACGCGATAATTTAACGATTCCTTTAAGCATTACCGCAACGGGTTCTTCTTATTATCAGCAATATAGTGAACTAAGGGAATCGTATGTTGCTTCCTTCTTTATGGATGGTCAAAATCCAAGCAGTCTGAGTGCTTGTATAGCCGCACTTCGTGCTGATGCGCAAGCAACACGAGGACGTTTGAGTCAAGCATTATGGTTGTCTATTAATACCTTATATTTAGATTGGCAAACGGCTTTTTTAACTCAAAAAGACTTTGCTGACTCCCTAAAACGTTATCAAGCATTAAAAATGCAATTAGATGAATTGGCTATTAAAGTTGACTCTGAGCCAGACAGCCAAGTGCAATTGTTTATTAAAGTGGGTGTGAATGTAGAAGTGTTAGATAGCCTATTGCGTTATAGTTTTATTAAAAACAATGGCGAAATAGATACCACCTTAGCATTAGATACCATTAAAAATCTTAGTGCCTGTGTTGCTATGTTGCCACGTTCAGTATGGGGTAATGTGAGCTATTGTGTCGATGAATTACAACGGATTACCGAAACACAGCAGCCTCAAGCCGTGTTGATACAACAACACTTACAGGATTTAACCAAAGCGTTATCCGATGTTTTTGCTAATTGAGAAGTAATATGACTTATTGTGTCGCTATGCGCCTTCAAGAAGGTTTGGTTTTTGTGAGCGATTCTCGGACTAATGCAGGCGTTGACCATATTGCCGTTTTTCGTAAGTTGCACATATTTGGTTTAGAAGGTGAAAGTATTCTTGTGCTGCAAAGTGCAGGTAATTTGGCGACATCTCAGGCAGTCATTACCTTGCTAAGACAACGTATTCGACATGAGACAGAAGGGCATTTACATAGTGTTAAAACTATGTACGATGCCGCTGATTTAGTTGGTCAAACCTTACTTGAGGTAATGAGTAAATACAAAGATCAAGACATGGATTTTTCTTGTTCTTTTTTATTGGGTGGCCAAATTTTAGGTGAAGAACCTAAGCTTTTTAACATATATCCGCAAGGTAATTTTATTGCTGCCACTCAAGATACGCCATATTTCCAAATTGGAGAAAGTAAGTATGGTAAGCCTATTTTAGATAGGGCATTGCATTACAATACCCCGATTGAGAATGCCTTACGTTGCGCTCTGATTTCGTTTGATTCGACAATTCGTAGTAATTTATCGGTAGGTACACCACTCGATTTATTGGTATATCAAAATCATAGCTTTCACCATCCTGAAGGGCGACGTTTATTTGATGATGACCCGTACTTCAACATGATTCGCACCCAATGGTCAGAAGGTTTGCAGCAGGTGTTAGCACAGTTACCGCCACCACCTTCTAATTATTGGCAGTAAGTTTCTTTATTTTAGATATTCTTTTTTAAACAGTAGGGAGGTAGCGTCATGTCTATTCATGTTGCGCTCAATCACGTCACGCACTATCGTTATGACCGACCGATTAATGTAGGCGCGCAGGTGGTTCGTTTAAGACCTGCACCACATTGCCGTACTCGTATCTTGTCTTACTCGCTTAAAGTAACACCTGCTAAACATTTTATTAATTGGCAACAAGACCCTCAATCCAATTATTTAGCGCGTTTAGTTTTTCCAGAAAAAACTCAAGAACTTAAAATAGAAGTCGATTTAGTGGCAGAAATGTCTGTTATTAATCCCTTTGACTTTTTTTTAGAACCATACGCCGAAGAGTTTCCTTTTGCATATGATGCTAGTTTAGACCAAGAGCTTGCACCCTATTTGGTTAAGCTTCCTTCAACACCACATTTTGAGCAGTATTTGCAACAAGTGCCACGCACCACAGTACGCACCATTGATTTTTTAGTGGCACTTAATGCAGGCTTATTTAAAGATATTAGTTATTTAATTCGATTAGAAGCTGGAGTGCAAACACCCGAAGAAACTCTTCAAAAAGGCTCAGGCTCATGCCGAGACTCCGCATGGTTATTAGTACAACTACTTAGAAATTTAGGTTTGGCTGCACGTTTTGTTTCGGGGTATTTAATTCAATTAACGCCAGATGTTAAAGCTTTAGATGGGCCTACAGGTACAGACGTTGATTTTACCGATTTACACGCATGGTGTGAGGTGTATTTACCAGGTGCGGGCTGGGTAGGTTTAGATCCTACGTCAGGGTTATTAGCAGGCGAAGGTCATTTACCGTTGGCGTGTAGCCCAGAACCTTCATCAGCAGCCCCTATTACAGGTTTGCTGGATGAGTGTGAGTGTGAATTTGAGCATCACATGAGTGTAGAGCGAATCTGGGAAGCTCCACGTGTGACTAAACCTTATACAGACGCACAATGGCAAGCTATTGAGGCTTTAGGTCATCAGGTAGATGATGATTTAGTAAACATGGATGTAAGATTAACTATGGGTGGTGAGCCCACGTTTGTGGCTGTTGATGATCCTGAAGGAGCAGAATGGAATACCGAAGCACTAGGGCCAACAAAACGTCTACGTGCCACCGAGTTATTTAATAAATTACGCGATAAATATGCGCCACAGGGCTTGAGTCATTTTGGTCAAGGTAAATGGTATCCTGGTGAACAGTTGCCTCGCTGGTCGTTAAATTGCTTTTGGCGTAAAGATGGTCAAGCCATTTGGTCAAATAATCAGTTATACGCCGATGAAAGTAAAAATTATGGTGCAGATGCAGTATTAGCGGCTAGTTTTTTACAAGGCGTGGCTCAATATTTGGGTTTAGATAAAAAGTATATTTTTCCTGCTTTTGAAGATATTTATTATTACATGTGGCGTGAGCGTAAACTTCCTATCAACGTTGACCCGTATGATTCAAAACTTAACGATGAAATGGAGCGTAAGCGGTTATTAAAGGTATTTACGCAAGGTTTGGATCATATTGTTGGTCATGTACTACCTATTGCATGGAATGATAATGCCAACACATGGCAAACAG
>ERZ650309.1682-NODE-1682-length-10357-cov-5.442924_pt1 | contig 10357 bp, 4 predicted proteins | sample MGYA00376245_ERZ650309 | MGnify/ENA primary metagenome ERZ650309 (study PRJEB26733, sample SAMN07839294) | wastewater metagenome | biome: urban; feature: wastewater treatment plant; material: waste water | place: USA: North Carolina | collected 2016-04-26 ...
ACAAGGCCTATATATGTTTCAGCAGCAGCACAAATTTTATCAGCATGCAGGCTCATTTCACAAGCGCCACCCAATGTTAAACCATGTGGTGCAATAACTACAGGTATGCTTGAATAACGAACACGCATCATGCTGTTTTGAAACATGCGTATGGCCATATCAAGCTCATCATATTCCTGTTCTATGGCAAACATAAATATCATACCCACATTTGCACCTGCGCTGAAATTAGCGCCATCATTGGCTATTACGAGACCCTTGAATTTTTCTTCCGCAATGCCAATACTTTTATTCATTGCTTCGAGCACTTCGCTGCCAATACTGTTCATCTTGGTGTTCCATTGCAATGCAACAACATCGTCACCGATATCGTATAACGCTGCATTACTATTCTTCCAGACAATTTTCTCTTTATAATTATTCAGGATAATAAACGATTCGCCACCCGGCGTTGGTTTGTATGTTTTGGAAGCAACATCATAATACAAACGTTTACCATTCTCCACTTTATAAAATGATTTGTTACCGGCTGCAAGCATTTCTTCCACCCATGCTGCAACAGTATAACCCGCCGCTTTCATCGCTTCAACATTTTTGGCAACGCCTAATGTATCCCAGCTTTCGAATGCGCCAATCTCCCAACCAAAGCCCGCCATCATTGCATCATCTACACGATAGATCTCATCACTTATTTCAGGAATGCGATGGGAAATATAAGAGAACAATGCATAATGAAAATGGCGATAGAATTCACCAGCCTTATCCTGTCCTGAAGCCAATGCTTTCAATCTTGTTTTAAGATCATCAATTGGCTTTGCAGTTTCCAGTGTAGCAAACTTTGGTTTTTTGCGTGGCTCATATTCAAGTGTAGAAAGATTCAGCGTAAGTATTTCCTTTTCTCCTCCTGTGCCTTTTGTTTTTTTGAAAAAGCCTTGACCTGTTTTATCACCCAACCAATTTTGGGCTACCATTTTTTCCAACCAAGCAGGAATAGTAAATATCTCTTTGGCTTCATCTTGCGGACAATTATCAGCTACACCTTTTGCTACTTTTACTAATGTGTCTATGCCCACTACATCTGCTGTGCGAAATGTGGCAGACTTTGGCCTACCAATGACTGGGCCTGTAAGTGCATCAATTTCATCAATAGATAGACCCAATTTTTCCATTCCATTAAATATGCTCATAATACCAAAAACACCTATTCTATTAGCAATAAAAGCAGGAGTGTCTTTTGCATGCACAGTGGTCTTGCCAAGATATAAATCCCCATACTCCATTAGGAAATCAACTACAGCTGGATCCGTTTCTGCAATGGGAATTATTTCTAACAAACGCAAGTATCGTGGTGGATTAAAAAAATGTGTGCCACAAAAATGTTTTTTAAAATCATCAGACCTTCCAGTGGCCAGCATGTTAATAGGAATACCAGAAGTATTGGATGTAATTAGTGTGCCTGGTTTGCGATATTTTTCTACTTGTTCAAATACTTGTTGCTTGATGTCTAAGCGCTCCACCACCACTTCTATAATCCAGTCGTAGTGGGCTATTTCTTTCATGTTGTCGTCAAAATTTCCGGTGGAAATACGCTTCACCACAGTACTATCATACACCGGAGATGGATTAGATTTGATAGCGGCTGCCAATGCCTCATTGACTATTTTATTTTTTACAGCAAGCGGTGCATCGACAGGGGTGTCTTTTGGAACAATATCCAATAACAATACTTGCACACCTACACCTGCAAAATGGCAGGCAATACGGCTGCCCATTACTCCACTACCTAATACAGCTACTTTACGAATTGTTCTTTTCATAATATTTTAAAGAGGGCCAAAACTACATAAAAAATAGTTAACTAAGCAACTAATTTCGGTATTTAGAATATGGTTCTACCACCATTTTTGATTTTCAAAATAAGGTTGGAGAGAAGGAAAATGATGTAATACATATATTAAAAACTACATGCGTTATAGTTTAAGCAAGACTATTGCCAGATTTAATTATTTCTATTTAACTTTAATTTTGTTTTGTGCATTAATGAAGCAGGCTCTTTATAGTTTAGATATGTGTTTCGCTTCGTTTCACTCGCAATTATGGGCTATTCGTGGGCATTGCCTGTAGAGCCTGTTACGAATTTACTTCGGAAGCCAAACAATTAAACTTTAAATCTTAGACCCTAAACAATAGTTTGCTTCGTTTCTCACGCAATGGTTGATAGTGCGTTATCATTTCCCGAAGGGTAAAAGAAAAATATTACCCAAGAAAATAATCAAATAGGATGCAGTTTGCTGGATAAATTTGAAATAAAGCCCGTCCAAGAAAAATGTTCTGATAAAACAATAAGCAATATCAAAAATATTAAAAGAAATATAGATTTGAAGGCACTTGGCTGCTTAATATTTTTATATAAACCGCACTCCCCTATTTTTACCCTGTTGTCATAAATTTTTATTGGCTGAAATATTAAATCAAAATTCATCATGGGTACTATTCAACTTCACACTGCTATACCTGGACCAAAGAGTAAAGAAATTTTAGAAAGAAGAAAAAATGCTTTGCCTGCGGGGCTTGCTAAATCAACAGATATCTGTGTGGCTTCAGCTGAGGGGGCTGTGGTTAAGGATGTGGATGGCAATACTTTTCTTGATTTTGCCGGAGGCATTGGCATGATGAATATTGGTCATAGCAATGAAACGGTAATTAGTGCTGTAAAAAATCAATTGGATAAATACACACATACTTGTACGCTTGTAACCACTATTGAACCCTATATAGAACTAGCGGAGATACTCAATAACAGTACACCCGGAAACTTTCCCAAAAAAACACTATTGGCAAACAGTGGTAGTGAAGCTGTAGAAAATGCGGTGAATGCTGCTAAATATTTTACAGGTAGAAATGCGGTACTTTGTTTTGAAGGGGGCTATCATGGTCGAACCCTGCTTACCCTTAGTCTTACGAGTAAGTATGCCCTTTTTAAAAAAGGGATGGGTAGCATGGTCAATGATATTTATAGGATAGCTGCGCCAAATGTATATCGCAAACCAGATAGCATGACCGAGGAGGAATACATTGACTACTGCATAACACAATTAGATGTAGCAATGATAGCACAAGTATCTCCAGATGCACTGGCTGCCATCATCATAGAACCTGTGCAAGGTGAGGGTGGTTTTATAACTATACCCAAAAAATACTTAGAAAAGATAAGAAGCATTTGCGATGAATATGGCATTGTGATGATAGCGGATGAAATACAGTGTGGGGCCAGCCGTACCGGCAAGTTTTTAGCTATTGAACATACGGGTGTGGTACCGGATTTGGTATGCATGGCAAAATCGATAGGCGCAGGTTTTCCTATTAGTGCTGTAACAGGACGAGCTACGATTTTAGATGCCCCCCATCTGGGTGGAGTGGGAGGCACTTATGGAGGTAGCCCTGTAACCTGTGTGGCAGCTATAGAAACAATTAAGATTTTACAAAGTGATGCATTTTATAAACGGGTACATGAGGTAGCAGACATACTACAACAGACACTCCTTATATGGAAAGAAAAATATGGTTGCATTGGGGATGTGCGTGGCTTAGGATCTATGCAACTGATAGAATTTGTAAAAGACAGAAAAACAAAACAGCCCGATATGGAAACCGCTATGGCTGTACTTAAAAAAGCAACATCAGAGGGGTTGATTATGATAAGAGCCGGATTATTTAGTAATTGTATCAGACTACTGCCGCCTGTCGTAATTACTAATGATCAACTTGCCGAAGGCCTTGCTGTGCTTGAATCTGCTATAGCTGCAGCACAACATTAAATATCTGCTCAACATATTATTTTATTGATAGGTATAAATGATGGTACCCAACAAATTGTTTTCTTTACTAAACAATTTTTCCGTTTGCTTTAGTCCATTTTCGTTGTAGGTATACACCCATGCATTGTAGTTGGTACCCCCAGTTACTGTTTGCCGCATAAGGGCTATACTACCCGTGCTGTTGTAGTCGAATGTAAAATCAGGTAATAATCGCTGGGCCAATACATTGTAGCGTACAATATCAGATAATTGATTTTGCTCATTGTAGTAATAATAATAGCGCTCCGCCTCTCTCCCATTGCGCAGCCAAATTTCTTCCATTACTTTTCCTTGCTCCACTTTAAACTGCACATACATGGTGTCTGACCTATCTTTTATACGATACATGGCAGCGGGTATGTTTTCAGTGTATGTCCATAGATGCTGCTCAGTGGCTTGAATATTCATGGCTGCATCATCATAAGAAATTTGGATGGATGTGGGCATATTATTTTGAGCATAGGTGAAAGCTGTGGTCGTCTTCACTTTTGCGGTACTATCAATAGTTTTCTGAAGCAGATTGCCAGTGAAATATTCCCAGGTATAGGACTTACCTGCGGCAGGCATTTCAGTAGTAGTATATACCTCTAATCCTTTTTTACGAATTTCCTTTTGATATGAAAATCCTTCAATTAGATCTTGATGTTCATTATAACTTTTTGCTGAAATTGTATTGGTATTATTGCTTACTAATAAAGCATGACTACTTGTATTATACTGTTGCAAAATAATATCATTATAATAGTATTGAGCTTGAAGCTGTACTGCAATGAAAAAGCATATAAAACACAATATTCTTGACTTTGGATGCATAGAGAAGTACCTATTTGAGGCGCAATGTAATAATGCCATTAATATTGCAGCTATTATTCAAAAAAATTCACAAAAGTGTCTGCGCATAAGCTTAGAAAAGAAAAAAACTGTTTGAATTGCAATGCAGAAATTGTGGGCCGATTTTGTCAGGTATGTGGTCAGGAAAACATAGAGCCAGATGAAAGTTTTTGGCAACTATGCGTGCATTTTATAGCTGATATTTTTCATTATGATGGAAAATTTTTTCGCACCATCCGATTTTTGCTTTTTAAGCCGGCTTATGTAACAAAAGAATATATAAGGGGTAGAAGGGCAAGCTATTTACACCCTATAAGATTATACATTTTCACATCTGCAGTTTTCTTTATTTTCTTTTTTACTTTTATTGTGAGTGAAGAGGATACAGAAGCCTTTGCTGAAACCACTACGGAAAAGCAACAACTATCAGAAAAAATTGATTCCATCCAAACTGTTTTATCTGATAGAAGGGAATCCATAAAAGATTCTTCAAAAAGAAAAGTGTTGGAGCAAACCATTGTGCAGTTTGCTGCTGCATCGGAGCTTTTATCAAAGGATAGTACAACAGATTTAGCAACCATTGATTCACTTATTGATGGTATAAATTGGGCCGATTGGAATACAGATAGCACAGATATTTCTGACAAAGCTCAAAAAACTAACAGACCAGACTCTTCAAATGATCTGCATTTTAATTTTATGGGTGATGCAGATTTACCGCAGACAGTAGAGGCTTACACCAGCGTACAAGCCGCACTACCAAAAGATAAAAGAGATGGCATATTCAGAACATGGTTCAATGAAAAACAGATTGAATTAAATGGGGCTTACAGAAAAGATCCAAAAGCATTTTCAAAAAATATTATTGAAGGTTTTTTGCATGCATTACCCAAAATGCTATTCATCAGTTTACCCATTGTTGCATTCATTTTTCAACTGATGTATTTAAGGAAAAAACATAAGCATCATCAATATGTATATCATGGCGTGTTTACAATTCATCTATATGTAATGATATTTTTAATGTTGCTTTTGATTTATGGATTTAGCAAGCTGGCAGATGTAACGGATTGGTCACTATTTAGTATGATCAGTAAATTATTGTCAGTTTGTATTTTGTATCACATCTATAAATCCATGCGTAATTTTTATGAACAAAGCAGAAAAAAAACCATTTTAAAGTTTAGTATTGTGCTTATGCTCACTACCGTTTTATTGTCCATGCTTACGCTGCTGTTTTTTATTAATTCAGCCTTCACATTACATGCATAAATTTGCTTATGAGCCAATCATTTGATCGATTACTACAAGTTATGGATGAACTAAGGGAGCAATGCCCATGGGATAAAAAGCAAACGATACACAGTCTGCGTACTTTAACTATTGAAGAAATGTATGAACTGGCAGATGCTGTAACAGATGAAAACTGGCAAGGTATCAAAGAAGAATTAGGAGACTTGCTTTTACACATTGTGTTTTATGCTCGAATAGGTAGAGAGCAAAATGCTTTTACGATGGATGAAATCATACATGCGCTTTGTGATAAATTAATAGAACGCCATCCACATATTTATGGAAACGTAACTGTACACAATGAAGAGGATGTAAAAAGAAATTGGGAACAGATTAAAATAAAAAATTCAAATAGATCAGTATTGAGTGGTGTACCAGTAAGCCTTCCTGCATTGGTAAAAGCGACGAGGATACAAGAAAAGTGTAAACAAGTTGGCTTTGAATGGGAACACAAAGCGGATGTATGGAAAAAAGTACAGGAAGAGTTAGCCGAACTTCAGGAAGCCGTGCAGCAGGATGACAAGCTGGCTATGGAAGAAGAATTGGGCGATGTGTTTTTTAGTCTTGCCAACTATGCCCGCTTTATACATACTGATGCAGAAACGGCTTTGGAAAAGACAAATAAAAAATTCGTGAATCGTTTTAAAGCGATGGAGCTTTTGGCAAAAGATAATGGCAAAACCCTATATGGAATGAGCCTTGAGGAAATGGATGCTTTGTGGAATGAGGTTAAAAAAATGAAACTGTAGTTTTGATTAGAACAATTAAAAAAGCTGCTACACGATACACGTGGTTGTTTCTTACAGCCGCATGGCTCTATACATTGTCATTTATTTTTAGTAATTATTTTTCGGAAAGTTCATCGCCTGATAAGGCGGCAAATACTATTGAAAAATACTTGCATACACAGGAAGATGTGTTTGAACAAATAGCATCAGATACTGCACTACTGCATGCTTTGGTATCTGATGAACCATCTATATACAAACAAAATTTGTTTAATGATGGAATGGGTTTATTTGCCTATCAGGTCAATGATATCGGAAATCCGGTTTTAGTATTTTGGAATAATAATATTCTTCAGCCAGATACCAAAGAATTACAAAAGCCTGATGGCACCTGGATGAGCAATACCCTCAATGGGCATTTTGAATGTATAAAAAAATCATTTCGACATGAGGATCTTCAATGGTTTATATATGCTGCAATACCCGTAAAATGGGAATATTTTCTAACCAATGAATATTTGGAAAGCAGATTTGCTGTGGAGAGCAACTTAGATAACAACTATCAGATTCAATATCAAAAAGGAGATGCTACTGTAAAATCAAAAAATGGTACTCGACTCTTTTATCTTGACAGAAAAAATAATATTAATGCGGAAAGCACCGGAGCGGTATCTATTTTCTTTAGGTTTTTGGCAGTGCTTTTATTTTTTTTATTTATAGAAAGAATTGCATCAGCATTGGCCACTGCTCATGGCTTGTGGCAAGGATTAGGATTCCTATCTGCTTTCTTATTTCTCTTTAGAATAATATCATACACAACAAATTTTCCATTTAAAAAAACAAGTATCGGACTGTTTGATCCCGCAGTATATGCATCCAGCAATTTGAATAGTTCGCTGGGCGATTTGTTGATTAATGTTATCCTTGTATTTTGGCTTGTAGTATTTGTAAGAAAACAACTATTAGCGAGTAATAGAAATGAAAAAACATTTCCGCCCATTCTGTCTAAACCCATTGCATGGCTATTGCTTGCCTTATTGCCATTGGTGAGTTTTTATTTGGTAAAAATTATAGTAAGCCTCATTATAGATAGCACCATCGTATTGGATACGTCAAACTTTTTTGCCCTTAGCAGCTATACTTTTATAGGTTTTATCATCATTAGTCTTGCGGTGTATTCTTGGTTTTACATCACAGGTTTTTTTATATTATTTAGTAATAGAAACACGGGAATAGGAATATTTTGGAGAGCCATTGTACTGGCAGGTTGTAGCCTACTCTTTATTACATTAGGCATATTGAGTTTAAACGACAATATACTTTCACTCAGCATTGCTGCCTGGTTGATTGTATATTTTTTACTGATGGAATATGGCAGTAATCCAATTACAAAACAGTTAATCCAATCCCCATCATTTATTCTTTGGGCTTTGTTTTTAATGGGTTCTGTTACAGCTGTAATGTCTTACGAAAATTTCAAAGAAGAATTTGAAACAAGAAAACGAATTGCAGAAAAATTAGATGAACAAACAGATCCTGCTGCCCTATCTCTACTGAATATGACCATATCAAATTTCTCTGGTGAGCGTATGCGTCAGCAGTTTGACCGATTTTTTAATGGAGCAGAAAATCAGGCATTAAAAGATAGTTTGGTCAGTGAAAATTTTTCAGGTTATCTCAATAAATATGATACGCATATCTATACATTCAATCAAGAAAATAAACCATTATTCAATGAAGAAAATATAGAATATGATGCCATAAGAACTGTAATCGTCAATACTGGAAAGCCTGCCGGAATTGATCATTTGTATTATTATGAAAATGCAGCTGATCGTTTTGGATATATTTATGAGGATCGCATATACACACAAGACTCTGTTTTTAAAGGTAGCTTATTTGTGCTGATGAGTCCGAGGGCATATCAAAATGATGCACTACAGCCTGAGCTCTTTAAACAAACAAACAATGCCACAAGTGATCTTACTGAAGACTATGCTTATGTAATCTATAACAATGGCCATATAGCCGGTCATTTCAACAATTATAATTTTACTGATGTGCTTGAAAAAACAACCAACAAGCCCATGATGTATAACTATAATAAAAATAATGAGTATAGTGAATTATGGTATAGCCCGGGCAATAATAAAACGATCATCATTGTAAGGAAAGAAAATACCCTTATCAGATTCATAACACTTTTTGCATATCTGTTTATCGTATTCATTCTAACTGCATTTTTTATACATGCCATCAATCTATTATTGCTGCATGGCATTACCAGAAACAATCTTTCTGCTGTATTTACTTTTAATATACGCAATCAGGTGCAGGCCACAATTGCAGGTATCAGCATACTCTCCTTTATCATCATTGGCGCAGCCACTATATCATTTTTTATATTGCGCTTTAATAAAAACAGCAAAAAAGAACTTACAGCCACCGGAGAAATAGTAGTGAATGAAGTGCAGGCATTGCTGAATACACAGGTTATTGACAATGCTATGCTCAAACCTGACTTTATCAGTATTGACAACCCTTTAGACAGAATGCTGATAGAGCTGGCAGAAAGACAGCAAACGAGTATCAATTTATATTCTTTATCCGGTATTTTATTGGCCACATCTCAGCCCCTATTATTCAATCGCCAAATCATTAGCAGGTATATACAACCGGCAGCTTTCTACAAACTGAGGTATGCAAAAAATATTCAAGTAAATCAGGAAGAAAAGGTAGGTAACTTTACGTTTCAAAGTATATACCTTCCAGTAAGAAATGATGCCGGCGACCCTGTGGCATATATCAATATTCCATCCCTAAACTCGCAGAATGAACTCAAGCTTGAAATATCAAACTTCTTAGTAACACTTATCACACTCAATGCTATTATTTTCATTTTGGCGGGAGCCATAGCATTGTTGCTCACCAATAGAATTACTGCCTCTTTTGAATTGATTGGGAACAAGATGAAAGAGATAAGTTTGGGCAAAACAAATGAAGCCATTGCATGGCAAAAAAATGATGAAATAGGTGTATTGGTAAATGAATACAATAAGATGGTAAGCAAGCTGGAAGCCAGTGCCACAGCACTTGCCAGAAGCGAAAGAGAAGGTGCCTGGAGAGAAATGGCCAGACAAGTGGCACACGAAATCAAAAACCCACTTACACCAATGAAACTCAGCATTCAGTACCTCCAAAAAGCTATTGATACTGATGCACCCAATACGAAAGAATTATCCCAAAGAGTGGCTGCTACATTAGTAGAACAAATAGATCAACTTTCAAAAATAGCAGGAGACTTTTCTCAGTTTGCCAATTTGGGAAATATAAGACCAGAGCGATTTAATTTACTCGAACTTACAGATTCGCTTATACTGCTGTATAAAACTGATAGTAGGTTACAAATAGTCTACAAAAAACCAGAACGACCTGTTTATATTCATGCGGATAAAACCCAAATCAATAGATTGTTTACGAACCTGATCAAGAATGCAATAGAAGCATCGGATGAACAACTTGAACCGATACCTGTATATGTGGAAATAAAAGTGACAAATCCAACAGTAATAATATCCATTCAAGATAAAGGAACAGGCATTCCCGAAGCGATGCAGCATAAAATATTTGAACCAAATTTTACTACAA
>ERZ650309.1683-NODE-1683-length-10354-cov-4.252355_pt1 | contig 10354 bp, 6 predicted proteins | sample MGYA00376245_ERZ650309 | MGnify/ENA primary metagenome ERZ650309 (study PRJEB26733, sample SAMN07839294) | wastewater metagenome | biome: urban; feature: wastewater treatment plant; material: waste water | place: USA: North Carolina | collected 2016-04-26 ...
GCGGTTACGTGATGCAAGGTGCCGACGCACATCTGGAACTCGCCCGCCTCGCCCTGGCCCGCAATGACCGTGTGAGCGCGCGCGATCATGCCCAACAAGCCCGCACGCTGGCCACCTGCGACGGCCCGCCTGATTACACTTACAAAGCCGCCTACGACGAAGCCGGAGCGTTACTGGATCAGTTGGGCTAAAGAAACTAAACAAACAGCTTGACGGCGTTTTTGTGCCGAAGGCACAAGGGAAATTAGCCGGTGGTGAAGCGAAGCGTAACCACCGGAACTGTTGGTCCAACAGACGCGCGTCCTGGCAGGGACGCTGGAAAAAGAGTGCTCGTCTAGCGCTCCTACCGGAGCGCGAATCTTCTTTCTGTTCCTCCCTGCGGTTTCACCGCAGGCTAATTTCCGCCGCGCTTCCAGCGCGAAAACCAGTCAAATCAGTTCTCAAAATTCTATCTGACCAAATGCCGCTGCTGCATTCGTTGTGAAGGCGGCGAGAAATCCTACGCGAATTGCAATTGGAGAATCGAAACAGTGAAACGTGTGCTGAAGTTGGTGGAATCAAAACCCGTTGGTGAGCCAACAAGTTCCGGCGTGGAGCAGGAAGATTTTGAGTTGGTGCGCCGCTTCAAAAGTGGCGGGGATGCTTCGGCGTTTGAACTGCTGTTTCGTCGCCATCAGCAATACGTTGCCGGGTTGTGCCTGCAATTTTTGCGGTCACAGGCCGAAGCCGAAGACGCCGTGCAGGAAGTGTTCATCAAGGCATATCGCGGCTTGGCGATGTTTGAACCCAAAGTGACGTTTCGTGGTTGGCTGTATCGAATTACCGTCAATCATTGCCGCGACTTGATTGACCAACGAATTCGTCGCGCCGAAGACAGCGATCATGAATTGCTGGCGACAATTGCTACGTTGCCGAAACAGGAATCGAAGTTGGTGGCAACGATGACTTTGGAAGCAGCGCTGGCAAAACTGAAGCCGGATTACCGCGTCGCTTTCATCCTGCAAGCCGTCGAAGGTCGAACCATCGGCGAAGTGGCGGAGATTTTGGGAATCGGATTTGAAGCAGCCGCGAGCCGGTTGCGTCGCGCGTATCAGCAATTCGTCAACGCGTATGATTCGATCAATCCCAGATAGGTTTTAGCAGGCGAGAAGTCTGCGCACACAGGTTATGAACTCAAATGCCCAAACAGAATGCCGAGCCGTTGACGATTTGCTGGTCGCATTGTCGGCTGGTGAATTGGAACGCGAGTTGGCTGCGCAATTGCGCGCGCATCTGAATGCGTGCGCCATTTGCACGGAAACGCTAGCCGGAATCCGTCGCGCTCAAGAACTGGCGGCTGGGCTGAAACTGGCCAGCCCGGAACTGGATCGGTACCCGGAATTTTTGCGGCGCTTGGCTGCGAACGAAGCTCAGGTTGTCAGAGACGCCGAATTGATCGCCGAGCCGGTTGAATCGAATCCGCAGATCGTTGCGCTTGCTCCGATTCGGTCTGAACGGGAATTGGCTGAGAATGCGGTTCCACAGGCAGGAGCTGCGGCGGTCATTCCACTGTTCGGCAATCGGTTGATCTTTCGCAGCGGCTTTGGGCGCGGCTTCGATTTGCAAGTGACCTCTGGCCAAAATAGAGAACTGTTTCACCTGTCGGCAAATTCTTTGGCCAAAGCCGCCGCAGTTGTCGCCGGTTTTGGAGTTTTTGCCGCTGCGTCGTTATTTGCTCTGGGGTTGGTGGTCGTCACGATTGTTCAGCAATGGCAAAAGCCTCACGGTCAGATTGCGGAACAATCCAGACCGGAGGCGTTGCCACAAGAGCACAGGCCGCAACCCGGCGATGGGCTTCCGCAAAACTTGCCCTGGCTGCAAACCGTGGTTGGCGAGAATTCGACTCTGACGCTTTGGCGAGCGGGTGGGCAGGTTCAGGCGGCATTTATGGATCGCCGTGGAGCGTGGTTGTCGAATCCGTTCTTTCTGATTTCTGCACCTTCACCGAAAGACAAATTCTCTTTTGAACCGCGAATGACTGATTGCGCTGCTGCAACTGATGGGCAGGAATTCGTAGTTGTGCGCGAAGAGGCAAATCGTATTCTTGCCTGGCATTTGAAGCCTTCCACGGGCAAACCTCAGCCAGACGACGAACGGCCTGTTTTGCTAAGCAACAGAGGATTTCAACCTGCCATTGCCTGGGCAGGCGACCGCTATCTGGTTGTGTGGATCGAGCCTGATCCGAATTTGCCGAAGATCAAAATGATCGAATTGGGCAGCGATGGGCATCCGCTGCAACCTGAAGACATGACCGTCGCTGAATCCGAAAGCCGCAACGGAAAGTTGGGCACGCCGAACGTCGTTGCTCAAGATGGAAGGGCAATGATCGTTTACTCAAAACAGGGCGGCGCAATCATTGCCAGAATTTGGAATCAAGCGAATGGGTTAAGCGGCTCTGCCGTCGAATTGCTTCAGCAAAAAGGGTTTATGGTCAACCGGGCTTTGCTGGCAGTTGACGGAGAGGGGATTTCCCTTTGCCTGGGAGAAACTCGGCCAGAAGGTTCGGAATTACGTTTCGCCAAAATCAGCTTCGCAGGCGAAGTCCAAACGATGCAAACGTTGGCAGCTTCCCGAATGCCGATTCTGACTTTTGATTTTCGCGTGAATGAAGCGGGAATGGCCTTGATTTGGTCTGAAGCTGCGCTCGGCGGGGCGCAAATTTTCGCGCGACGATTTTCTCCGAAAGGAGTCGCGTCAACTCGTGTGGTCAATGTGACGCCATCAGAAATCGCGCCGCTCGCCTTTGCCTTCGCGGACACTGAAGGAAAAGCGATGATTTGGCACGAAGCTCAACCCGCTCAGGGAAAATTCCCCGTGGCAACTCGCCAGATTGATTGGAGCCGGTGAAACTTCAGCTACCGATTAGCGAATCAAAGGCCTCAGCATCTCCAAGCGGCGAGCGATTTCAGCGCTGGTCATAGAGCGAAAGCGGTTGGGAACCATCGCTCTCGATGTCGCTTCGCGGGCGGCGACCAGTTCCTGGTATTCGACTGCCAGATCATCACGTGCCGGAGTGAACTCCGACGCGACGAACGCCAAATCTTCGTTGGTCACTTTTTCGTGTTCGGGGATGCGGGCAATGCGGCGAGCGCGGATCAAAATGGATTCGATGTCTGCGCCAGACAGATGAAGCTGGCTGTTCATCAACGGTCCCCAATTGGTGATTTGGTGCTCGATTTTGTTTTTGGCGACCATGACCTCGGCAATTTGGCGACGCTCGTCCGGAGTTTCCGGGTAAAACAGGGCGATGTGTTCTTCACAACGGCCTTGCCGTTTCAGGTCAATCGGCAAACGGTCTGGCCGTGAAGTCATCAGAATCCACAGAATTTTGCCGCGATTGGCAGTATTGCTCATGGCGGAGGCGATCTTGGAAAAGACTCGGCTGTTGACGCCGGAATCGCCATCGGTTTCGCGGTTGCCCAGCGCAGCATCGGCTTCGTCAATCAGCACAACGATTGGAGACAGCGATTGCAACAGATTGAGAATCTTTTCCAGATTGGCTTCGGTTGAGCCGACCCATTTATCGCGGAAGTTTTTGAACTCCACGACGTTCAAGCCACAATCTTTGGCGAAGCATTCCGCCAAAAACGTTTTGCCAGTGCCAATCGGGCCACAGATCAAAATGCCCATCGGCGCTTCTTCGTGATTGCCTTGTTTAATCGTTTCGGCGATGTCGCGCATGTACTCTTTGGCTTCGCGCATTCCGCCCACGGAATCCAACCCGTGACGCGGCGTGACAAATTCAATCAAGCCCGCGCATTCCGTTTCGATGATTTCTTTTTTCTTTAACCTGACATCACTGAACGTCAGTCCGTCTTCGGAATCGCGCGCCGCGCATAACAGCGAGCGCAAATGAACCAGGTTCAAGCCGGAAGTCAGTTCGGCAATTTGCTCCTGGCTCATTTCGACTTTCTCAATCGGGTACGCCGCCAGGAACTCTTTGATGTATTCCAGCCGCTGGGCTTCGTCCGGGTAAGGAATTTTGATTGTTGCCAGCCGGGAATTTTCTCGCACGCGTGGATGAACATCCGAAAGCGATTCAGCGACCAGAATTACCAGATTATCTGAATCGGTGAAGCGCGGCGTAGTCAGCCATCGCTGAATGGAAACCAGCGAGTTGCGATCTTCGCCCGACAGATATCCAACACTTGCGGCAGGAAAGATCGTTTCCAGGAAGTTGATGACGACGGCGTTTTTGTCCGAGAAGTAAAGAAAGCGCTCGATCATTGGCAGCGCCCGCGCGGGATCGGATGGCAGTTGCGCTGCGGTTTTGGCATTGATGAGCGGATCGGCTACGCGTTGTTGCGCGACGAAAGCTCTCAGCGTTTCGTCCGAATCAAAGGTGATTCCTTCGCTGCGGTTGTAAAGCAGGATGCGCTTGTTACCCAGCAGCTCCTGTTGAAGAAAGGCCAGCAAGGAAACGAAGCCGTTACGGCCTCGCGTCAGGTCGTAAATGTTGTGATGCAGCAGAAAATGACTGGCTTCGCCTGAGCGATATTTTCGTACGATTTCTTCCGCCCAGCCAGGTAAACGTTCGGGGGCAGCCAGTGATTGCGCCGGTTTCGACATAGGTCTTTCCTCAGTCGTAGGCGCCACGAGGGCACGGTTGATAAAGGGAATTCGGAAGGAAGGACTTCACCCAAGTTTCAAAGTGCATCCTTCCGAATTCGTCATTTTCTATTGTTTCTCTGAGTTTGCTGGCGGTTTGGAGGCCGACGGCTGCGCAGGGAAACTGAACGTTAAAAAACAGGTGATTGGGTTTTTATCCGAATCGAAAAGCGATTTTGGGAATTCCCATTGCTTGGCCGCTTCCACAGCGATTTTATTGATCTCTGGAAACGTTGAATACTGAACATCAGCGCTCGTGACTTTTCCTTCGGGCGAAATTTCGATGCGGAGGCGAGTATTGCCTCCAAAACCGGAATCGCGAAGAGCGGCAGGAGCTTCCGGCAAAACTTTCTTGGTTGCTTGCTCCTGGAATGCAACGGACTGTTGTTCGTTAATCAAACGAGCAGGAGTCGCCGTTGTGTCGAGGTCCACTGTAAAAGCAAACAGCAGATAGATGTCCTTGCCGTCAAAGTTTTCCACGGGCGCATTCGGTCGGACGAAATTGACGAAATCCGTCGAACTCATTTTCAGGTTTCTGACCGCAAAAAAGTACGTTTTACCGCTTGCGACTTCCAGGGGCTGAATCGAAAACCCCAATGGTTTGTTCGAGAGTTCGTCTTTAAAGTGCAGAGACACATCCGGGATCAAGCTAGTGCCCGGCGTGACACCATCACCATAACTTTGCGCGCCAAACAACTGTATCTCAATGTCGCGTCCGTCCTTTTGTTTTACCAGAGAAATAATGGCAGGTCTTGAGGTGCGAAATACGCGCCTGTAATCCGCCCTCAGCAGGTCAATCTCAAATTCCGGATAGAGTTTTTTGAAGGTGGTTATCCATTGATCGTAATTGCTGAGACTGGTTGTCGACATTTTGAAAACCTGATCGTTCAGGTCCTGATAAGAGCCTCGTTTGGCAACCATTTGAAAGGTTCGAGTTGTGACGTGGATCGGTCGAAGCGACAAACCTTCCAGGGATTTATCCTGGGCAAAACTGGTCTGGGATGAAGCCAGGATCGTAATGGAAATAGCCAGGAAGAATGAAATCCCGGAAAAGGACGTTCGACGGAAAAGATGTTTCATTGTTTGATTCCTCCAAGTGAGAATTGCGTGAGGGACAATGCAAAAGGCACGGCTTACAGTAGCAGCAAAAATGATAAACCCCATGGTCTGCATTTTAAGGCGATAAGGTTAGCGCCTTTCACCGACAAGGGATGGGCGGACAACTGGCGAAATCTCTCGATTGAGGGATTCTAGCTGTCCCATAATTGGAGCCGTTTGCTGCAAAATTTCTTTTGTCGTTTCGATGGAAGAGAGCAGGGAATCAAAATCCATCGAAAGGATGTACTCAGGCGAGGGCATGGTTACCACCTGATCGTTTACGAGTCCAAAGAAGTTTTCAATCATCTGCAATTGAGCTTCGACGCGTTTGACGCTGCGCTCAATGTCATCAAACGTTTGCAAACGGCGTTGCAAAATCTCCACATTCTTTTCGTGTAGAGAACGTGTCTCCTGCTCGGCGAATTGCAGGTTACGTTGAGCTGTGCGCAATTGATTTTCGACAGCCTGGCGATTAATAGATTTAAGATGGTTTTTGCGTCGCCGATATTCGTCCAACAAGTCAACGAACGATTCCCAGGTCGAATCAAGTTCCCGGATTTGCGGAGGCTCGTCCGACAATCGAGCAAATTTTTTGTAGTTGCTGGCGATCTGATTTTTCATCCAGCTCAGATATTCGACGGCTTCTCGTTCACGCGGGTCAAATTGTTTGATCATTTCCAGTCGCTGTTTGCGTCTGTGGTCGTCAAACAAATGCCGCGAGCGGCGGTCAACGATTTTACGGTAGAAAGAGGATGCCGGAACTGTTGCCAGATAAGCGCCTTCGGCAATCAGTGCCCCAGCCAGAACCAGGGTTGGTTCCAGAAAGCCTGTCGTTGCAGAATATGCCGCCGCCGCGCAGGACAACAACAAGCCACCGATGTTGACCGGCTCTTTCAGGGCTTCTTTAATGTAGGAGATTTTGAACTCCATGGTTTAATCGTAAATTGCGAATTGCGAAATCGTTGATTCTTTCAATTGGGATTCCGCAATCCGCAATGTTTACTCAGTCAGTTTACGTTCCTGGGGCAAATAATCGGCTGCGCCAAGCGTTCGATCTGCGTTGATTGCCGGTGCGCCTTCGCCAAGAGCCTGAGCGGCCGCTGGCGGAGCCAATCCCATTTGCTGTTTGTATGCTTGCAATGTGTCCATCGCTTCAACATTCGCCAGCTCTCGTTCGATGCCTTGCATGCGGGAATCAATGCTGGTGGAAGCCAATTCAGCTCTGGCTTCGGCGGCGGCAGACCGGTTGGCGATTTTTTCGCGCATATCATCGAAGGTCTGCGAAGTGTCACCCATCTGGAAGCTGGCCATCGTTGCCGCGAGGCGTTCCTGCATTTGAGCCTGTTTGTTGGCGGAAATGAGTTGCATGGCATCAGCCTGGCGGCGGCGAACATTGACCATGTAATTATCAAAGTATTCGCGAGCTTTCAGCGATGCGGCCTGAGCCGACACATGGTTTTGCTGGCTGGTCGCCAAAGCGCGTTGTGCAATTTGCAATTCGCCGATCAGAGCAGTGGCAATGTCGTCTTTGCCAACTCGGATGGCAGCTTTGATCTTGTTGTCCAGGTCGGTAAGCTTAGATTGGTTGGCCTGGATTTCACGTTCGAGGCGCTTTTCAGTAGCCATAACCTGCGCAACATTTTCACGCATTTTAGGCACTTCATCGTTCATATCACGAACTAGTTGCTGAAGAATCAATTCCGGATCTTCAGCGCTGTCAATCAATCCGCCAAAGATCGAACGAAACAGCCTTTTGAGACGAGTCCACATGGTTTTGGTATTCTCCTGAAGGACATGGGGGCGGAACTTTCCTGGGCTTGAGCACCTCTAATTGTTTGCAGCCAGGGACTACAAAAGTTATCCGCGTATTTTTCAATAGACGATAGCCCGGCGGCTACGCCATCTGGGACGTTGGGGATACGTTGCGAAAGACGTAACTGTTCGCTGACATGTCTAATAACTGCAAAGATTTTCTAAAAATTTTTGGAGTCTGTTTCCGCAGCAGCCTCAACTCCCCGAACGGCGGCCAGTATACCAGCCGTATTTCAGGTTGTCACACAGCGGTTTTAGTGGTGAATTGATTGCAACCATCAGGTGACTTTATGTAAGCTGACAGCGTTTTGGGAACAGGGTGTTAATCTCCTCCCCATTGGTGAAACCGCGAACGTAAGACACTAAACTGTTTTCTAGTTCACACCGCTGCGTGGCATGAGCGCGTAATTCGTCCCTTGATTCCTATTCGGCAAAACTCTTAACACTCATTTTCTCGAAAGCTGAGGCTATTTCGCTGATGAATGCGAGCAATCACGTTGAATCAGATTCTCAATCTGATGACAGCATTAATGAAGCAGGCAAGAATGGGCGCTCAGCCAATCAAGCTCAAGCCTTATCCGGGGTTATCAAAAATAGTGTGACGAATGACAGTAAAGAACGTTACCGGATGATTCTGGAAAACATTCATGATGGCTATTTCGAAACCGATCTGAATGGAAGGCTGACTTATCTGAATGAAGGGCTGGTTAGAATTTTTGGGGGAACGTCAAAATCCGATTTACTGGATGCGGAAATTACGAAGTTCACGGATGAACAAAATGCAAAACGATTGCGTGAATTAGCAAAGAAGGTGTTTACCACGGGAGAATCCATTCCTTCGTTCATTTACAAAACGCGACGAAGTAATGGCGACTGGTATGATGCCGATATTTCGGTGGCGTTGATCAAAGGCGAGCAAGCAACTCCCATTGGTTATTGCGGGATTATCCGCGATGTTAGCGAGCGCGGTCGTGCGGAAAACTTGCTGCGAGAAAGTGAAGAACGGTTCCGGACGTTGGCGGAAACAGCATCTGACGCCATTTTGACGATTGATGAATCGGGCAAAATCGTTTTTGCAAACTCAGCCTTTAATCAGATTTTCGGTTATACGCTGGGAGACATACTTGGTCGGGAAATTGACACGCTTGTTCCCGAATCGCTTCGCGTTCAGCATAAGGGCAGCCTTGCGGAATGCATTAATACATGGTGGCGTCATACGACTTGCAAAACGACTGAATGGAGCGGTTTACGGAGCGATGGTAAAGAGATTCCGATAGAACTGTCTTGGGGAGAATTTTTCAGCAACGGTCACCGATATTTCACGGGAATTGTTCGCGACATCAGCAATCGAAAGCAGACTGACTCCCTGCTTGCCGGTCAGATAAGGGTATTGAAGATGATTGCCACCGGAGCGGCATTGAGCGAGACCTTGGACGCCATCATTGATCTATTCGAGGAAATTTCCAAAGACACTATTTGCTCGATACTGCTGCTTAGTGAATCAGGTCAAACTTTGCATCATGGCTCGGCCCTGAATTTACCCGAAGAGTATGTGCGCGCTATTGACGGGGTAAGTATTGGGCCGAATGTCGGGTCATGCGGGACGGCTGCTTACACAAAAAAGATGGTGATTGTGGAGGACGTTGCCCAGGATCCTTTGTGGACAGATTACCGTGATTTGGCGCTCAATTGTGGGTTGCGTGCCTGTTGGTCTATTCCTGTTTTTTCAACTGCGCGGCAGGTGCTCGGAACTTTTGCGAGCTACTACCGAACAATCGCAAAACCGACTCAGGCGGAAATTGATCTGATAGAAATGATGGCGCACTTAGCCAGCATCGCAATTGAACGCTCCAAGTCGGAAAAAACTCTTCGCAAGAGCGAAGTTCGTTTCCGTGCATTGATCGAAAAAAATACCGATGGTATTGCATTGACGGATGAGAACGGAGTCTTCATTTATGCCAGCCCCTCAACTTATCGAATTCTTGGTTACGAATCCTCCGAAATCATAGGGAAAACCGCAGTAGATCGCATACATCCGGACGATTGGTGGGCGCTTAATGAAAGTGGATATGCTCTGGCCGGAAGGCATGGAAGCAGTACGACCGTCCAATACAGAGTTCGGCATAAAAAAGGCGATTGGCTTTGGGTGGAAACCACCTTGACGAACATGCTTGAAGATCCAGAGGTTCGAGCGTTGGTCGTCAATTTTAGTGATATCACGCAACGAAAGTTGATTGAAGATGGATTGCGCCGTTCGGAAGAGCAATATCGCAGTCTGGTCGCCGCGCTAGACGAAGGCATCATCCTGTTGGATCAAAATGCGGCAATGGTTGCAGCCAATTCCAGTGCAGAGCGGATACTGGGTTTGTCGGAAGAGCAAATTAGGGCGCGAAGCTTATTCGAATTCAATGGGATGACTGTTCACGAAGATGGCTCGCCTTTCGAGGTGGAGGAATATCCAGCCGCTGTCACTTTGAGAACAGGGAAGCCCCTGTTGAATGTGGTCATGGGAGTTCAGAAACCCGATGGGCAGTTCGCCTGGATTTCCGTCAACACTCAGCCTCTGATCCGAAAAGGCGAATCTTTGCCCTACGCCGTTGTTGCGTCTTTCACCGACATTGCGGAGCGGTTGCGTGCACAAGCGGAACTGCAGCGATCAGAAGAGCATTACCGCTTATTGTTTGAGCATAGCTTTGCGGGCATTGCGCGAATGACCGCCAGTGGAGTTTTGGTCGAGTGCAATGACGCGCTAGCCCTTATGTTCGGATGCAGTAGATCGGAAGAGCACACGTCTGAA
>ERZ650309.1684-NODE-1684-length-10353-cov-4.944261_pt1 | contig 10353 bp, 10 predicted proteins | sample MGYA00376245_ERZ650309 | MGnify/ENA primary metagenome ERZ650309 (study PRJEB26733, sample SAMN07839294) | wastewater metagenome | biome: urban; feature: wastewater treatment plant; material: waste water | place: USA: North Carolina | collected 2016-04-26 ...
CGACGCGCACCAGTGCGCGCGCGACGCCGGTGCCCGAGCCCGAGACGACGCTCGCTGAGAGCACGCCGCCGAGGCCGCGCGGACGGTTCGCAGCGATGACGATCGAGGAGCTGCAGACGAAGTACCTCGCGGTCGTGGGGCGTGCGACGGGCAGCGATGACCGCCGCTACCTCATCTGGAAGATCCGCGAGGCCGAGAAGGGCCGCATCAACCTCGGGCCGCGCAAGACCCGCGCGCGCGACGGCGCGCCGCTCGATGTGAAAATCCTCCCGCTCCGGCTCGAGGCCGACGTCGCCGACAAGATGGACGAGGCCTGGCGCGCGAAAGGCATCAAGAACCGCATGGAGTTCTTCCGGGGGGCCATCGGCCACTACCTCGCGCATCTCGGCGCGCGCGACGCGGCCGCGCTCTTCGAGGTCGAAAGTTCCGCGCACGGGTAGCTGCGCCGCGAATGGTGCCCGTCCGCCGTGGCGAGGGCGGATTTAGCCACCAGACCGCGGTAGCTCCTGGGTTGCACTTCCGGTGCGGAACCACCGATACTCACGCCGATGCTCGGAACGCTCTCCGACTTCCTCCAGGCGGACCACGCGCGGCTCGACGAGATCCTCACGCGCGCAGCCGCGCAGTCACCGATCGATCTCGGATCGTTCGACCAATTTCGCGAAGGACTCCTGCGTCACATTGCGATGGAGGAGAAGGTCCTGCTCCCGGACGCACGACGTCGGCGGGGCGGGGCCCCCCTCGACATCGCGAAGCGGCTCAAGGCGGATCACGCGGCCATCGCCGCGCTGCTCGTGCCGACCCCAACTCCCGAGCTGATCGCGAAGCTTCGTGACGTCCTCGCCGCGCACAATCCCCTCGAGGAGGGGCCAGGAGGGCTATACGAGTTGTGCGAAGGGTTGGCCGGCGAGGAGTCCGCGGCTCTCCTCTCGCGCATTCGAGCGATCCCCAAGGTCCCGGTCGCGCCCTACTTCGACGGGCCGCGCGCGTTCACGAACATCGAACTCCTTCTCCGAGCCCGAACGGTCCTAGACCCGACGTAGCGACCCGACGGCCGGGAGAGCGCTTCCGAGCGAGCACCTCGCGGTATGCGCCACGCCCCGTGGGGCTTGGAACTCGGACCACAATGCCACGTGACCTCGTGAATCTGTGAGCGTAAACTGCGGCCATGGGCCGTCTTTCCAGCAAAGCGCGCGCTACCATTTGGGGAGCAATGACCACTGCCCTCTTGGCGGTGCTGATCGTAGCGGGCTCGCGCAATCTCGCGCATTTCGACGCTGCGTTGGTCGGATACACGTTCGCTACGCTCTTCGCGACCTTCGGTATCACCTATCGATACGCGATGTGGCTGGAGCGTCCACCAACACGCATGTACTGGCGCCGCGGCTGGCAGTTCTTCCTGAGCCCCCGAGAACTACCGCGGAACCTCGTCACCGCTACGAAGCGTGCGGTCGTGGAGTTTGCGGGCAACCGCTTCATCTTCCGTCGCGGCGTTCTGCGCGGGCTCACGCACTGGCTCATCATGTGGGGTTGCCTCGTCGCCGCCGCGATCACGTTTCCCCTCGTCTGGGGATGGATCCACTTCGAGACCGTGCCCGGCGACATCGAGAGCTATCGAACCTTTGTCTTCGGTGTGGCCGGCGGAGAATTCCCTGTCGACTCCTTCGTGGCGTTCGTGATCTTTCACGGCCTCGTGTGGGCGTCCTTCCTGGTGATCGCGGGGGTGATGCTCGCGTTTCGGCGGCGCATGATCGATCACGGAGCGGCCGCCTTGCAGCAGTTCGGCGAGGATATCCTTCCTCTCATCCTCCTTCTGGCGATCAGCGTGACCGGTTTGATGCTCACGGTGAGCTACACGTGGATGAAGGGCTACGCCTACTCGTTCCTCGCGATCCTCCACGCGCTCACGGTCATCGTCACGCTGCTGTGGTTGCCGTTCGGGAAGCTGTTTCACGTATTCCAGAGACCCGCGCAGCTCGGCGTCAGCTTCTACAAAGAAGCCGCGGCGCGCGGACAGCAAGCGCACTGCCGGCGTTGCGACGCCCCCTATGCGGGGACGGTCATGGTGCGCGACTTGATGACGGTCGAGCGTGAGCTCGGGTTTCGCTACGAACTCGAAGGCCGTGCCGAGCACTACCAGCAGATCTGTCCGCGCTGTCGGCGAGCGATGTTTGGGCTCGCTCAAGCCTCTCTCTGGACCGGGCACACGGCCACGTCCGAGGATTGAACCATGGCGAAGATTCCGGTCGACGAGTTGTCAATCATCCAAGCCTATGGGCCGCACCTCTCGGCGTCCATCCGCGGCACCACGAGCGACGAGCCCGAGAAGTTGGTCAAGACCCACTGCTGCTTTTGCGGACAGCAGTGCGGCATACAGCTCAAGGTTCGTGGGAACGACGTCATCGGCTTCGAGCCGTGGGACGAGTTCCCTTTCAATCGCGGCATGCTCTGTCCCAAAGGCGTCAAGCGCTACCTCCAGGGCTCGCATCCGGATCGGCTGCTCACGGCGCTGCAGCGCGACCCGACGAGCCAGAGCGGCTTTCGGTCGCTCGGCTACGAGCAAGCCATCGCGCGTGCAGCCAGCGAAATCGCGCGCCTCCAGCAGGCACACGGCGCCGGCGCGGTCGCCGTGCTGGGCGGGGCGAGCCTCACGACCGAGAAGACGTATCTGCTCGGCAAGTTCGCGCGCGTTTGCTTGAAGACGCCTTTCATCGACTACAACGGTCGCCTCTGCATGGTGAGCGCGGGCGCCGCCAACAAGAAGGCCTTCGGTATCGACCGTGTCACCAGTCCCTGGTCGGACATGATCGGAACCGAGGTGATCTGGATCGCTGGTTCCAATGTCGCTGAGTGCTCTCCGATCACGACCAACTACGTCTGGCAGGCGCGCGAGCGCGGGGCGAAGGTGATCGTCCAGGACCCGCGCATTACGCCCATCGCGCGCACCTGTGACTTGTACCTCCCCGTGCGACCGGGGCGCGACGCGGCGCTATTCGCGGGCGTGCTGCAGCTGATGATCGAGCAGGGGTGGGTCGACCGAGAGTTCATCGAGGCGCACACGATCGGGTTCGAGCAGGTGGCGGAATATTGTCGAGCTTGGACGCCAGCTCGCACTGCGGACGTAACCGGGGTGCCCGAGCGAGCGATCCACAAGGCAGCCGAGCTCTGGGGGCAGGCCAAGTCGAGCTTTCTGCTGCACGCGCGTGGGATCGAGCACCACTCGAACGGCGTGCAGAACGCCCTAGGAGCCATCAACCTGGTGCTTGCGTCTGGGCGCATCGGTAAGCCGAAGAGCGGCTACGGTACCATCGTCGGCCAAGCCAACGGACAAGGCGGTCGTGAGCACGGCCAGAAGTGCGATCAGCTGCCGGGGCTTCGCGACATCTCGAACCCCGACCACCGTAAGTACATGGCCAGCGTGTGGGGCGTCGAGGAACGCGACATCCCGGGCCCGGGGGTCGACGCGTACGAGTTGTTCCGAAAGATCGATGCCGGCGAGATCAAGGGGCTGATCTCTATCTGTTTCAACCCGAAGATCTCGCTCCCCGACAGCGGCTTCGTCGCAGGCGCGCTCGACAAGCTGGAGTTCTACGCAGCGATTGACTTCTTCCTGAACGACACCGCTCGTCACGCCGACCTCGTCTTGCCCGGTAGTCTGCAAGAAGAAGACGAGGGCACCGTCACGCAGGTGGAGGGGCGCGTCATCAAGATCAATAAGGCGATCCAACCGCCGGGCGAGGCGCGCGAGGACTGGCGCATCATCCAAGATCTCGCGCAGGCGCTCGGTCGCCCCAAGGGCTTCACGTTCGCGGGCCCGCGCGAGATCTTCGAAGAGCTGCGCATCGCCAGCAAGGGCGGCATCTCTGACTACTCCGGCATCACCTACGACAAGATCGAGCGCCAGATGGGCGTGTTCTGGCCCTGCTACGCGAACGACCCGAAGACGGGTGCGCCGACGCCTGATCACCCCGGTACGCCGAGGTTGTTCGAGCCGGACAGTTTCAACCCGATCGCGAAAGGCGCAGGACGCTTCTATTTCGCGGACGGTAAGGCACGCTTCAACGTCGCGGAGCATCGAACCCCAGTCGACGACGTCGATGAGAACTTTCCGCTCTTCCTGACCACCGGACGGGTCGTGAGCCAGTTCCTCTCGGGGACTCAAACGCGCCGTATCGGTCCGCTCGTCAAGCAGTATCCGACACCTCGGATCGAGCTCCATCCGCGGCTCGCACAGAAGCTCGGGATCGCCGATGGCGATTGGGCGACGTGCGAGACGCGTCGAGGCTCGATCACGCTGCGCGCGATGGTCGTGACTACCATCCGTCCCGACACGCTCTTCATCCCGTACCACTGGGCTGGCGAGAAAAGCGCCAATCGCGTGACGGTCGCTGCGCAGGATCCGATCAGCAAGATCCCCCAGTACAAGGTCTGCGCGTGTCGCCTTCGGAAGGCAGACGCGGCGCCGGGCTACGACGCCAAGCTCGAGGCCCAACAGTGAGCAAGGAGATCTGAATGTCAGTCCCGCGCCAGCTCGAGTTCTTCGTCGATCCAAGTCGATGTATCGGTTGTCAGTCCTGCGTTCAGGCTTGCAGCGAGTGCGACACGCACAAGGGCGAATCGATGATCCATCTCGAATACGTCGACCGCGGTCAGAGCGTGCAGACGGTGCCCATGGTCTGCATGCACTGCGAGCAGCCGACGTGTGCCGAGGTCTGCCCCGCGGACGCGATCAAGCGCACCGGCGATGGCGTCGTTCAGAGCGCGCGGAAGCCGCGCTGCATCGCCTGCGGCAACTGTGTGATGGCCTGTCCGTTCGGCGTTCCTGAGCTCTACATCGACAGGCAGATCATGATGAAGTGTGACATGTGCTACGACCGCACCTCGGTCGGCAAGAAGCCGATGTGCGCCACGGTCTGTCCGAGCCAAGCGCTCTTCTTCGGCACTCGGGCGGAGGTCGACGCGCTTCGGCCGCAGTCCATGCCGACGAATCGATTCCGTTTCGGCAGCCAGACCATCACGACGCGCGTCAACGTGATGGTTCCAAGATCCAAGTCTCCACCGCTCATGCTCGATGTCACGGCGGCGATGGATGAGCGACCCGAGACCCGCAACGTGCGACTGAATGTGGTCGGCAACAGCCCCTCGACAATCGAACCCATGCTCGACCCCTTTGCAGAGGTGGAGGTCTGAAATGGCGCTCGATCCAGACAGGAGCGCGACCGCTGACCTGGAGGCGCGCGTGGATTCGGGTGAGCACGGCGGCCTCGACAGCAAGCTGTTGGCATCCGCCAGTCTGCCTGAGCGTGACGAGACCGAGATCTCAACGGGTCCAGATGGCTCGCCGCTGGCCGCTCAGCCACCGTGGCGCAAAGACTTCCCGATCGACTGGCCCGTCGATCAGTTCGTAGCGCGCCGCGACTTCGCCAAGTTCCTTGTGCTCACGAGCGGCGCCTTCGTCACGGGGCAGGCATGGATCGCGGCGCAGCACCTCATACGAAGCCGTCGCCCAGCGCCCCCGCGCGTGAGGATTGCCACGGTCAGCGCGACACCTCCCGGCAGCTCGCAAGTCTTCGGCTACCCCGATGCGCACGACAAGTGTCTCCTCATTCGCAGCTCCGACGGCGAGCTACTGGCTTACAGCCAGGCGTGCACACACTTGTCTTGCGCGGTCGTCCCGCGCATCTCGGAGGGCGTGCTCCATTGCCCGTGCCACGAGGGCTACTTCGACTTGAAGACCGGCAGGAACATTGCGGGACCTCCACCTCGCCCGCTTCCCAAGATCGAGCTCTCGGTCGAAGGGGACGATATCTACGCGATCGGTATCGATGAGAGGACCGTCTGACGTGACAATGAAGCGCCATTTTTCGCGCCAGCAACGGACCACCGTCGTCTACGGCATCATCTGTTTCGTCCTGATCCTCGTGGTCCTGCAGCTTTGGCTCTTCACAGCGACGATGAACGCGTGGCTGGGCGGCGACGGTTCGGTGGTCTGGCCCGGTCTCCTCGCCAGCGCTGCTTGCCTGCTTCTGAACCTCGGGCTCCTCCGCTACCTCCGCGAAGAATGACCGCGCCCAGCCCGTCCTCCGCTCTCGCGCAGATGCACCCCGCGTACTTCGCGATGGCGATGGCGACGGGCATCGTGTCGATCGCCTCGCAGCTCCTCGGCATGCGCTTCGTTGCGCTCGTGCTCTACGCCGTCAACGTCATCGTCTACGTGGCGCTGTGGGGTTTGACGGTGGCCAGGCTATTGCGCCACCGCCAGCACGTGATCGCAGATCTGTTTCACCACGGTCGTTCCGTCGGGTTCTTCACGACGGTCGCGGCCACCTGCGTGCTCGGCTCGCAATCTCTGGTCGTCGGAGGCCTTCCATCGCTCGGGCTCGGGCTCTGGTTCGCGGGCATCGTCCTTTGGGCCATCTTCACCTACACGATCATCACGATCTTGACCGTGAAGACTGAGAAGCCGACGTTGGCGGACGGGATCAACGGCGGTTGGTTGGTCATCGTCGTGGCGTCCCACTCGGTGGCAGTGCTCGGCGCTCAGCTCGCGCCAAGCATGTCGCACGAGCATGCACCGAAGGTCCTGCTCTTCGCGCTCACGATGTGGCTCGGCGGCTCGATGCTCTATATCTGGATCATCTCGCTAATCTTCTATCGCTACACGTTCTTCACGCTCAGTCCGAACGACCTCGCGCCGCCGTATTGGATCAACATGGGCGCCGCCGCGATCGCGACCCTCGCCGGCGCGACGCTCGCCTCGTCGGCGCCCCACTCGCCGGTGCTCGAACAGGTGCTGCCGTTCGTGCGTGGCTTGACGTTGTGGTGGTGGGCGACCGCGACCTGGTGGATTCCGATGCTCTTGATCCTCGGGCTATGGCGCCACGTGTTTCGACGCTTCCCGCTTCGCTACGACCCGCTGTATTGGGGCGCCGTGTTCCCGCTGGGGATGTACACGGTCTGCACCGTCCGGCTGTCTCAAGCGGTGGACGCGCCGTACCTGTTGGCGATCCCGCAAGTGTTCGTCTTCGTTGCGCTCGGCGCGTGGGCCGTGACCCTGCTCGGCTGGGCGAGCAGTGTCCTGCGCAGGGCTGGAGGAGTGACATCCTAGCTCCCCGCGAGCTCGGCTCCATGGCTGGACGCAGCGCGCCTCGCCGCACTATGAGAAACCATGCATCCCGGCAGCAACAATGAAGACGACGAAGCCCGATGGGATGATCCAGCCTATCTGAGCGATCCTCGCCGAGCGTACGACCTGTTGCGCGATCGCTGTCCGGTGGCCAGGCGGCCCGCCGACGACGTGTGGGTGATCACCGGGCACGCCGAGGCCGCCGCTTGCGCTCTGGACGCCGAGGGCTTTTCGAACCGAGTCTCGTCGCGACTGCAGATCCCCAACGCGCTCGATGGCGAGGAGCATCGCCGGTTTCGCGCGCTGATCGACCGCTTCCTCGATCCTTCTGAGGTGGTCAAGCTCGCCCCGAAGTTTCAGCTGATCGCTGAGAGATTGATTCGCACGCTGCTCGCCGGCACCTTTGCAGACGCCGTCTGGGAGATAGGGGCGCCCCTTGCGGTGCGTTTTCAATGCGCGTGGCTCGGCTGGCACGACGAAGCGGAGCGCCCGCTGCTGGAGTGGATGCGTGGGCATCGATCGGCGTTGCACGCTCACGATCCTGCTCGGCTCGCCCAGGCCGCGCTCGACTTCGAAGCGATCGTTGTCGAGCAGCTCGAACAGAGACGCGGAGAAGCACGTGGAGAGCCGTTGACCGTCACCGCGCAGCTCTCATGCGCTCAGGTCGAAGATCCGACCGCACCTGGTGACTATCGAGGCCTGACGCAGCGCGAGGTCGTTTCCATCCTCAGGAACTGGACCGCGGGAGATCTCGCGTGCATCGCGGCGTGCGTGGGCGTAGTGGCTCACGGCGTGGCTTCGACTCCACAGCTGCAAGAGGAGCTGCGGGCGCGCATCGACGAGCCCGGCGTCCTGGAGAGCGCGATCGACGAACTGCTGCGGATCGACAGTCCGTTCTTGTGGAACCGACGTGTCACGACAAGGGACGTCCAAGTGAATGGGCGCCTCATCCCCGCCGGCTCGAAAGTGGTCCTCAATTGGACCGCGGCGAACCGAGACCCGAGGCGATTCGCGACACCAGACTCGTTCGAGCCGGTGGTCAACGCGCCGCACAATCTGGTCTACGGCATCGGGTCTCACGTTTGTCCAGGCCGCGCTCTTGCGACTTCGCAGCTCCGAGAAGCGCTCGCGGCCCTGCTGCGAAGCAGCAAGACGATTCGTTTGGCGGAGCGCGCTCCCCTTCGCGCGGCGGCTCCGACCGGCGGCTACGAGCATGTTTGGCTGAGGCTGAGCTGATCCGTGCAGGCATCCACCTTGAGCGACGGAGCTTCCATGATAGGCTCTCGTCTTCATGGCTCGTCTCCACGATCTCCGGCTGCTGCCCCCGACCCAGGTCGCGCTTCTGCGCTTCCTCGGGCCGGTCGTCTGCTGCGCGGTCTCTGGTTAGAGCCCCCCATCAGCGCCCGGCTCAGGCCGGGCTCGTGCGGTCCGGCCTCGGCGCTTCTCACGAACCGAGGACCATCATGACATCACCGCCGCCCATCATCGTTGCCACCGAAGACCGCGATCGCTTGTTGGACCTGATCGCTGGCGCTCGCGCCAACCAGGTCGCCGAGCAGCTCGAAGCCGAGCTCGAGCGTGCCCAGGTGATACCGCTGTCGCTAGTGCCGGAGGATGTCGTCGTGATGAACAGCGCGCTTGAGTACGAGGTCGTCGCGACCCACCAACGTCGCCGGCTCTCCCTCGTCTATCCTCACGACGCGGAGTCGAACGCGGGTCGGGTGTCCGTGCTCGCGCCGCTCGGCTGCGCGCTGCTTGGCTTGCGCGTGGGGCAAGCGATCGCCTGGCAGATGCCCGGTGGCCTGCGGAGCCTGCGTGTCCTTTCTGTCGCACGCGCATCGTGAGGACATGGCCCCCTCGCTGACCACCTTCGGTCATGGCACGGCCACGCGTGACGTGCTCGCCGCGCTGCTTAGCGAAGCGCGGCTTCAGCACGTCGTGGACGTGCGGCGCTTTCCAGGGAGTCGCCACAACGTCGCAGCCGCGCGCGGGCACATCGAGGGGCTCGCGCGCGAGCTTCTCGGCGTCGATCATGGTGATGATGTCGCCGGGCTGCATGCCGGCGGCGGCGGCCGGACCCCCGGCGCGCACGTCGGCGAGCTGGACCCCGTCGACCTTGGCGGCGTAGTCGGGGACGGTGCCGAGGGAGACGCGGAAGCCGCCGGCCCGCGGCGTGGGGGCGGCGACCTTCAGGTAGTCGAGGGTGGGTTTTTCTTGCATCAACGCGGCGATCACCCGCAGCGAGAGATCACCGATCGCGACGGCGCCGGGAAAATTGATCTTGTCGAGGTCGTCGCCGGGCTTGTGATAGTCGGCGTGGGTGCCGCTGAAGAAGTGCAGCACCGGCAGGCCGGCGGCGTAGAAGCTGGCCTGGTCGGAGGCGCCGAAGCCGTCCTCGCTGGGGCGGAGGTCCAGCGGGGCGGCGACCCGCGCGAGCAGCGGCTTCCAGACCGTGGAGGTGCCGACGCCCGAGACGATCACGGTGTTGTTCTGCATGCGGCCGACCATGTCGAAGTTCACATAAGCCACGCAGTTCGACAGGGGCAGCAGGGGATGTTCGGCGAAATGGGCGGAGCCGAGCAGGCCGAGTTCCTCGCCGGCCCGGCCTGGCGCGCACTGCTCGACGAAGCCGCACGGTTGTATGGACCGTGGGCGGGGCGGCCAGCGTCCTTCCAAGGGCATGCCTGGCGCAGGGCTCGTGTAGCTCCAGGCACCGAACTGTCACAACCGCTGCTGGTCGGACTCGAGTCAGGCGCGTTCCTGGGTTGCGCCGGCGACGCGTTCCATCCAGCCGGCGGCGTCGAGGGCGCCTATCTCTCCGGACTCCAGCTTGCGGATCGCCTGCACGCCGCGCTGGGTCCCCTGAGCTGACAGTGCTCCTTCGCCGCCGCCCATGACCAACAGGAGTCTCGACCGTGTCCCTTGCTGCCGCTGAAATCGATCAGATCATCGCCGCTGAAGCCGACCATGAGTGCGCCGGGTTCGGCGAACAGAAAGTGTGCGTCCGCATCGCGGCGATCGTGGACCTGCCGAGTCGCTTCGGCCGCTTCCAGGTGGTGGGGTTCTGGAACAACCGGGACGGCCGCGACCACGTGGCGATCGTGCACGGCAATCCGATCGGCCGCGAGAACGTCCCCACCCGTCTCCACAGCGAGTGCCTGACCGGCGATGCCCTCGGCTCGCTCCGCTGCGATTGCCGCGATCAGCTCGAGGTGGCCCTCGCCGCC
>ERZ650309.1685-NODE-1685-length-10347-cov-4.717450_pt1 | contig 10347 bp, 12 predicted proteins | sample MGYA00376245_ERZ650309 | MGnify/ENA primary metagenome ERZ650309 (study PRJEB26733, sample SAMN07839294) | wastewater metagenome | biome: urban; feature: wastewater treatment plant; material: waste water | place: USA: North Carolina | collected 2016-04-26 ...
ACAACCCCCGGTTCTCTGACGAAGCAGGGGCCTGCATGGTGTGGAGCGAGGCCATTCATGTCATGCTGCTGACGCACGAAAGGTGGAAAACCTTCACCGACCGTCCGATCCCGCCTGCAACTTCAAGCGAAGTCGCGTTCAACCTTTCGCTCCCCAGCAAGGAGGCTGTGGACGCGATGAACGAGGCCGCGGCTGCCCATGGCGGGACAGCAGACATCAATCCGGTCCAGGATCTCGGCTTCATGTACAGCCGCGACCTGATCGATCCCGATGGCCATGTCTGGGGCGCGATGTGGATGGACCCCGCGGCGATGCCGGCAGATGCGTGAAAGGAATTGGCGATGACTTATATCGATGGCTTTGTGATCCCGTGTCCCAAGGCAAAACGGCAGGCCTTCATTGATCACGCTACAGTCACTGCCGAAATATTCGTCGAATTGGGGGCATTGCGCATTGTCGAGTGCTGGGGGGACGATGTGCCCGACGGCACGACGACCGATTTCCGCATGGCAGTGAAGGCCGAGGCAAACGAAGAGGTGCTCTTCAGCTGGATCGAGTGGCCGGACAAGGCAACGCGCGACGCCGCTTTTGCCAAATTGACCGATCCCGGGAACACAGACCCGCGGATGGACCCTGCAACAAATCCGATACCCTTTGACGGGAAGCGCATGATTTTCGGCGGATTTGCGCCCGTCGTTGACGTGAAAGGACCAGCGTGATGCCCGTCGATCCCAATGCGTCGATTGAAGTGTCCGCCTATCAGTGGGTCCCGCCCAGCGCGGCGGGATTTGTCAAGGACATGCGCGTCCGCTGGGCGTTGGAAGAGATTGGCCTGCCCTATCGCGAACGCCTCTTTGGCGGCGCAGGCGGCCAAAAGTCCGCGGACCATCTTGCCGAACAGCCATTCGGACAGGTGCCTGTTTATCGGGAAGCCGGGTTGTCGCTGTTCGAATCCGGTGCAATCCTGCTGCATATCGGGGAGAAGGACGAGCGGCTTCTGCCACGCGACGAAGCCGGTCGTGCCCGGGCGATCAGCTGGATGTTCGCAGCCCTCAACAGTGTAGAACCGTTCCTGCACATGCTCTTCATGGTCCGCTTCGTGGCGGACGGCACGGATTGGCAAAAGACAGGAATGGATTCGATACGTCCCTTTGCCAGGATGCGGCTGGGCCAACTTGCCAACGCGCTCGGGGAACGGGAATGGCTTGAAGACCGATTTACCATTGGAGATCTGCTGATGGTCGATGTGCTGCGTGCCGTGCCCGAAATGGAGTTGGTTGAAGAACATGCCAATCTTGCTGCCTATCTCGATCGGGGGACGGCACGACCCGCCTTCCAGGCCGCCATGGCGGCCCAACTGAAGGCGTTTGAAAGGCATGCGCCGATCGCGGCTTGAAGCCGTCTGAACCTGTTTTTCCAAGGAGAGTAGAATGTCGAACCAGCAAGGCGATTTCATATGGTATGAGTTGATGACTCCCGATCCTGAAGGCGCGCGACGCTTCTATTCCGCTGTCGTCGGCTGGACGATCGATAGCCAGCCGCCGGGCGACATGGACTATCGCATGATTGGGGCACCTGATGGCAATGCCGGGGGGATGCTGAAGCTGACGCCCGACATGATCGCGGGCGGCGCACGACCATGCTGGATGGGTTATATCGGGGTCGACGACGTCGACCTGTCGGTTGCGGCCATTGTCACGGCAGGCGGTACGATCATCATGCCGGCTTATGACATCCCCGGCGTCGGCCGCATCGCCATGGTCAGCGATCCGCAGGGCGTGCCCTTCTATCTCATGCGCGGCGCATCCGACGCTGTCAGCACTGTCTTCGCTGTCGACACGGTTGGCTATTGCGCCTGGAACGAATTGTTCACGAGCGACCAGGAAGCAGCCTTCTCCTTTTATGCGAGCCAGTTCGGCTGGGCGAAGAACGGCGCAATGAACATGGGGCCAATGGGCGACTATACCTTCATTGCGCAAGGCGGCGTGCAGATCGGGGCCATGATGAATCGCCCGCCCGAAAGCCCCGTGTCTGCATGGAATTACTATTTCCGTGTCGCGGACATTGATGTCGCGGCGAGCAGCGTGACGGCGGAAGGCGGCAAGATCCTGTCCGGACCTCATGAGGTTCCGGGCAATCAATGGTCCCTTCAGGGAGTCGATCCGCAGGGTGCCGCTTTCGGCCTTGTTGGCAGGAAGAATTGAGGAGACGCACAATGCAAGCTCCCTATCCTCCGGCGCTGCGCTGGATCGCCTTTGTCCTCCTGATCTGGAACCTGATTGGTGTTGCCATGTTTGTCAGCCAATGGCGCATGGACGCACAGGATATCGCGCAGATGCCGTCGACGCAGCAATTCCTCTGGACCCATATGTCGGCCCGCGTCTGGATTGCCTATGCAACCGCAGTCATCGCCGGCACGCTGGGCGCAGCCGCCCTGTGGCGGCGGCACAAGGTGGCGGTTCCGCTTTTTGCGGTCGGCCTGCTTGCACTGATTGTGCAGTTCACCAATCCCGTCCTGCTCGAGACTGCTGCCCGCGAAGGCTATGGCCTGATGGCCTTTCCGCTGTTCCTGATTGGCATCGGCGGCGTCCAGCTTTGGCTGGCATACCGCTGGCGCGGCAACGGGTGGCTGGCATGAGCGCGGTCAAACTCTGTCTCTGGTACAACAAGGACGCCGAGGAGGCGGCACGTTTCTATGCTGCCACCTTCCCGGACAGCCATGTTGATGCCGTCCACCGTGCGCCTGCCGATTTTCCCGACGGGAAGGCCGGTGATGTTCTGACAGTGGAGTTCACCTTGCTCGGGCTGACCTGCATCGGTCTCAACGGTGGTCCCCGGTTCAAGCACAGCGAGGCCTTTTCCTTTAAGGTGCCCACTGAAACCCAGGAGGAAACCGATCGTTATTGGAATGCGATCGTTTCCGGCGGCGGCCAGGAGAGCCGGTGCGGCTGGTGCCAGGACAAATGGGGATTGTCCTGGCAGATCACACCGACTGCCCTGACAAACGCCATGGCTGCCGGCGGTGAAACCGCGAGGCGCGCCTTTACGGCAATGATGCCGATGACAAAGATCGACATCGCAACAATCGAGCGTGCCGTTTCCGGGGAAAGCGAGGCCTGAGTTGGACTTGTTTGGACATCCCTTTTCTTCCTACACCTGGAAGGCCCTTATCCCGCTCTATGAGAATGGAACACCGTTCGAATTCCGGATGCTCGGCCCTGACAATCCGGAAAATTTTGCAGAATTCGCCTCGCTCTGGCCGATCGCGAAATTCCCCCTTCTCAGGGACGGCGAAACGGCGATCTTCGAAGCGACGGCCATCATCGAGCATCTTTCCGCGTTTCATCCGGGCGCTGTCGCGTTCATCCCGGCCAATCCCGCGCTCGCAGTCGAGACGCGCATGCTCGATCGGGTGTTCGACAATTATGTGATGACCCCGCTGCAGGCCTTTGTGGACCACGCTCTTCGCTCCGCCGAGGACCGCGATCCCATCGGCGTCGACCGGGCGCGGAGGATGCTCGATACCATCTATGGGTGGCTGGATGGCCGTCTTGACGGGCGGGAATGGGCCAATGGAAGCAACTTCTCACTCGCGGACTGTGCTGCCGCTCCCTCGCTCTTCTACGCAGACTGGGTGCATCCCATTGACAAGACTCACGCCAACCTGAGGGCCTATCGTGCGCGCCTGCTCGCCCGGCCGTCTGTTGCACGCACAGTCGATGAAGCCCGCCCCTATCGCGCGCTCTTCCCCCTCGGCGCACCTGACCGGGATTGAAGCCTTTCAGAGGAAATGAACAATGACTGAGGTTCCCCTTGAACTCGCCATCGAACGCCGCATCGCGGCGCCACCAGGGATCGTCTGGAAAGTGATGACCGAACGCCTTGCCGAATGGTGGTGCCCAAAGCCCTGGCGCACCGAAATCATCGAGCAGGACTGGCGGCCTGGCGGGCGCAACGCCGTCATAATGTATGGCCCGAATGGCGAAGAGTCGGCTGTGGAGGGCATCTTCCTTGAGATCCTGCCCGAACGACTGATTGTCTTTACCGACGCCTTCAAATCAGGCTGGATTCCCCAAGGGCCGTTCATGGTCGGCTTTTTCGAACTGACGCCCGATGGAGACGGTACGCACTACCGCGCCGGTGCACGTCACTGGAGCGAAGCGGCCTTCAACGAGCACAAGGATATGGGGTTTGAAGGCGGCTGGACTGCGGTCGCCGGACAATTGGCCGAATTGGCCGAAGCCGCAGCCCGGTCCCGCTCATAAGGCCTGCCCTGCCGCGACGCCGCTTGCCCAGGCCCATTGGAAATTAAAGCCGCCAAGCCAGCCCGTGACGTCCACCGCTTCGCCAATCGCGTAGAGGCCGGGCACCCGCCGCGCCTCCATGGTTTGCGATGACAGCCCATCGGTGGCGATCCCACCGACCGTGACTTCGGCCTTGGCAAAGCCCTCGGTCCCGTTCGGGTGGAATGTCCAGCGGGCCAGTTGCCGTTCGACCTGCACTAACGCTGCGTCCTTCTGTTCGCCAAGCTCACCTGTGGCGCCCATCCGGTCTGCCAGAGCCTGTGCCAGCCGGTCGGGAAGGCGGTCGGACAGGGCCCGGCGCAGCGTGAGGCGGGCATTGTCGCGCTTGAGTGCGCGCAGCCAGCCGTCGGGCAGGTCTGGCAGGAAATCGATCTCGACCGGGTCCCGGTGCCGCCAATAGGATGAGACCTGAAGGATGGCGGGCCCGGACAATCCGCGATGCGTGAAGAGCGCCGCTTCACGGAATGCTGTCTTCCCGGTCCGCGCGATGACATTTGCCGAGACGCCCGAGAGCGAAGTAAACAGCGCATCGTCCGGACCAAGCGTGAAGGGCACCAGCGCGGGACGCGGCTCGACCACTTTCAGTCCGAACTTTCGCGCCAGATCATAGGCGAAACCGGTAGCGCCCATCTTCGGGATCGAAAGGCCGCCTGTGGCCATGACAAGTGCGGGCGCAGCCACTTGTCGCCCGCCAAAGGCAATGCGGAACAGGCCGTCTGCATGGTCGACACTGGAGATCGCCTCTCCCAGGGCCATCTCCACGTTGCCCGCAGCGCATTCCTCAAGGAGCATATCGACAATCTGGCGCGCCGATCCGTCACAAAAGAGCTGTCCCAGCGTCTTTTCATGCCAGGCAATCCTGTGCGCCTCGACAAGCGCAATGAAATCTTCCGGTCGATATCGGCCCAGCGCCGACTTGGCGAAATGGGGGTTCACCGAAATGTAGCGGTCGGCAGCGGTGAAGATGTTCGTGAAATTGCACCGCCCACCGCCCGAAATGAGGATCTTCTTGCCCGGTGCTTCGGCGTGATCGACGAGGAGCACCGCCTTGCCGCGCTGTCCGGCCGTTGCCGCGCACATCATTCCCGCCCCGCCGGCGCCGAGGATGATGGCATCAAATGTTTCCGGACCCTGCGTCACCGCTGCGCCTTAGACCGCAAGGCGGCAGACCGCCAGACAGGCAAAATTCCTTGCAAGCGGCAGCAGGCCCCCGCACAGAGTTCGACCAGACAATACAGAGTGAGGCGGAAGATGAAGGCTTATCGGATCCATCGCTATGGCGGGCCGGAGTGCGCGTCGCTGGACGAGGCACCTGAACCGGAGATGCGCGCCCATGACCTGCTGGTGCGGATTGCCGGCGTCAGCCTGAACCCGGTGGACTACAAGACGCGCCAGGGGGCACTGCGCGTGCTTTACCGGCCGACCCTGCCTGCCACTCTTGGAAATGACCTTGCGGGTGAAGTGATTGCCGTCGGGTCGGCCGTTGCGGGGTTCAAGGTTGGCGATCACGTGATCGCCTGTTCCCGGATCAACGACATGGGCAGCTTTGCCGAAGTGGCGCGTATCGATGCGCGTTGCGCAAGTCTGGCGCCGACCTCGATCGACCTCGCCACGGCGAGTGCCCTGCCGCTCGCAGGGCAAACCGCGCAGCAGGCGCTGCGGGACCTGCTCCATATTCGACCCGGCATGCATGTTCTGATTACCGCAGGCGCGGGCGGGGTCGGCTGCCTTGCGATCCAGCTTGCCAAGAGCATGGGCGCCGAGGTTACGACGACGGCCTCGCCACGCGGGGAGGCACTTGTCCGCGCGATGGGCGCCGATCATGTGATTGACTACACGAACACCGACCTTGCGGGCGTCGGCCGCACATTCGATGCCGTATTCGATCTGGCCGGCGGAGACGCACTGGAGGCCTGTTTCAAGGTGGCCCGTCCAGGCAGCACGGTCATTTCAATTGCCGGCCTGCCGACTCCTTCGGCCGCCAGCAAGGCGCTGGGCATGGGGGCGGGAATCAAGGCCCTGTTCTGGTTTGCGAGCCTCGCCTTGCGCCGAAAGGCCGCTGCGAACGGCGTGTCCTATCATTATTATTTTCTCCACCCGAACAGCAGCGACCTTTCCGCACTCGCCGCCATGGTCGATGCGGGAACATTGAAGATCATTGTCGACAGGCTCTTTCCCTTTGCACAGATTGCCGACGCCATGGCCTATCTCGAGGCCGGACGTGCCAAGGGCAAGGTCGTCGTCACCCTGTGAGGTTTAGACCTTCCGTTTACGTCAATCTGTGCTAGTCTCGATTGCAAATTGAAACTTGGGAGAGTCGAAATGCACGATCTGGTGATCCGTGGCGGAACAATTGTCGATGGGACCGGTGGGCCGTCCTACAAGGGCGACATTGCCATTGATGGCGGGCTGATCACAGCGGTTGGCAAGGTTGACGCCAAGGGTCGCGAAGAAATCGACGCAACGGACAGGATCGTCACGCCCGGTTTCGTGGATGTTCACACCCATTATGACGGTCAGGCGACCTGGGATCCGGAAATGGCGCCCTCAAGCTGGCACGGCGTGACGACAGTTGTCATGGGCAACTGCGGCGTCGGCTTTGCGCCAGCCAAGCCCGACAAGCACGACTGGCTGATCGGCCTGATGGAAGGCGTTGAGGATATTCCCGGCACTGCGCTCGCCGAAGGCATGACCTGGGATTGGGAGACATTTCCGGAATATCTTGATGCACTCGAAAGGCTGCCCCGCACCGTCGATGTCGGAACGCATGTCCCGCATGGCGCCGTGCGCGCCTATGTGATGGGAGAACGCGGGGCCAACAACGAGCCGCCGACCGAAACCGATATCGCGCAAATGTCACGAATCGTGGAGGATGGCCTGCGCGCTGGCGCGCTCGGTTTCTCCACGTCTCGAACGGTCCTGCACAAGTCCGTCGACGGTGTGCTTGTCCCGGGGACGACGGCAACCAAGGAAGAGTTGCTGGGCATCGGACGGGCGATGGGCCGGGTTGGCTATGGCGTGTTCGAAATGGCGTCCGACCTGAAGCGCGAATGGAACGAATTCGAGTGGATGGGCGAACTCAGCCGCGAAACGGGCATGCCCGTCACCTTCGCGGCGCTCCAGTCGATCGCCAAGGAACTGCCGCTTGACGAACAGATCGCCAACATGCGTGCGGAAAATGCGAAAGGTGCCAATATCGTTGCGCAGATTGCCCTGCGCGGCAACGGCATCGTGATGGCCTGGCAGGGTACGGTCCATCCCTTCCGTTTCAAGCCGGCCTGGGTCGAGATCGAGGGCCTCCCGTGGGAGCAGCAGCTGGCGCATCTCAAGGATCCGGCATTCAAGGCGCGCATGCTCTCCGAAGCGAATGTCTTTCCGGAAAGCGATATCGCAGAGCTTTTGAAAATTGTTGCAGGCGGCTGGTTCATCCAGTTCGAGATGGACCCGGACTTCAACTATGAGCCGACCCAGGCGGAGAGCATCATGGCGCGTGCCGCCGCCGCTGGCGTCTCGGGTGACGAATATGCCTATGACCTGCTGATGCGCGATGAGGGCAAGGGCTTCATCTATTTCCCGATCCTCAACTATGCCGATGGCAATCTCGATTTCCTCGAGGCACTCCAGCACGCGGACGACACGGTCAATTCGCTTTCGGACGGCGGCGCGCATTGCGGGACGATCTGCGATGCCGCATCCCCCACCTTCATGCTCCAGCACTGGGTGCGCGACCGCAAGAAGGCCCGAATCGGCCTGGAGAATGCGATCAAGCGCCAATGCCGGGATACTGCGCTGCTCTATCATCTCGAGGATCGGGGCCTGATTGCACCGGGTTATCTGGCAGACATCAACGTCATCGACATGACCCGGATCAAGCTCGGCAAGCCCTGGCTGGCGTTCGACCTGCCCGCCGGCGGCAAGCGCCTGCTCCAGAAGGCCGAAGGGTATGACTATACGATCAAGTCGGGTCAGGTGACGTTCCGGAATGGCGAATATCTGGGCGTCCACCCCGGCGTGGTGCTGCGGGGGCCGCAAACCACCGAATTGGCGATGGCAGCCGAATAGGGGTTACCTCCCCCAGAGTGCAGCTGCCCTCTTGCGCTTGGCGACCGGTCCGTTAGCATCAGGTCCAAACACAAGGGGATGTCAGCCCATATGCGCCATATCGCGGTGGTTGGATCAGGTCCTGCAGGCTATTATGCCGCTGAGGCCGCGCAGAAGAAGTTCGGTGACGATGTTCGCGTGGACATCATTGACCGGCTGCCGGTGCCCTATGGGCTGATCCGATTCGGGGTTGCCCCCGACCACCAGTCGATCAAGGGCGTTTCCAAACGGTACGAAGCCGTAAACTTGCAAGACAATGTCAGTTTTGTGGGGAACGTCCTGGTCGGGCGCGATGTCAGCGTTGACGAGCTGATGACTCTTTACGATGCCGTCGTGCTGGCAACCGGGGCACCGAATGACCGGACGATGGATGTGCCTGGAAGTGACCTTCCAGGTGTGTTCGGCTCTGCTGCCTTTGTGGGGTGGTACAACGGCCACCCGGACTTTGCCGATCTTGAGCCGCCACTTGCGGGGCCGGGCGCGGTCGTTGTCGGCAATGGCAATGTGGCACTGGACGTGACCCGCATTCTTGCCAAGACACGTGCCGAGTTCGACGGTGCGGATATTGTCTCCCATGCGCTCGATGCGCTCGACCATTCAGGCATAAAGCGTGTGACGCTGCTTGGGCGGCGTGGCCCGCACCAGATTGCGATGACCCCGAAGGAACTGGGCGAGCTTGGCCATCTGATCCGCGCGAAGCCTGCCGTCGACCCCGCTGATTTCCCGCCCCTTGACGATGACGCTCTGCTGGAGCCGGGCATGCGCAAGTCCGTGACGCATTTGCGTGATTTTGCCGCCAATACGGGTGACCCGAAGGACATAACCATCGACTTCGATTTCTTCGCCAGTCCGGTCGCGATCGAAGGCGATGGCAAGGTCGAGCGCGTCATTGTGGAACGCACGCGCCTTGATGCGGACATGCGCTCCATCGGCACGGGAGAGACCTATGTCATTCCATGCGGGCTCGTCATTTCGTGCATTGGTTACCAGACTCCCCCCATCGACGGCGTGCCCTATGAACATGGCCGAGGCCGCTTTGCCAATTCGGAGGGGCGGATCCTGCCGGGGCTCTACTGCGTCGGCTGGGCTCGTCGCGGGCCGACCGGCACGATTGGCACAAACCGCCCCGACGGTTATGCAACCGTCGACCTGATCGACGCCGCCGACATCGCCCGCCGCCGCGGCGCGACGGTGATCGTCATCACCGCCAGCGGCTCGCCGCTGGCGCAGTGGGCGCTGGCCAACAACCAGATCCTGCTGGCTGCCGACCACCCGGAAGACTTCGACCGCTACAGCCCGATGGTCTCGCGGCTGCTGCACCTGCTGATCATCGACATCCTGACCACCGGGGTCGCGCTGCGCCTGGGCCCGGCGCTGCGCGGCATCATGCAGGAGATCAAGCGCAACCTGCGCGCCAAGCGCTATGCGCTGCCGGAGCAGGACGACAACGATCCGCTCTGAGCGCCCCGCGCCGCAGGGCGCGACGTCTACTCAGGCAGCGACCTGCGCCAGGCCGAGCAGCCCGTCGACGCCATACAGGCGCGCCAGGTCGATCAGCTTGGCCGGCGCCCCCTGCACCGTGAGCGTCTTGCCCAGCGACCGGGCGTGGCGCTGGCATTCGATCAGCACCGCGACCGCGGCGGTGTCGAGCGCCTGCAGCGGCGCGGCGTCGAGCACGGCCGCCGGGTCGGCCGTGCCGATCGCCTGCTGCAGCTGCAGCAGCGCGGCGCGGGCATCGGCGCGCGGCACGAGGAAGCTGTCGGGTGCGACGCCGAACAAGGCGAGGTCGAAGCTCTTGCCGCCGGATGAACGGGTGTTGACGAACGACACGCCGAGCTCGGCGTGCTCGACCCCGTCGAGGTCGAGCTTCGACGTCTCGGAGGTGGTGAGCGTCGACTTGGAGAAGACGCCGGCCGACTTGGCCTGCATCACGAGGTGGGTG
>ERZ650309.1686-NODE-1686-length-10345-cov-4.061322_pt1 | contig 10345 bp, 7 predicted proteins | sample MGYA00376245_ERZ650309 | MGnify/ENA primary metagenome ERZ650309 (study PRJEB26733, sample SAMN07839294) | wastewater metagenome | biome: urban; feature: wastewater treatment plant; material: waste water | place: USA: North Carolina | collected 2016-04-26 ...
AACGAGTGGCTTGAGAAGCAATTTCCTTCGGGTGAACTGTACCGTCAACCAAGGTTTTGGGACGATGCGCGTTTCAACAATTTTGCTCACCCGGTGGTTGGTGTGACGTGGTTTGAAGCGCGGGCGTATTGCAATTGGCTGACGGCGAATGCTGCCGATGGGCATATTTACCGAGTTCCAACCGAAGCTGAATTTGAAGCGGCTGCTCGTGGCAAAAAAGGCCGTCAGTTTCCTTACGGCAACAAGTTCGATCCCGCCAGGTGCAACACATTTGAAAGCCACATTCGCCGCACCACGCCGGTGGGAATCTTTGACAACGCGACGCCTGAAGGCGCATTCGATCTTTCGGGGAACGCTTACACTTGGACGCTGTCAATCTACGATCAGGAACGCTTCCCGTATCCGTACCTAAGCGACGACGGGCGGGAAGAACTTGCTGCAACAGACGTCAAGCGCGTCCTGCGGGGCGGCTCGTGGAGCTACGATCTAGACGGTGCGCGCGCCGTCTGTCGTGACTACATTCACCCGGCGACCCGTCTCAACTTTATCGGTTTCCGTGTGTTGTGTTGTCGTCCCCCTTCTTCCTGATCTCTGTGGGGACGGTGCGCGCTTCGCGCAGGCGCGTTTAGCGCCAGTCCCTCCAGCGCCGCCAAGGCGCGCCCTCTTAGCGCCGTCAGGCGCTCGAAATTATTTTTCAAAATTAGTTTTTCGGAAAACCAGTCCTTGCCCCAGCACATGAGTTCGCAATCCCCAGGTGTCAGCATAACGAACGTGATTGATCCAACCTTGAACCGAAGCGTCGAATTCGGCAAAGGTGATCTTTCCGGCGCAGTATTCCGCCCAGCGTTCTTTCAGCTTGCGAGAGAATTTGACGACGTTGCGCGATTTGATGCGGCGATGCGTCGGGTACACGACAAAGCCCAGCCACGGAATAATGCCTGCGTACAATGGAAATGGTTGAACGACGGACAATATCGCCACGTCAGCGAAATGGTAGCGGAAATCGGCAGGTTGCTGGGCGGTTGGATGAAGGTGTGAGCCTGGGTACGCGCAGCTTCCAGCGCGCATTTTGAAACGTCGCGCCTTCGGAACAAAGAACCCTTTTGCCACGACCGCACGCTGGAAGCGATGCGTACCCAGGAACTTTGTGGTAAACAGTTGGCTATGCCTGAACTTCCTGAAGTCGAAATGGTGGCGCGTCATCTACGCGCTCTAATTGCCGGGCGAACGTTCGTCAAAGCGCAGCTCTTGCGCGCCAAACTTGCGCCGGAAACTTCGCCGCGCCAGTTTGCCGCATGGCTGAAAGGCGCTCGCGTGGAAGACGTCACGCGGCGAGGCAAACACATCCTGGCGCATCTGTCGAACAACCGAACCTGGATTACGCATTTGCGAATGACTGGGCGATTCGTTCACGTGGATGCTGACGAAGCGCCGCCGCCGCATACGCATGCGGCTTTCTGGCTGGACAACGGGCGTAAGCTGCTGTTTGCCGATCAGCGCCATTTTGGAATGATGATGGTCGTTAAGAACGCCGAACTGGATTCGGTGTCTCATCTAAGCAAGCTGGCGCCGGAACCGTTCGATCCGACTTTCACTGCCGATTACCTGCATGAAACGCTGAAACGCAGCAAACAAGCCATCAAACTGTTTCTGCTGGACCAAACAAAAGTTGTAGGGCTTGGCAACATTTACGCCGCTGAAGCGCTGCACCGCGCGAAGATCAATCCACAGCTTCCGGCAAGCAACTTGTCCAAGTCACGCACAGAAGCGTTGCACCAGGAAATCGTTGCCGTGCTGGCCGAAGCGATAGAAGCAGGCAGCACACTGGAAACCGATCCGCGAGAAGTGTATGGGCGGTATGGAGACGGCGCTTACGAAGACAGTTGGCAGGTTTACGAACGCGAAGGGCAGCCGTGTTTGACTTGCGGCGAGGAGATTCGAAGGCTGGCACAAGGCGGACGCTCGACTTACTTCTGCCCGCAATGCCAGAGATGAGGTAGAATCGCCGCGCATTTTCCCTGCGAAAGGACAACGACCATGACAGCTTTACCGAAAAGAAAATATACGGTTGAAGAGTACATCGAACTGCTGAAAAGCTCCGATGAGCGCTTTGAGTATTTTGATGGCGAGGTTGTTTCAATGGCTGGCGGCAAGATCGCTCATAGCGATATTGCCTCAAACCTGATTTTCGAGTTAAGGGACAAGCTGAAAGGGCGACCTTGTCGAGTTTTTGGCGGCGATACTGCTGTAAAAACTGTTAAGGCTTGGCCATTTCGATTACCGGACATCAGTGTAGTTTGCGACAACGCAGTCATTGAATCTATTCAAGGATTTGACATGCTGGTCAACCCCTTGCTGATCACAGAAGTGTTATCACCTTCTACAGAAAATTATGACCGTGATGAAAAGTTTTTGGCTTATCAGGCGATTGAAAGTTTTAAAGAGTATTTACTTGTCCATCAAAGACGCCCTCACATCACCCACTATTTACGTCAATCAGATGGTGCCTGGTTGCGCCGCGATATTATTGGGCTTGAAAGTCAGATCGTGCTGGAATCCCTCGGTGTGACGTTAAAACTCAGTGGCGTTTATTGGATGGTCACATTTCCTGAGTCAGAGTCGCCAAGCATTGATTCGCTGCAAATTTAATAAGGATGGTTGTCCGCCATTTCCTAAGCAGCTTATGATGGTGTCCGTTCAAGTGAAAAAAACAAATCCAGAACAAAACTTTCGAGGCATTCGTCAATTGCAGGCATGAAAAATCGCCCCTCTTCGCACTTATTATTGTTGCTGTTGCTGGTGGTGTTGGACGCGCTGGCGTATGTGGCCATTTACCGGGCCGGCGCTGCGCGCGGATTTTCGCCGTCAATCCTGCTGGCTTGCCGCGATCTGGCGCTGTTTATTCCTCTCTTTTTCATCTTCATTTGGGTTGCGCGACGGCATAAATTTGCGGGCGACCTGACCCTGTTCTCCGTTGCCATACTGCTGTTCAGTGTTGGCCAATTTGTTCAGTACCGATTGTTCACCGATCCGGAATACGCCGCCGGAAATCGCGCCGAAGTCCGTCAAGCCCGTTTGGCCAAAGCTAGGGTGCAACAATACAAAAGCATCAATCAGTTTTACGACGCTGAAAAGAAAAAGGCGCTATTTGGCGATCCGAATTTTCAGTTGCAGACCACAACTCCCGTCGAAACGAACGAACCGCAATACTGGACGATAGGGCGAATTTTTACTTCTGTTTCCACACTGATTCCATTGGCAGCGTTTTTGGGGTTTGCACTGGCGTTTGCGTTTGTGCGGCGAGATGACATTTTACTTTTGCTGCAACGCAACAGTTTCTTGATTGGTTTGTTGACCACCTTGCCGTTTGCCTTTATTGCCATTTTCCTTTCAGAACGCGGCAAATCGCTGGGAAACACCACGCCGTGGGAGCCGGTGAAGATTACCTTTCTGCTCAGTTACGCCGGGATTCTGGCGGATCATTATCGAAACCTGTCACGGACGCATTGGGGAATTCCTCCGTGGCGGTTTGTGCTACCGTTTTTACTGGTGGCGGCGCTGCCGATTGTGCCGTTTTTTGCGTTGCAGGATTTCGGGCAGATGCTGGTGTTTCTGGGAGCGTACGTCACCTTGTACGTGGTTGCCGTCCGGCGGTTGCCCCAGGTGACGATCGCCATTGGGTTGATGGCTGCGCTGTTGGCCGTTTCGATCTTTGCGGTTGGGATTTACAACACTGTGTCCAATGCCTTGACCGATGGCGCGCAGATTGGCGCGATAGAGCGGGTCAAAGGAATCGTCACCGAAGGTGTGCCGGATCGCATCAAACAGCGCTTTTATTTGTGGCGTCACGGCGGCATCGCACCTGGCGATGATGAAGATTGGTGGGCGAAAGAAGCGTCGCGTGTGCCGGGCAATACAGACGAAGAAAAGTGGTATAACAAATACGCGTTTCAACCTTCGCAAGCCTTGTTCGGAGTCAGCGATGGGCGCGTATTGGGAGCAGGGCTTGGAAAAGGCTATCCCGAAACCGTTCCAATTGCCGATTCGGATTTTATCTATGCTGTCATCGCCGAAGAGATGGGAATCGTCGGCGGAGCGATCATTATCTTCGCATTCATCATCGTCGTGATTGCCGGGATGCGCACAGCCATCGAAGCGCGCGATATGTTCACCAAGTTGATCGCCGCAGGTGTGACTGCATTCTTAGGTTTCCAGGCCATCGTGAACATCGGTGGCGTGTTGCGCATGTTGCCAATGACTGGCATCACGCTCCCGTTTGTCAGTCACGGCGGTTGGTCACTGATTACCAGCTTTTTTATGCTGGGAATGTTGATGGCGATTTCACATCGTAACAATTCCGTTGGTAGGGAGGAGTCGGTAGTCGGTAGTCGGTAGTCGGAAATCGGCAGTCAGTAGACGAACGGAAAAAAACAAGAGTCGGGAGTTTGGAATCAAGAGTTGGCATCTAAGGAAACTACCGGCTACCGTTTCCCGAATACCGGCTACTCTTAAAAGAATGAAAGTTACTGTTGGACAAATTACGGATAAGGGACTGAAGCGTCAGGCAAATGAAGACAATTTGCTGGCGATGCCCAGTCGTGGTCTGTTCATCGTCGCTGATGGCGTAGGGGGTCGGCGGGGCGGGCAAACGGCCAGCAGAACGGTGGCGGAAGTTTTTGAAAAGGTGTTCAGTACCCCCCAGCCAACAATGAATTCCGATTTGCCGATGGAAGATTTGCGCAAGCTGGTCCATGAAACGATTGATCTCTGCAATCAGAAAATTTACACCGAAGCGGAGATGAACCAGGAACTGGAAGGCATGGCAACGACGATTGTGCTGGCAGCGGCGAAAGACAATCGAGCCATCATTGCGCACGTCGGTGACAGTCGCGTTTATCGTTGCGATGCGCGCGGTCTGGTTCGTTTGACCGAAGATCACAGCGAGGTTAACGAAGCGGTTCGTCAGGGCTGGCTGACTCCGGAACAAGCCGAAACGCATCCGCGCCGAAATGTCATTAGCCGAGCCATCGGAGCCGATTCTGACGTTGAACCCGAAATCATTGAAATCGAAGTTGACGAAACGACGACGCTGCTGTTGTGCAGCGACGGCATTACCCGCCACATCCGTGACGATCAGTTAGAGCGATTGCTGCGCAGCGGCAACCATCCGCAAACCGTTTGCGAAACCTTCAAACAGCTTTGTTACAACGAAGGCGCAGAAGACAACCTGACCGCCATCATCGTGGATTTCGGCGAACGCGGCTATGTGGATGAGCAAACGCGACCGATGCGTGCGATGAATCCGGCACCAGAAAATGCGGAAAAGCCAAGGAAGAAAATCGAAATTTCGCTCAATGAGGTGGAGCCTGAAGTTGAAATCGTAACGGAGCGCGAAGTTCCCGCGACCAATCACGTGGCGGCGACCGCGCCGCCTGCCTTGTTGCCGCCCGCACCTGAAGAGTTTCATGACGAAGAAGTTGAAACGCCTCTGCCTAGTGACCCTTTACCGGTTGCAGACCATGCCCAAGTTTCAAATCGTAAAAAAGTGTTCAACCTTGCTCCGGCTGAAGATGCCGGGCAGAAAGTCGAGATGTCCAAGTTTATGCGAATGAGTGTTTTGATTGTGACTCTGTTAGCCGGATTCATTCTGGGTGGGCTTTTTGGTGGGCCGTTGCAACGAGTGGTCAACCGATCGGGCGGCCCTCTGGCCGAAGAGCAGCCGCGCTTGTTGCGCTATTCGCCGCGCGATGCCGGTGTTGCATCGGCGTTTGCTTTATTGAATGAAGGGCGGCTGGACGATGCTCGGCAGGAACTCAATGCAATCCTTGCCCGCGATGCGAACAACGCCGAAGCTCATTATTGTTTTGGACGCCTGTATTTCGCCGAAAAGAAATACGAAGAAGCGATCAATCATTTCAAGCTGGCGGCGACCAACAATCAGGATTTGGATGAAGGATGGGTGTTCATCGCCATGGCGTATTTGCAAATCGGTCAGGCGCGAAACGCCGCGGACAGTTTGCAAAAATTGATGACGCCGAATGCGCCGCCATCTTCTTCGCCAACGCCTGCCGGGCCTGTACCGGCGAGTTCGGCGAAACCGGTTGGATAATCTCGTCGGAGACAGAGAGACGACGGGACGGAGCGATGGAGAGGCCGAGGCAAGATGCCGTAGGGATCAGGGACGAAAAGGTTGGGAAATTGAACGACCGATCTCCCAATCCCTCTGTCTCTCAATCCCTCAATCGCTAGGACGCCAGTCGCACTTATGGCTGAATTGAAACTGGAACATAGTTTGGTGGATGGCCGCTACGAAGTGTACGAGCGGCTGACCCGTGGCAGTTACGCCGAAATCTTTGTGGCGTATGACCGCGCGGTCAGCCGTGCTCCGGTTGTCATCAAGGCATTGAACACCAGTTTGCAAGGCACGCCCGATCCGGATCTGGAACGCACTCTGGTTGAAAATTTCCAGAACGAAGCGGTTGCGCTGGATGCAGTTCGCCATCCGCACGTCATTTTACGGCTTGGACACGGTACGGCTGCGGATTTGCGCGGTGTTCCGTTTCACTACCTGGTGATTGAATACATGCCGGGCGGCGATTTGCTGGAACTCTGCCGCCACCGTCCTGACAGAGCTTTACCGCTAGATGAAGCGCTGTTTTACTTTCACCAAGTCTGTGAAGCGTTGGCCTTTGCCCACGGAAAAGGAATCATCCACCGCGACCTGAAACCCAATAACTTCCTGCTTAGTGCTGACAAACGCACATTGAAAGTCGCCGATTTCGGCGTGGCCAAAATTACCAGCGGCGAATCCACGGAAATTACGCGCGTTGGCGCTGATGTTTATGCTCCGCCTGAACACAATCCGCACGAAGACACGGGCGAATTGCGGCATCTGACGACGGCGGCGGATGTGTATTCGCTGGCCAAAAGTTTTTACACCGTTGTTTGCGGGCGGGCGCCAGGGCAGTTTCGCTGCGACCCGATTACTTCGCTGCCGGAAAACCTGATGAATAAGCCGTGGGGCAGCGCTTTGCTGAAGGTTTTGTGCCACGCGACGGATGACGATCCAAAAGCACGTTACGCGACTGTGGCAGAGTTCTGGCACGAACTGGCGCAAGTCGCCGCGCTGGCGCCGACGGTAAAAATCGAAGAACTGCCGGACGAAGAAACCATCGTCAAACCGCGTCAAAAGTTTGATACAGGCGCGTTTCCCAAAAGTCCCGCGCAGCCGGATTTTGATCCAACCCCGGCAACATCCCATTTGCAAGAAGTGGTTTCGCCAGCACAGCTTGTAGAAACTGAGCCGCTGGTTGCGTCTGATGTAACTGAAAAGCTGGGCGAAGCGGTGACCCCCACGCAAACCGAACCGGCGAAAAAGGATGTGCAAAAAGAAACTGTAGAAAGTAAGCCTTCGCCGCAGCGCACTGAACGCCCGGGAAAAATCTTTATTGATTTGCAGCCGAAAGCGCCTTCGGCTGCGCCGAAGCCCGCCATGCCGATTCAACCGAATCAGGCGACTCCGTTGGCCACCAAACCGGGCCAAGCCAAACCGGCAGGGCAGGCAGGGAAAAAGATCAAAACCCCACCGAAAATGGCTGACCGGTTTTCTGAAAAAATGCGCCGCCGAGTGTTCATTGGGTTTCTGGCGGCGGCGTTTGTCGGATTACTGGCCAGCGTTTACAACTTTTTCAAAGGCGGAGAGTTTGGCGCTCCGCACGAAATCGAAGTGCTTGCGCAAGAAATGTACGTTCGCAGAGGGCCGGGAAGCCAATTCAAACCGTACGGCACTATCGCCGGCAATACTCGGCACAAAGTCATTCAGGAAAATGAGCAGGGATGGTTTTTAATTGAGGTCAGCCAATGGATGAAACTTGAGACTGATGCGCCGTTAGACATCCGTCAGGGTTGGGTTTATGGAAAATCAGATTATGTTCGTGTAGTCTCACGCCGCTGGTGGTAATGAATGCTGAATCAGTACCGCGCGCGATAGCAAGCGGGTAAATCCAGCACCCAGTTAATCAGGTTTAGAACGAGGAATTGCAATGAAGCTTTGGGGGGAAGTGAAAAAATGGCTGGACGGCGAAGACGCGATTTCGCAGACGCCGGAAGCGCAGGCGCAATTGAGCGAGTGGGATGAGTTTTTCGTCAAAATCGCGCGCGAAGTTGAAGTCGTCATGAAACGCGAAATGTTCACGCCTCCCGGCGGCCAAACCTATTTGCCCGGCGAATACATCATTTACTTGAGCAAAGAAGACGACGCGATGTGGCAGGGGCGCAAGCGTGAAGGATTGGAAGAAGGCCTGGGAATCAGTTTGTCGCAGCGCGCCAAGGAAATCGTCGGCGGAAAACAGCTCAAGGCGGACAAGATTGCACTCAGCTTGAGCATTGACGGCGCGCTCAACAAAGGCCAGGTGCGCGTGCAGGCCGTTTGGGATGACGATTCGCCCAAAACCGAAGTCACCGCTCGCAAAAAGAAACCCACGCCGAAACCCGTCGAAGTCGAACCGGGAACCACAGAGCCTTTGGGGCCGGAAGACGGCGAAAAAACGCTGGTTCGACCGCGCGCCGCATTGTTTACCGTCAACTTTCAGCGTCAGGGCGGCGAACCGGAAACCTTCAAATCCATGAAACCCAAGATCGAAATCGGACGCGGTTCCAAGGATTTTCCCGTGGACGTGAAGCTGGATGGCGATCAGGAAGTCAGCCGCAAACATGCCATTTTGTCCAAGCAGGAAGGCGCATTCAAAATCGAATGCGTTGGCCGCAACGCCATCGAAGTGGATGGCCGCGAAATTCAACCCGGCGAAAGTACGGAAGTGAAGTCGGGACAAAATATCAAGATCGGCATTTACGAATTGAAGATCGCCTAACAGGCACTTTCAGGAGCAGCTCGATTGAAAAAACAAACCTTCCTCGCTTCATTTCTCATCGTGATTCTGTTGGCGATGATGGCAAACGCCGCTGGCGAACTGGTTCGCGTTGTTCGCAACAAACTTTCCGCAGGCGATTTGGCCAGTGGCGCGCAGGCAGCGGAAGATTACAAGCGCCAAAACGGCGTTGATGCGGAATATCTGGATGCGCTGGGCTGGCTGGCGCGTGGCGCTGAAATGTTGAATCAGCCGGATGCCGCTGCCGCGTATGTTGCTGAACTTCGTCGCGAAATTCGGGAAGAAAAGCCGGAATCGCTATCGCCTCTGGGCGCAGCGATTGAAGTCGAAGGGAAATTGCGCGCCCGGCGCGATGGTCGCGGATCAGCCATCAGCTTTTTGGAGACGGAATATGCGCGGGCGAAAGACATTGGATTGCGCGCCCGCATTCGCAAAAACATCAACCTGCTTTCGCTGGAAGGCCAGGCGGCGCCGGAACTGAACCTGAGCGATTTCATCGGCCCGCAACCTGCCTCTTTTGCCTCGCTGAGGGGCAAACCGGTTCTGCTGTTTCTGTGGGCGCACTGGTGCGGAGATTGCCGCGCGCAGGCAACCACGCTGGCTCGCGTTACGGAAAAATACAAATCCCAGGGCTTGGTTGTGATGGCCCCAACGCGGTATTACGGCACCGGAGAGCAGAGCAAAACCGTCACGTCCGCAGAAGAGAAAACGCACATGGCCAAAATCTGGAAAGACGCCTATCCGGGGTTGGAAAGCGTGCCGATTGTCATTGATACCGATGGGATGATCCGGTACGGCGTTTCCGCGACTCCGACGTTTGCGTTGATAGATCGAAAGGGCGTCGTGCGGTTGTATGCGCCAACGCGGCTTTCTGAAGCAGAGCTTTCCAAGCGAATTGAAACTGTCCTTGCCGAAGCTCCGTGACCCCAAAACGCTTTTGTTTTTCAGTCAACCTGTGGTTTATTGACGAAGTGATCTCCAGGAAGTTCGCTCCCGAACTTCCAAATCCCAATCCTCAATTCAGTTTTAGGAGCAAGACAGATGAAGTATTTCCGCCAGTCGTCATTCCGAATTGTATTGTTGCTCGCCGCTCTTTGGCTGACTGCCGCGCCTGCTCTGGCGCAGCAAAAAGTGAATCTCGGCGACCGCCGCGAAGATTTCGCGCAATTGGTCAATCGGCTGTCGGAACGCGCGGGCTATTTCGGTTCGGACAATCTGGTGTCGAACGAACTGTCTTACCAGCATGTGCTGGGGACACTGGAAGAGATGAATCTGTCGGGTGGTGTGTATTTGGGTGTGGGACCGGATCAGAACTACACCTACATTGCACAGATCAAACCCAAGCTGGCCATTATGCTCGACATTCGGCGCGATGCGCTGTTACAGCACGTCATGTTCAAAGCGCTGTTTATGATGTCGCGCAGCCGCATCGAATACATGTCGAACCTCTTTGCCCG
>ERZ650309.1687-NODE-1687-length-10342-cov-4.594245_pt1 | contig 10342 bp, 6 predicted proteins | sample MGYA00376245_ERZ650309 | MGnify/ENA primary metagenome ERZ650309 (study PRJEB26733, sample SAMN07839294) | wastewater metagenome | biome: urban; feature: wastewater treatment plant; material: waste water | place: USA: North Carolina | collected 2016-04-26 ...
CGCCGACAAACGACTTTTCCAGCGTGCGGCTGATTTGTTCGACGATGACTTTGCGAACGAAGTGATGGCTCGCCCGTCTTTTTTGCGCGGCGCCTGCGCGTCCATTAACACCAAATCCGTGTTGACGTTGACATCGTCAGAACTTAGCGGTCGGCAACCCCTTCGTCTGGGACGTCGCCAAATATCGAGACCTGTATTTAAGCATCGGCATCGTCTGGGCCGTAATGGCGATAGCGTTCAACCTGCATTGGTTGATCGAACGAGTCAAACAATTTCGTCCAGACCCCCAATTCATCGAGGACGAAGCTGCAGTCCATGAGTCAACAGAATAAATTCATTGACCGACAAGCAACGCCCTCTTAAAATCACTGCCGTTCGAAACTAAGTTTTAAGTCCGATCCCCAAATTTCCAACAATTCAGCCACCCCTACCAGCATTGGATACCCTTATGCAATTCAATCTCTTTGCCTATAGCATTTCGCTGAGAACATTTATCTCATTGGTGGGATTGGCCGTGGCTTTGTTAACCGTCTATCCATCATCATCAACGCCATCCCCTTTCTCAGAACCTATTTTGTTTCCCGGTGACTCAACTGTCGCCATTGCTGCAGGCAGCCAAACTCGCCCACAGATTTCCAAAGGCGGAAATGGTTATCTGGCCGTTTGGCAAGATAATCGAACTTCGTTCCGTCAAGGAGAGGTTTGTGGCCCGATCACTCTTTCGGGTTTAGGCAGTAGTGCTGATATCTACGCCAGTCGTCTAGATAACAACGGTCATCTCATAGATGCAAAGCCAATCATCGTTTCACGTAGTCAATACTGTCAGCTTTCACCAAGTGTTGCCTGGAATGGGCAGTATTGGCTGGTGGCTTGGTCCACTCAAACCGTACCAAATGAGGTTGGGAACTACACCGGAATTATTGAGGCGATTAGGGTTTCACCAGCAGGAGAGATTTTAGATTCGACACCAATTCGTTTGGGGACAAGTTTTTATCAGTACCAAACGTTAAGCATTACCTCGGACGGAACCAACTGGGTGGTTACTTGGGGAGGCAGCGATTATGGCTCTGGTAACCAAATCCTTGCTGCTCGGGTTACCCCTAATGGAGATGTGCTTGACCCAGAGGGAAGGAGCCTAGTTACAGAATCAGTTCCGGATGCATTTGGTCCACACCATGTAAGCCCCGATATTATATTTGCTGGTAATGAATACCTATTGGTGTGGAATAAGCTGGAATTAGTACAAACGAACTCAAATCAAATAAAGTCAGTCTTAGGACAACGATTCTCCCCCTCTCTTGAACCACTTGCTCCTATTTTTACTATTAACCCTGCAGAGGTGACTGGGGGTGGTCCTTCTCAAATGCCGAAGGTGGCCACTGACGGATACGATTTTCTGGTTGGATGGGATGGTGGCTCTAAGATGGTTTCACATTTTGGTGAAGTGGGCCTTTCCCCAATTTCTAGGGATCAGGCGGTTGGTCTTTCTGATATCTGTTGGGATGGTTCTCAATACATTGCGGCGGGGATTTACTCTTTTTCCACCGTCAAATCTTTTCTTATCAGCAAAACTGGTTTTTTACTGACGACGCCTGGCGAGATACCAGCTACCAGCGACTTTAGGACATCATTGGCTATCGCACCGAAAACCGGTGGAGCGCAACTCGTTTGGACGTCAGTTCCTGCTTTTCCCAGTGTTGACCCACCTCACAACAATTTTCCGCTGACGGATGGGGACATTATGTCGGCTTCGATTTCTACCGATGGTTCGCTTAGCCTCCCCTGGCCGATTAGCGTTAGTGCGCCACGCCAGAGTCAACCTCGTGTTGTTGCTGGCGCGAGTGGGTTTCTCGTCGTTTTTCGCAGCGAGATTTCTAACGAAGCCAAGATACTTGCTCAAAGGCTAGATGACGTCGGAAGTGTAATTGATCAAGAGCCGATTGTTATTGCAAGTGGGCACCCTGGTCTAATGAATCCTTCTGTGGCTTGGAATGGATCCAGCTATCTAATCGTCTGGCAAAAATCAGACTTTACCTACGACACTCAAAATGGCCCTAACTGCCCGATCTTCGGACGGCGTTTATTACCTGATGGAACTTTGCCTGCAAGTGAGTTTTTGATCTCGCGCGGAGTCAACCCGGATGTGGCAGCCTTGGGAGATAATTTCCTGGTTGTTAGCGCCCAGGTTGCTCTTAATCCTGTAACTAATGCCATTCGTATCAACGGCTCTGGGGTTTTACAGGGAACAACTGCAATCCAGGGAATTGGCAGAGGCTCATTTCCACGTGTGGCCGCCCTGGGAAATCGCTGGTTGGTGGCGTGGATGAACGGCGGCGCATACGGCCAATTCGTTAATACTGATGGCAGCACAAGCAATCCATTTTCAATCTCCACATCACTTGACCAAGCTAGCTTTTTCAAACTGGCCCTCGCCTCTTCGCCGGATTCGGCATTGGTCGTATTCGAGGAACGTAACCCTGCTGATGCCAGTTTTGAGTTGCGGGCACGAAGGCTAAAAGCTGATGGGTCCTTCTTTCCCGGCGATCCCACTAATTTTGTTGTTTCTTCGCACGGAATGGCGCCAAGTGTAGCTTGGGATAGCAACTATCTTTTGGCCTGGATGGATCCCCGGAATGAACTTTATCCACAGCAAAGCCGAGGTGATGTTTTCGGGGCACGTGTCACAACCGACGGTGTATTGCTTGATTCATCTGGCTTCGCAATTGCGGCTTCAGACTTTCCGGAAGACCAACCGAGCATCAGCAGTCGTAACGGTATTAGTTTAATGGTTTGGTCTGCCTACGTTGATCAAGCACCGTATGCAAGCATGCGGCTTCGATCTCGCGTCTATTTTACTCAAACACCTGTTGCGCCAGCATATTTGTGGGCCGGAGGCTTTGGCTGGAATCAAATCTATTTAAGCTGGCAAGATAATGCCAACAACGAAACCGGCTATAGAGTGGAACGATGCATTGGATTGGACTGCACCGATTTTACAGAACTGATCCGACTGGAACCAAACACAAGCAGTTATGTTGATAAAGGACTACAGGCAAGGACTTATTACAGATATCGAGTACAAGCTTTCAATCCCGCTGGCGCGTCAGCGTACTCCAATCTCAGCGGGAACAGTACAGCTGATCCACCACCGCCAACGCCGACGCCAACTCCCACGCCACCACCACTTTATTCTGTCACCGGCAGGTTAACCGATCGGGATGGGAAAGGACTTGTTAGTTACAGCGTGACTCTTACAGGGTCACAAAGTGGATTTGCGCGCACGGATCAAGGCGGATATTACCGATTAAGCAGCATCGCAGGCGGCGGCAATTATCGAGTAACGGTGCAATCGCCCGGGCCGCGTATTGGATTCACAACGTATTATCCCAATCCTGGTTGGGTCGAATTCAACCTTCTCTCGGCCAATCAATCCGCCAATTTTATGTACAACCTCACGTCGCCTTGGGTGCCTCCTGGAGCAACGCCAACACCGACGCCGACGCCTGCTCCAACTCCTACCCCCACGCCGCCTCCAGGCAATGACGCAACAATCTTGAACCCCAATTTTGATCAAGGGGGAACAAACTGGGCGACGACCGGAGCAGTGAGCTTCACAAATGGTATTGCGCGATTGACACCAACCAATAACTACTCGCCAGCGTCAATTTTGCAATGGGTGCAATTAACACCGGGAGCGACGTATGAAGTTACTGCGGACATCACTGCAACGTCATCCACCCGTTTGGTTGTTGGCGTAAAGTACGACGATTCTGGAAGTATTACGAATGGCCCATCTGTTCCTTACACCAACGTAACACGGCCAACGACTGGAAGAGTCAGGTTCACAGTCCCTAACAGCGGCAATCAAGTTGGGTTCTATGCCCAGGCCAACGGTTCGATTTCAAACAGCAGTTTGGCAACGATAGATAATTTTCGATTGACGCGCGTCAACTGAGGCTTAAGAACAATTTCAATTCAGTTGGACTTCGATGGAGTTTGATGTTCGCGGGCAAAATAGCCTTGGCGGGTTTTGATGAGGGTGTCGCCTTCGCGTTTTTGGGTTTCGGTGGTAAGTGACAGGCCGACTTTGCGGAATTTGCCGTCGCGCAAGTTGTTGGTCGGTGAATAGCCGATGCTGTAGCGGATTCGCAGGTGGCTGATCAAATCCGCCAGCCGTTGATTGATGGTCGCCGTTTCGGCAACCATCACTTCCCCGCCAGTCGGTTCGGCGAATTCGTCCACGCGAACCGTCCAGTTGTACTTTTCGGCTCGGCCACGCATGAACATCTTCAGCGTCTTGGAAGTTTCTCCGCCAATGACCAATCCGCAAACGGTGGTGGAGTGTTCCAGCAAGCGTTCATTGACAGCGGAAATCGTCGGGTTTGTGAAGCTGTGCATTGTCGCGATGTTGTCTGTCACCACGATGATGACGCGGCGGCTAAGCCGGTCATGCGCTTTGTCCATCTGCAAACGGCATCGTAAAGCGAGGTGTGGATGGAAGTTCCGACGCCGACAAACGACTTTTCCAGCGTGCGGCTGATTTGTTCGACGATGACTTTGCGGTCGCGCGTAAATTCCTGCAACAAACTTGTCTGGTCGGCGAAAGTCATCAAAGCCACTTCGTCTTCGGGTCGTAAATGATCCAGGGCTTGCAACGCGCCGTTGCGGATTTCTTCGATGACAGGCCGCACGCTGGCGCTCAAGTCCAGCAGCAATAGAATCGAAAGCGGCAATCTGTCCTGACTGAAGTGGACGATTTCCTGTCGTTGGCCGTCTTCGGAAAGCAAAAAATCTTCGCGCCGCAATGAAGTGACTGCGCGTCCATCTTTCTTTCGCAACACTTGAGCGTCCAGAACCACCAAGTCCGTGTTGATCTTGACGACTTCAGAACTGGACGGCGGCGTAGTTTCTTGCGCAAATACTGCCATCGCTACGCCGGACATCAACGCCACCAACAAGCAGATTTTTCGTACGGATAAATTCATGTGCGATCACTTTGATTGTTCAATGAGTTGCGCTCTGGTCTTTGTTTGAGTCTGACGCGGAATCTTTTTTCAGCCGTGCTCGATTCCGCCCGTAAATTTCTGTCAGCTCGCCCAGTCGCGCACGAAGCTCTGGCGTCAGTTGGTTCGATTGAAAACGCCAGCTCCAATTGCCGCTTTCGCGCGAAGGAACATTCATTCGTGCTTCGCTGCCACAGGCTAAAACATCCTGCAACGGGACGATCACTGTGTTCGCAACCGACGCCAGCGCCAGCCGTATAAAATCCCAATTCAATTCGCTGCCATCAGTGCCCAGATACTTCAGGATAAATTCGCGCTCTCGTTGCACTTCCTCCGCGCTGACGGTGCTGCCGTTTTCCGCCGTAAACCAACCCATCGTCGTGTCGTTATCGTGCGTCCCCGTGTAGACAACGGAGTTCGGCGCATAACTGTAAGGTTTGTGTTTATCCTCTTCAGGGCTGAGACCGAAAGAAAATTGTAAAACGTGCATCCCCGGAAAACCGAATTCGTGGCGAAGCTGTTCCACTTCCGGAGTAATGAATCCTAAGTCTTCGGCGATAATCGGTAACTCACCATCCGCATTCGCAAACGCGGTCTTAATGGCATTGAATAGATCGGCTCCGGGGCCAAGCTCCCATTTGCCGTTGATCGCGGTCGTTTCTCCGGCAGGCACAGCCCAATACTTTTCAAATCCTCGAAAATGGTCCAGCCGGATGATGTCCACCAAAGTAAGTGTCGCTCGAATGCGTTTGATCCACCATTGATAACCGTCTTTGGCAATCACCTCCCAACGGTACAGCGGATTTCCCCATAGCTGGCCGGTTTCGCTGAAATAATCCGGCGGCACTCCTGCCACCAAAACCGGCTGACCTTCTTTGTCCAGATGAAATAAATGAGGGCTTGCCCAAACATCCGCCGAATCGTGCGCGACAAAGATTGGAATGTCGCCAATGATTTTGACGCCTTTGCCATTGGCGTATTTGGCCAACTTCAGCCACTGTTTGAAAAACAGGTATTGCCAGAATTTGTGTCGGCTGATTTCGACCGCGTGATTTTCCCGAAAAAAGTGCAAGGCTTCATCCTGCCGATCACGCAAATACGGTTCCCATTTCGTCCACTCTTTGCCATCGTGCTCGTCTTTGATCGCACGATACGCAGCGTAATCTTCCAACCACCATTCCGTTTGAGCGGAAAATTTCAAATAGTCCGCTTTGTCACTTTCAGAGGCGTGAGCGGAAAAGCTCGCGTGAGCTTTTGTCAACATTTTGGTTTTGAATTCAATCACCGGCCCAAAATCAACTCGGTCGGCGGGAAATCTTGCCGCTTCGGCCAAATCGGCCGCATCCAACAATCCGTCTTCAACCAGTGAATCGAGGCTGATTAACAATGGGTTTCCAGCAAACGCCGAAAAACTTTGGTAAGGGGAATCGCCATAACCGGTCGGCCCCAAAGGTAAAACTTGCCAAAGGCTTTGTCCGGCCTCTTCCAAAAAATCCACAAAGCCATAAGCAGCCTTTCCTAAATCACCTATGCCGCTGCCGTAAGGCAACGACGTGGGATGAAGTAAAACTCCGCTGGTACGAGGGAAACTCATCTCGTTGATCTCTCCTTGCTGATTGCACAATTCACGAGGGATTTTGATACGGCGCGGATTCTACCATAGGCAATCATTGCCAGCGTTGTCCTTTCCCCGCTGATCGCGTGGCTAAAATTGGAACGCCGCAGAAACCGAAATCTCTGCGGCGTTCATTCACCTGACTATGGAAAACAAATGGGCGAGAGGAAATTCCCTCTCGCCCATTTGAAACATACTAGCCGTTTGAAAAACTCAGTAATTTTCGGCGCAATCGCGACCCAAAATTAAGGGTTAGTCTTGGGACAGGTTGAGCAGCGCATGTTCGCAGGGAACGCTGGCGCTGAGGTGTAGAAGAATCCCAGGCCGGGCGTAAAGATAACTTGCGGGTCATCTTTTGGATTTCCATCGGCTTTGACACCGCTGAAGAAGTCAGTTCCAGCCACGGCGTAGAAGGTCATCGCTCCTGGGGCGGCATGAACGCGAATCGTCGCCGCAGTTTTGCCATTGTCACGGAAGAACGTAATGATTTCTTCATTGCGTCCAGCGTCGTGCAACCATTTCCAGGTCCCCGCTTCAGCAGGAACCGGGTCCTGATAAGTCTTGAACCCTTGCGACACCCAGGTGCCATCTTCGTTGACTTGCAATGCCATCGTGAACTCAGCCCTATCGAATGTGTCAGGCGAATTGAAATGCGTGACGCCTCTCGAATCAATCTGAAATTCAACGTGCCATTGACCGATCATATTTTCCGGGAACGAATTATCGCGCAGGCTGCGATTGCCAGCCGGAGCCGGGTCACGCCAGCACTCTTTCGTTTCCAGATCACAATGAACCGGCGAATAGGCTTTGCCATCGTCTCCGTAACCGCTGAACTTCGCCCTGGCGGCCAGCGCATCAATCGGAGGACGCGTGCGGATTCGTTCGTTACCATCAACGCGGCCATCCGTGTCTTCACCTGGCAACGGAATTGTCTTGTCCCAGTAATCGGCGAAATCAAACACCCAATGATAGGTTCCTTCGCCATTGTAAGAACGTCCGATTCCAACGACTTTCCATTCCGGACGAAGCAGCAGTTCAGCGTTTTCACTGTATGACATCGTCATATTGAAAAACTCCTGAACGTCAACGAATCTGGAAACCACCACGAGTGTGTCGAATTTCGTCTCTTCCAATTTGGGGAACAGGAAGGCACGAGCACGCATAAACGGGCTGGAGCCATTCGAATCAAATTTGCTGACTTCGTTACGCGGCGCCAGATCACGGCTCAGGGCATCCGCTGACATCGTCAATGAAATCGAGGAGCGAACCGGGCCAAGGCCTTTCGCCGCACGATACTTATTGAGCAAGTACAAAAATTCGCCTTCTTGGTCATCCAGAGGAATTGCGCTTCCGATACCACCATCCGGCAGAACGTAAGGGATGCCCGGTTTTGGACGCAAACCTTCATAACGCCGACGCGGATTCGGATCAGATCCATCAGGTGTCGTCACGATTGCAGTGTTTGACGGCGCCGACAGATTCGCGCTGTGGCTGTTTTCGTTGTACTTCATGTAATAGTAGTACGTCGTTCGCGGCTTCAGATCCTGATCAATGTAGGAACTGAGATTGGCACCGATAGCCCCAATCATTACGAAATTTTTCGGATCATCAGAGGATGCTCTGTAAATACGTAACGAAGCCACGTGAGCCAGGCCAGGAACTGCCCATCTTAGCTCAATGTCATTGGCCGATATGGCTTTTGCGCTAAGAGTCTGAATCACATTCAGATTCGGATCTTCAGTCGTGACCTTTGGCTGTTCGCTATTTTGTTGATTCGTGCCGGGATCACTGCTGGTCGCCAGCGTGGTCGCTTTGGCAGAGTTTGACGGCGCCGACAACATTGCAGGCTTTCTTTCCTGGGTTTGAATGCGATAAATCCAGGTGCTCTTCGCTTTCAGCCCGGAATCAACATAGCTAAGCGCGTTGGAGGGCAGCGAAGTAAGATATACAAAGTTATCCGGCGTCACATAGTGAGCACGGTAAATGCGGATTCCACCAATATATCCCGGATTGTTAATTCGCCAGACCAGACGAACTTGAGAATCCGAAATCGGGGTTGCTTCCAGATCAATTGATTGCACTTTCATGCCTGCAATCTGCGCTGATACGGGGGTATGAACACCAAAAACGATCAAGCAGTTCAGCAAAAAAGCAGCAACCAACACGGCAGAGAATTTACGATAATTTTTCTTTTGTTCTTCCGAAATTGTTAAATTACGAGGCACCATAATTCTTCTCCTTATGTAGAAAAGCACCGCTGCTTTTCTGACATAGCGAACTTACTAATATGTTTGACTAGCCTTGCGACGAGTGATCATTGAAAGCTTAATCAAGACCAACTCCGCACGTCAGCATCCACCTAAAAGTTCATAATCAGAAATTTCTGTTACGAACCAAGGTCAGATCTGACTGCATGACAAATGTGAGACGGGTCAATACGATGCGCCAAGCTGTGCAAACCACACCGCTCAACCACTAGGAGCAACTCGACCTATAAACCCAAAGTCGCGTTGACCAGCCAGTCAAAGTCAGTAAGAAAACATGTTGGGTAGCTTTTAATAGATTTGGAGGGGAACTCAAAGATAGGCGCTTTTTGACTAGATTCGGGGCACCATTTCAATCAGTCACGACTCCAAAATACCTTCGCCATACACCAGATCAATCTGAATGATCACAAACTCATGCCTGGGGAGCATTTTCTAGAGTAGGGATCTCCAGCTTATCGCCAGATTACGGGGATGTCCGATTGATCATTGCTAAGGTAATACAATTTAGGGATGCAGTTTTCTAATACTATGCAACATTAGAGACTGTCAAGCGATAAATTAGAAAACCGGCTTGGCCAATATATTTTCCTCGCTAACTTACTGCTGATCCAATTCCACTAAGCTTAGGAAGCCATGCTTTTCTTCACAACTTCCCCTAATTCCCTTCTTTCCAGAAAAGCAGAGCGTCGTTTAAGTGGGTGAACAACTTGTGAATGGCTTTGAGTCAAAAAAGAAAACCATGACTCTGCTTTGACCCTGAAGCCATTCACAAGTGCGCCCATCAGAACGGTGAATGCGGAGCGTTAAAGTACCCAACTCCCGGATGCAGAATGAGTTGTGGATCGTCTTTCGGATTGCTGTCAGCAGGAAGACCTCTTAGAAAACTTTGCATAGAATTCCCTCCTTCGACAGCATAAAGGGTCAAAACTCCTCGAACCGCGTGAATACGAATTGTTGCGGTTGGCTTTCCTGGACGATAAAAGGTCACGATTTCTTCATCTCGTGCTGCATCGTGTACCGACGTCCATGTGCCCGTTTCAGTCGGAGTTGGCACTTGATAAGCTCGGTACCCTTGCGTTCTCCAAGTTCCGTCGGCATTGATCCAGAAAGTAATCGTAAACCCGGTCGCATCCCACCCGCTGTAATCGTTGTAATGGACGATTCCCGTCGGAGAAATTGAGTATTGCACGTGCCAAGTGCCGGTAAGATTGTCCGGCAGCGACGGCTGGCTTAGACTGGGATTCCCTTGCGGAGGCTCATCCTTCCAGCATCGGTCTCTTAACCCTCCCGGTATGTCCATGTCGCAATGCAAAGAGCTATACCAATTTTCGTCATCGCCATAACCGGAAAAATGATGCCCGGCAGCGATTGCCGCTCCAGGCGGTCGCGTGCGTATCCAATCGCTACCGTCCACTCGACCGTCGTCGTCTTCACCAGGAATCGTGATTGTCTTATCC
>ERZ650309.1689-NODE-1689-length-10336-cov-6.193561_pt1 | contig 10336 bp, 4 predicted proteins | sample MGYA00376245_ERZ650309 | MGnify/ENA primary metagenome ERZ650309 (study PRJEB26733, sample SAMN07839294) | wastewater metagenome | biome: urban; feature: wastewater treatment plant; material: waste water | place: USA: North Carolina | collected 2016-04-26 ...
CCATACCGGTGGCTAAACCGAAGATATTGATGAAAGAATAACCTTTGTGTTTCAATAGGTTACGAAAAGCGATTTTGAAATAGTTCTGTAACATGGTCGGGCTGTGTGTATAGGTTTTGGGAAATTCGGAAGGTTTTCGTTTGATATAGCGCGGTTGAAGAAATCCCAAGACATCGCGCCAATACTGCCACCTGGCGCGTGAGGCTCCGATTCGCTTGACTTGGTAATCAAATTCTTCATGCAGATCGCCCTGCACTTCCTCCAATAAGTGAGGAGCGCAAAAGAACTTGAGGAATTTGTCGGCCGCGCGGGGCGGTTTGATTTGGGGTTTCATGATTTATGTAGAGACGCCACGTAGAGCCGCAAAATGTTGCGTTTCTACAGTTGTTGGCATTATTCAGATCGCAAACTTTTTACGGGATTCATCAATGCAGCTTTAATGGCTTGGAAACTCACCGTCAGTAAGGTAATGCTAACGGCCAGGATGGCCGTACCCACAAAAATCCACCACGAAATCTCGGCTCGGTACGTGTATTTTTGAATCCAGTCACTCATGAAATAATAAGCGATTGGCACCGAGATAAGACAGGAAATGATAACCAAGACCACAAAATCTTTAGACAGTAAACTCCAAAGGTTAGTGACGGAAGCGCCCAATACTTTACGAATCCCGATTTCTTTGGTGCGCTGCTCTGCTACAAAGCTTGCCATACCAAATAAACCAAGACAAGAAATGAATATGGCGAGTATAGCAAAATAAGATGACAGCTTACCAATGCTTTCCTCAGCACTAAATTTTGAACCAAATTCTTCATCCACAAATTTGTAATCGAAGGGCACATCAGGTACATATTTTTTATAGACCTGCTCAATTTTTTTCAGCGAAGCTGAGGCACTCTTTGAAGGGTTTAAACTAATCATTAAATTATACATATAGTCAATTTGACCAATATGATACAAGGTGGGTCGTACAGGATAAAATGGCGACTCTTGTAAAATATCTTTTACTACACCAATGATTGTAAAGGGTTGCCCTTCCCATTTTATAATTTTATTAATCGGGTCTTTAAACCCTAAGAATGCAGCAGCAGATTCATTGATAATAAATGCAGAAGAGTCTGTAGCAAATGCCCTTGAAAAATCACGGCCTTGTTTTATATGCCATTTCACCGTTTTCCCAAAATCATAGTTAACAGAATTGTTTGGTAAATCGAGGGCAAGATTTGGGTCTTTTCCTTCCCACTCAAAACCGCCATTTGTATTCCATACACCTGTCATTGGGCTGCTTGAAGCAGTCATTTCTTGTATGGCACCTGCATTAATGAGCTCAGTTTTTATTGCATCATAATGTGTTCGCAATTCATTCTGCAGGGTTAAATTAATTAGCCCGCTTTTGCTGTAGCCAATTGGTCTATCTTTAGCATACTGTATTTGCTGATAGATAATAATTGTACCTATAATGAGTAAAACAGACACAGTAAACTGTAAAACAACCAATATTCTACGAGGAATGACTGCTGCTTTTCCAACTTTAAATGTTCCTTTCAAAACCTTAAGAGGTTGAAAGGAAGAAAGATAGAATGCAGGATAGCTGCCAGCCAATAATCCAGTAATAAACAGAAAACCTATACAAGATGCCCAGAATATAGCGTTCGTCCAAGGGATGGTCATTTTCTTTCCAGCCACATCATTGAACAGGGGCAGCATCAGATATACCAACAGGATGGATACAATAAATGCAAGCAACACCACCACATAAGACTCAATAAAAAACTGCCTGATAATCTGCCAGCGCATAGAGCCAATTGCTTTGCGGATACCCACTTCTTTTGCACGCTTTTCACTTCGGGCCGTACTCAGGTTCATAAAGTTGATACAGGCAAGTATGAGTACAAAAATTCCAATAATGCCAAACAGCCACACATAGCGAATGCTGCCACCTGTATTGATGCCATTTTTAAATTCATTGTATAGATTCCATTTACTCATTGGATGAAGAAATACCTCCCATTTATATCGCTTCTCCGCTTCATTAACTTGATCCATTTTTATGTTTTTAATTTTAGCGGAAACCTTTTGCATGTCTGCATTGTCAGCTATTTGTACATAAGTCTGGCTGAAGTTTGACCCCCATGGATTTTCCATATTTTTTCCCCAAGGATTTTCAATAAACCATAACTCCCAAGGCAGGAATATTTGAATGGAATGGAATGTGGTATTGTCTGGTAAATCTTCAAATACGCCTGTCACTTTTACATCATAGATTCTATCTAATTTCAGTACTTTGTTGATAGGGTCATCTTTCCCAAAAATTGCAGCGGCTGTTGATTCGGATAATATAATAGAATAAGGGTCTTTCAATGCCTGCCTTGTGCCTTTCAACATTTTTAGTGATAACATATCAACAGCATCTGGCTCTATAAAAATTGAGGTTTTGCTGTACTGCTTATTGCCTATGGAAAGCAATTGATCCCCAATCCAGGACGCCTGCACAACATACTTAAAGTCGCTGCCAAATTTTTCTTTAAGCGCTGGACCCATCAACGCTGGATTTGAAACCTGCGAAGCAATTTCACCATTGAAATTGGCATGCTGCATTACCTGAGCTATATTATCATAATTTGTATGATATTTATTGAATGACAGCTCATCATAAATCCACAAACCAATAAGTAGGGCAACAGCCATACCTACTGCAAGGCCACCAATATTTATGGCACTATACCCTTTACTCCTTGAAAGATTGCGTATAGCAATTTTGAAAAAATTTTTTAGCATTTAAATATTTTTTAGATAGGTAGTTCTTTAAAATTTATTGTGTCCTCAAACTCTTCACAGGGTTAGATAGCGCAGCTTTAATGGCCTGCGAACTCACTGTGATTAATGCTATCAGTATTGCCATCAATCCTGCTAAAGCAAATACACCCCAACTGATATCTATCCGATATGCAAAATCTTCTAACCATTTGCTCATCACAAACCAGGCAATGGGCGATGCTATTACAAATGATATAACTACTAACTTCAAAAAATCTACAGATAAAAGTTTTGTAATACTCAACACACTTGCGCCAAGCACTTTTCTTACACCTATTTCTTTTGTTCTTGACTCCACCGTATAAGTAGCGAGCCCAAATAAGCCTAAGCAAGCTATAAGTATTGCCCATATAGATGCAGTAATAAATAAATGGCTGTACTGCTTTTCTGTAACGTATTGTTTATTAAAATTTTCATCAGCAAAAAAGTATTCAAAAGGATTATTTGGAAAATTAGTTTTATAAATTTTTTCCAAAGAAGCTACACCACTTTGCAATTGATTGGTAGATATTCTTAAACTGAAATAGGCACTATTGTTTTGCGGATAAAATATGATTGGATCAATAGCATGCTGCAAACCCGTATGGTGATAATTCTTTACAACACCTATCACTTCAAGTTGTCTTTCATCCCATTGAATTTTTGTTCGTAATGCATCTTCGGGTGTAGCAAATCCGAGTTGTTCCACCGCCTTCTCATTAAGCATCACTTTGCTGTTATCATTCCATTCTACATTTACTTCAGATTCTGTAAAACTTCTCCCTGCTATAATGGGTATTTGATAAGTGCTTAGGTATCTATTATCTATAATGGCGAAGGAGTAGGCATTTAATTCATCCCCTTTTTTGGAACCGGGCTGTGTAAACCCTGATGTTGAAAAATTATAATAATTACCGGGTATAGTACCACTATTGGCATAGTCGCTAACAAAACTTTGTGCAGCTATAGTATTCCAAAAAGCTGTGCGTCTGCTTTTGTATGTACTATCTCTGCCAATTTCGGGGCCTCTTATGACCAACAGTTGTTGTGTATTAACTCCCAGATTTTTGTTTTGCATAAACTGTAACTGTTCATAAATGAATGCAGTAGCCAGTAATAATGCAATTGAAATACTAAACTGTACCACTACCAATGATTTACGTAGTGATGCACCTTTTGTAGATTTTGTAAGCTTACCTTTTAATGTTTCAATTGGATTAAACCCAGATAAACTATATGCAGTGTAAGCGCCTGATAATAGGGAACCGATGAGCAATAAAAGCAAACCCCAAATCCATATTGTATTGTTTAATAATGTGGATAGGCCAAGTTCTTTACCAATGATGCTGTTAAACAATGGTTGTACGAGTTCTACAATCAGCAAAGCCATTGCGAAGCCAATAATATTTACCAATAATGATTCGCAGAGAAACTGTGTAATGAGTGATTGGCGAGATGCTCCAGCCACTTTTCTTACCCCTACTTCATTGGCACGCTTTAGTGCATTTGCAGTAGAGAGGTTTACATAATTAAACCAGGCAATGCTTAAAATAAGTAATGCAATGATGCTTAGAATATATACATACTTTAAATTTCCTGTGGTTTGATAATTATCGCTAAATGATGCAGGCAGATGTACATTGGCCAAAGGCTGCAAACGAAACAGTACCCCATCTTTATCTACCTTCAATTCATTGCGTAAGCTGATTAATTTTTGCTCTGTCTTTTTATAATCTGTGCCGGCATTCAGTTGTAAATAGGTGTAGATGTATTGTGAGTTTAAATTATCTAACTGAGCCCACCCGTTATCATTTAGATTACCATTGTTTTTTAAGGTTTCCAGTGAGAATAACATGTCATAATTTATATCAGAATTATAAGGCATGGTATAAATACCTTCTACGGTATAATCGAGTTGACCAAACTGATTATTTAGTGTGAGATTTTTTCCAATGGCATCTTCTTTTCCAAAATATTTTTTTGCAGTGGAAGCTGATATAAAAACAACATTAGATTTATTGAATGCAGCTTTATTTCCTTTGATTATTTTAAAATTAAAGAAAGAAAAAAAGTTACCTTCTGCATAACCAATTTTTTCCTCCCGGAATGATTGGTCTTTTTTATCCGCTCTTTGTACTATACCCTGGGCTACACCTTCTTCAAAACGACAATAGGCTTTTATTTCAGGAAATCTATCTTTTGCAATTGGAGCCCATCCGGGTTCTACCTGTGGCCAGGTTTCTCCCTTAGTGCTTTCATTCAATAAGCGATATTTTGAATCTATGTCTTCATGAAATCCATTGACACTTTTTTCAAAACTCACGTACTCCAAAATCAGCAAAAAGGCTGCTATGCCCATGGCCAATCCAAATATATTGATGAAGCTGTACAGCTTATATCGCTTTAAATTTCTAAAAGCAATTTTGAAATAATTTTTAAGCATAACGATAAGTATATACAGAAAATTTCAACCACCGTGCCAAACAAAAACCCTTTGCCAGTGCGGCTTTCAGCAATAGTCCCAAAAAAAACTGTACGAAAACGGACAATTGATGTGCGATATGTTACGTATGGAGGAATGGTTAAAAAGGTATTTGGAAGGCAGTATTATTTTTTTCGCTTCCGAAGTAAATTAAGCATAAGCCCTTTGGGCAATGCCTACGCACAGCCCATCACCACAAATGAAACGAAGCAAAAAAATCATGTCAATCATTTAATCACAAAAATCAAGATTCAGACATTTTTCCCCTTAGGAGAATGACCAACTGCACACCTCAGAAGTTTTCACCTATTTCTATGCCTGCGGCAACGAAGCCAATTGTAGGTATTTGGTCAGCGTGTCGAAGCACTCCTTCAGCGTGTGGAAGCACCTAAAAATACAACTAAGCCTTACCACCATCCCCAAAAAAGGCGGAGCATACTTGCTTCGCCTTTTTACTACCTACCATTTGCTGTGGTGTACAAGCCAATCTACTCCACCACCAATTTCTTATAACTCCTCTCCCCATCTGCCTGTAGCGATACGATATAAGTACCCTTTACAGCGGGAAGTTTATGAATAGCGATTACCTGCCCGGCAGTGGCGCTGCCTGCGCTTTGGGTGTGGAGGGTTTTGCCGGTTATATCCTGTATGGTGATGATTACTGATTTGTATGCTTTATTCACTTTTACGGATGTATGGTTTGTGGCGGGGTTGGGATAGAGTTCCCAATTGGTGGCAGGTTTTGCTTTTGCAGAGTCTCCGCCGCCGCCGATAAGCCAGTTGCAAACATCCTGAGGCGGGGGTGTCATATTTGCAGTTGTGATATTAGTGTTTGCAAATGGGTCACTGTTTGCTGCGCTGCCCGGCGGAGCATAGGCATAATAACTCCTGGTGTCTGCACTATTATCCGTAAAGTAATCGGGCTTATTGTCTATAAATATTTCCACCATGGCCAACTGTATGGATACATTGGATGAACCGGAAATATTGCTGATGGCAAAATCCCAATTTGAAACCACCGGAAACACAAACCAGTTTGTTACTTTATACACTTTGGTAAACCAACGCTTTCTGTTGATGGTATCGGCGCCTGAATAGCGGTTGAATGTATCGCTATAGGTTTTCAGCGTGCAGTCATTGCTCTGTATGGTGAACCGCAGCTTATGGCTGGTGGCATCATTGCTTACCCCGCCATTGTACACACTGCTGCCAAACCAGGTAATGGCTATAAATGCATCTTTTGGTGAATTATTATTGTAGATATTACTTCTCAACTCATCTCCTAATTTAATATAAACAGTGCCTGCTTTTTGATAGAATGCGCCACTTGTATTACCCGACATGCCGGGGCTTACAATGTCTTTGCTAAAACGGCCAAAGGGGCTGAACTTGTCTATGATTTCTTTAGTACCTTGTTTTCTTTTGCCGATGATGTTGTAGTAGCCGGTTTGTTTTGTTTTATAGCTGGTGGCGGAGCCGTTATTATCCACCTCCTGCATGGTGAGTTTGGTGGCTGTAGTGGTTTTTATGATGGCTGCATCATTGTCCGTAGTTACAAACCAGCCTACGTCATTTCTACCTGAGCCATTCCTGTTGTATTGATTGCCTGCGGCTCCCTGTGCTATATCTGACTTGGCCTGCACGGTGTTTTGATTATAAATGGAAAGCAAGGTGGTGGTGGTATCTGAGTTTCTGACTTTGGCAATCCGTTCAGCATATTGTTCGCCCCTGGCGCTGCCATTTATGGTATCATTATCTATGGCGCTTTTTACCTGCAGCCGCAGGGTATTATTGCCGCCATGGGTGGCCAGATCTTCTGCGGCAAAACGGGTGGTATCGCCTGCATCCAATCCATCCTTAAAAGCGAGGTAACTGCTCATGGGGCTTTTGGTGATATCATTATTGGAGTAGTCATAATCACGAACATGCTGATTGAAAAAGGTGAACACTTTAGCATTGGCCGTGTCAATAAATGTGGAATCGCCGGTTGGATCCAGGTAGCTGACCATGCCGGTGTATTGTATCCAGTAATCTATTCCAAAATCAAGGGCGCTGGTGGCTGTGGCCATCAGGTGGCGGGGCCGCTGGCGCAGTTTAGCAGTGTCATAGCTACCGTTATTAAACCGTGGCTGATATGCATCGAGGTCGCTGTTGTTCCAATCGCACTCATCCCGGTAGCGTATTACACCGCCACCACTGCCCTGGGTGGGCTTGGCGATGCCGCCCTGCAACTGGTCATACTTAAGCCTGCGGTTTATATCCCGATAGTTTTTACTAAAATTCATATTATATAAATGCCCGCCCTCCGGTGGCTTGCGCCAGCTTTGGTAGAAATATTTCATGATGGAATCGGGGGTATTGCTCCAGCTTGTGCCATTGAAAGAGCGCCTGCCATACCAGTTGCGGATGAGGCGTTGTGTGTTGGTGCAGCTATTGGCGCTGCTGTCAAGCGCCTGGGTGGATACGGGCCAGAGAAAATAAGATTCCAACGAAGGCTTTGTAAAGTCAATATTAAATGTGCGGGGCAGGTTGTTGAGGCCGGGGTTGCTGTTGTCTGATCTTTTGCCCCATACTTTGCTGCCATTGCCACCGTTGAGCAGCAGGTGCACATTGGGCAGGGGCCGGGTGGCATAATTAGCTGCATTGGCAGGGCCATTTAGTTTATACAATGAATTGGCCGTCCAGCCCCAATGCTTGCGCACAAATATGGGCCATTCGGTTTCCAGATCTATATCATCGGACAGATCCATATTTACCGTACTGTCAGGGCCTACGGGTTCATCTATTACGGCATCACCATCCCAGGGGCGCAGATCGCCGGTGGTGCCTTCGCCAAACTGGAAGAAGAGCAGCCGCTCTTTTATCTTTTTGCTGGTGGTGGTATCTTCCCAGGATTTATCCGGGGCGCCGGAGGTTTTCAGATTGCAGAGATACTGCAAGAGCCGGTAGAGAAAGTTTCTGTAGTAGTACTCATATTTTGTTTCAGCAAGGTTATCACTGGTGTAATTAAAACGGGTATAATCATCATCTTTATAAACGCTGTCGGAGGTTCCGGCAGAGGTAACTCCGGGCATTTTTACGTAATCAGGATATTTACCTTCAAAATTATTTATATATCCCTGGCCTGCCACTTTGCGGCCTTTGTCTAAGTAGTCGGCGAAGTAGCGGGTTTCATTGCCCTTGGTTACGGCAATTCGTTTTACATTGGCAGGAGACTGAGAAAGCCAAAATGGAAAATCACTATTCAAAGGATCACCAATTGGTGCCCAATGACCGGTCCATATTTCCAAACCATAGCCTTTAATATTATCCGTATTAACCACGGCTTTAATGGCTTCATAAAATTTTTTGTAACTTATAAGGTCATTGCCACCCGTGTCATAAGTTGGTACTAAGGCTTTATCAGTAGAATCATACTGAAGGTAATTCCATGCGAATACTATTAATACTCCTTTTATATAGTCTTGGTTGATCATATCTTCCAAACCTACTTTGGGGCCGGGAGGGGCGGAATTGCTGCTGCCGTAGGTTTGAAAAAAAGGAACACTGTCTGCCAGCCGGGCAAATGAGTTGCCATTGGCAAACTTAAGAGTGGACTCGGTGATGCTGCCCGGGGATCCATCTTTAAGCTTGTAAGGCCAAAAAAGCCAGGTGCCACGGGCTTCGAGTTCAACATTGGAAATAGGAGTGCTTTGTGTGTAAGCCTGCTACAGGCTACATGCAACAAAGATTGTAAGAAAAATAATCCTTTTCATAACATTTTTAGTTTTATAATGAGAAGTAATGGCCTGTGCCGGATATTGGTTCTTTATCTCCGGCACTGTGACAACAAATATAGGGCGGTTGGTTTATCAATAGAATTTTTGTTTTTACTTTAATGTTCTATGTATTTTTGTTGCAACCTATACTGCTGTTGAATTAGTAATGTTCATTTAATATATAATTATGAAAAAGACATCTTCTTATTTGATTTTAGTCGGATTTTTTGTACTTTTTTTTACAAATACATACTGTCAAAGCTGGAATTTTTTACAAAAAGTAGTACAACCTAAAAGGTCTGCTAATGATGTTTTTGGCCAGCATGTTGTTCTGGAAGCCAATTATGCAATCATTGGATGCTGGCGGGATGATTATGATCAAAATGGAAGGAATTATATTGAAGATGCAGGGGCTGCCTATCTATATCAAAAATCCGAAGAAGGCATTTGGTCATTGGCAAAAAAAATAGTTGCATCAGACAGAACTCTTTATGATGGCTTTGGGTATGGTTTGAAAACAGATGGCGATAAGGTTGTTATTGGAGCGCCATTTGAAGGAGCAGGATTAGTAGAATCTGCCGGGGCTATTTATGTATTTGAAAACCGAGGTGGAGCGCTTACCGAAGTAAAAAAACTATTTGCACCAGACCGGGAATACTTAGATGAATTTGGCAGCAAGGTGGCTATATCAGGAGATTGGATAATAGTAGGCTCACCTAGAGATAGTGAAGATGAAAATGGAGCAAATGCAATAGGGGGAGCCGGTTCTGCCTACCTGTTTAAACGAACTGGCAATGATTGGAATTTTGCACAGAAGATTGTAGCATTTGATAGGGATGATGAAAATGATCGTTTCGGTTTTTCTGTAGCTATAAATGGGGATTATGCTGTCGTTGGCGCATCCGGAGACAGGGATTCCGGTTCGGTTTATATTTTTAAAAACGGGGGGGGGGGATGGACGGAAATTCAAAAGTTGACAGTTAGTACAGACCGTGGCTTTGGTGGCGGACTTGCTATGGAAGGCAATCGTTTAGTAGTTGGTTCAGGAGGTTTAAATAATTCCAACGGCAATACTTCCACAGGCGCAGCTTATATTTTTGAAAATACTGATGGGGTATGGACAGAAGTACAACGCATAGAACCTTCAGATGGCAGATTCCTAGATGCTTTTGGATTTACTATTGATTTAGAAGGAGACTACATGGTAGTGGGATCTTCGAATAATGACTATGATGAAAATAATGAAATAGAAGTACTGATTTAATCACCCCAAAATAAATACTATTATCATTAGCAAAAT
>ERZ650309.1692-NODE-1692-length-10319-cov-4.028546_pt1 | contig 10319 bp, 9 predicted proteins | sample MGYA00376245_ERZ650309 | MGnify/ENA primary metagenome ERZ650309 (study PRJEB26733, sample SAMN07839294) | wastewater metagenome | biome: urban; feature: wastewater treatment plant; material: waste water | place: USA: North Carolina | collected 2016-04-26 ...
CTCCCTTATTTTTTGAACGAGGCGACCACAACACTAAACAACTTGAAGCATTAACACGCCACCTGAGTGGAATCGAAGTTATTAGTAAACTTAAGCCCAAACAGCTCTCAACTCTTTGGTAGCGAGTACCATATTTTGGAGTGAGGTTTTCACTTCTGGCCAAGCTCTTGTTTTTAGACCACAATCAGGATTAACCCATAAGCGTTGTTTATCTACGCCTTGCGCCGCTTTGTCTAATAAATGCTTCATTGCCGCTACAGTAGGTACTTGGGGTGAATGAATATCATATACCCCAGGCCCAATGGCATTGGGATAATTAAAGTCTTCAAACGCTTTTAATAACTCCATCGCTGAACGTGCTGTTTCAATAGTAATCACATCAGCATCCATCGCGGCAATATACTCAATACAATCATTAAACTCGGAATAACACATATGGGTATGAATTTGAATATTGTCGGCTACACCACTGGCACTGAGTCTAAAAGCCTGTACCGCCCAACGCCAATAATCTGCCTGTTGACGTGTGCGTAAAGGTAGCCCCTCTCTAAAGGCAGGCTCATCAATTTGAATAATATAAATGCCTGCTTGGGCTAAATCGACCACTTCATCCCTAATAGCTAAGGCAATTTGCAGCGCAATTTGTTCACGACTAATATCAGTACGCGCAAATGACCACCCTAAAATGGTAACTGGCCCTGTAAGCATACCTTTAACCCATTTTTGGCTTTGCGCTTGGGCGTATTGAGCCCATTTAACCGTCATAGCATGAGGGCGATGCACATCCCCAACAATAATCGGCGGCTTAACACAACGGCTGCCATAACTTTGCACCCAACCATTTAAAGTAAAAACAAAGCCGTCTAGTTGTTCACCAAAATATTCCACCATGTCGTTACGCTCGGCTTCGCCATGTACCAACACATCTAAACCAATGTCTTCTTGAGTCTTAATGGCTTGCGCGATTTCGGCTTGCATTGCCTGCTCATAGGCTTGCTCACTGAGTTGGCCTTTTTTAAAATCAGCGCGCGCACGACGAATTTCGCTTGTTTGTGGAAAAGAGCCTATGGTGGTCGTTGGCAACAACGGCAAGTTTAAAAGCTGCTGCTGTGTTTTGGCTCGCTGCTCAAAGGCACTTTGGCGTTGTGCATCTGCCTCTGTTAATGCGGCTACTCGTGCCTGCACATTCGGTCTGCGCCATACACTAGATTGACTAAGGGTTTGATAGGCTTGTGTTGCTTGGCTAATTGCACTCTGCACTACTGCATTTTGAGGTTGTGTAATGGCTTGCTTAAGTAACGCAACTTCGTTTAATTTTTGCGTAGCAAAAGCCAAACAATCGCGCACTTCGGATGGTAATTGGGTTTCTGGCACTACATCAACAGGCACATGCAGCAAAGAACAACTTGATGCTACCCATAAACGCTCGCCTAATTTGGCATGAGCTTGTTGTAATAAAGAGACTTGCTGGGCTAAGTCTGTACGCCAAATATTACGGCCATCAACTAGCCCTAAAGATAAAACTTTATATTCGGGCAAACGGTCAAGTACCTGTTGCCATTCATGGCCTCCACGTACCACGTCAATATGCAAACCTGCAACAGGCAAATGACATGCCAAACTAATATTATCTTCTAAGCCCGAAAAATAAGTCGTTAATAAAATATTGAGATCACGGCGTTGTAAACGGTTATAGGCGCGTTCAAAGGCTGACTTCCATATTTGCGGCAAATCTAAAGCCAAAATAGGCTCATCAACCTGAATCCATGTTACGCCTAAGGCCATTAACTCACTAAATAATTGTGCATAAACAGGCAACAAGGATTCGAGTAATTCTAATTTATCAAACTCGCCACCATAACATTTGCTTTGCCATAAATACGTTAATGGCCCAATTAACGCCACTTTAACTCGATACCCCAAAGCCTGCGCTTCTTTGACTTCGGCAAACAAACGCTCATAACTCAAGGTAAATTTTTGATTTTTTGTGAGTTCTGGCACTAAATAATGATAATTCGTATCAAACCATTTGGTCATCTCACAAGCTGCGGCATCTTGACCTGTAGGCGCACGGCCACGCGCTAATCTAAAACTTAAATCTAAATTATTGGCTGTTTGTGTTGTACCAAAACGGTCAGGTATCACACCAAAACCTAAACTATGGTTTAACACATGATCGTAAAAGGCAAAATCGCCAACAGTCACAAAATCTAAGCCTGCATCGGCTTGAGCTTGCCAATGACGCTGCCGCAGCTCCTTGCCTGTTTGCTCTAAGGCTTCTTGATTAATCAAACCAGACCAATAGGCTTCTAAAGATTTTTTTAACTCACGATTTACGCCAATACGCGGAAACCCCAAAATATGTGCTTTCATCATCTATATCATCATTAATTTAAGATGAACTTAGTGTGAAGCAAGAATAAACATGAGGCAAACTCATTTATTTAATGTTAAAGTTGAATTAAATTCATTAAGAGTATGGCTTATGCTAGATATTCGCCAGTTAAAAACCCTTGCCGCTATCAAAGAGACAGGCTCATTAGCTGAAGCTGCCGAACGTTTACACCTCACACAATCGGCGTTATCACATCAATTAAAAGATTTAGAAAACTTGTTAGATTTGCCATTACTGATTCGCAAAACCCGACCTCCGCGTTTTACCAAAGCAGGAGAGCGTTTATTAGCATTGGCTGATCAAATATTACCATTATTACGTGAAACGGAACGTGATTTGGCTAAATTACGCGGCGGCCAAGCAGGACGCTTAATACTGGCGATTGAATGCCATAGTTGCTTTGAATGGCTCATGCCTACACTCAATCAATATCGAGACCATTGGCCTGATGTAGAAATCGATTTTCATAGCGGTTTTCACAGTGACGCACAAGAGCGTTTATTATCACGCGAGCTTGACTTGGTGATTACCTCTAACCCTAATCATCATCCTGCTTTGCATTTTGCACCGTTGTTTCGTTATGAGTCGGTATTAGTCGTTGCCAAACAACACCCTTTAGCCACTAAAGCATATATTGAACCGCAAGATTTAAGTACCGAGACCTTAATTTCGTATCCTGTTGATAGTCAGCGTTTAGATATTTTTCAGCACTTTTTGACTCCAGCACAAATACAACCCGCCCAAATACGCACCAGCGAATTAACTCTAATGATGGTGCAATTGGTGGCAAGTGGTCGTGGTGTATGCGCCCTACCTAATTGGGTAGCCGCCGAATATTTAGCCCGTGATTGGGTAAAATCGGTGCCTTTAGGTGATAAAGGTGTGTGGTGTACCTTGTACGCAGCTATTAGGCAAGAAGATAGTAAGGTAGCCTTTATTGAAGACTTTTTGGACACCGCCAAAAACAATTGCAGGGCAAGTTTGGCAGGGGTGAGATAGGTTTTGACCAACTTCCTCTCCTTCTGGGAGAGGGTTGGGGTGAGACTACCTTTTAATGTAAATTTGCCATACGCTGATTAAGCCATTCCACAATATCTGCCATCACTTGAGGCGTTTCGCGCTCGTGTAATAAATCATGCAGTGCGTCATATTGCTTTAACTCTTTTTGAGTGCTGCTGGCATCTTTGTATAGCTGCTCCGCACCTGTCACTAAGGTGTCTTTACGACCTTGTAACGCTAAAAATGGGGTACTAATTTTATGTAAACGATGGGTAATATGTAAACTCGCCATCAATAATTCTTTGCCTGTTCCTGCGGTCATTTGTCCATGAAAAACCAAAGGATCATTATCATAAGCGCGTTGTTCATCATACACCGAAGACATGCTATCGGGCGGTAATGGCGCAACAGGAATACGCGGTAAAACTCCGCCAATAATCCATGCCAAAATGATATGCGCTTTGGATACTTTTTTACCCACAGCTAACGCACTGGAATTAAAAATCACCCCATCAATATCATGATGTCCAGCACTTAAATAATGAGCAACAACACAACCACCTGTGCCATAACCATGTACAAAAAATGGCACGCTGCGTAACTCTGAATGTACTACCTCAACAAAAGTTGTAAAATCCGCAACCCAATGATCAAAGTCAGCAACATAGGCACGACGACCTTGTGTTTGACCATGCCCTATAAAATCAAAGCCATAACAAGCATAACCTTGCTCGGTTAACGCTTCAGCTAGCTTAGCATCACGATTTGAATGCCCTGCCCATGTGTGTACAAAAACCACGACTGCTTTAGGGTATTGGTCTGGCCACCAACGTTGAGCAAAAAATGTCTTTCCACGACTCATAAACTCAAAGGGTTTGTGACGCATAAACAGCAACTCCGTAATATTTTTTTGCATTATATGCCAACGAGGTTCAAAATTATTTGCCTTATACGTCATTTTTAGTATTTAAAACGACAGATTAAAAACCCACTAAGCTTTTGTTTTTAAAAGCAATGCTAATTGATATGATTTATACGCCCAATCATACATCACTTCTTCATCATCAAAAGCCTCTTCTGGACATTGATAATAGTTTAGATAGCACGTTTTGCCTTGTTTTTGATAGCTAAATGGCACTAAACCTTTTGCTTCAAAAGCTGATTTAGTGTCAGCACTCGCTTTTAAATACAAGACATCCTGTACTATTAACGCAAACATCACACCATTTTTAAAAATGCCGTAGCCGCCAAACATGGCTTTGGCCGAGACTGGCGCAAGTAAACGTAAAGTATCTAAAACAAACACCACATAATCAGAAAGATTTTTTTTAGACATAACATCGACTTTTAAATTAAGTAAGCTCTGTTGTTATACAACTGTATAAATATCTCACTTATGTGTAAGTATCTCATTCGGGCTAGAATCTGTCTAACTTTAAGCGTAGTCTTAGGATAAATAGATATCAATTGATGGAGGCTTGAATGCAGGTATTGATTGTGGGAGCTGGAATTGGAGGCTTAACCTTAGCGTTATGCCTATTGCGCCAAGGATTAAAGGTCACGATTTATGAACGTAGCCATACACTTGAAGAAGTGGGTGCTGGCATTCAAATTGGCCCTAATGGCAGTAAGGTGTTGGCCGCCTTAGGATTATTGCACGAATTAGAACAAGTTGCCTTTAAGCCTCAAGCCGCAGAGATGCGTATAGGCGATGCAACAGGCCGAATCATTTTTTCTTTGCCTTTAGGCTCACAGTGTGAGCAACGCTATCATGCGCCCTACTTTAATATTCATCGTGCCGACTTACAGCGAATTTTAGTGGGTGCAGTGCAACATCAAGCCCCTAATGTTATTCAATTAGGCTATGAGCTAAAAGACCTTGTTCAAAATGAACACGGTGTAGAGCTATTTTTTACCAATGGCGAATCTGCCAAAGGCAAGATATTAATTGGTGCTGACGGCGTACGCTCCGCTGTACGTAAACTACTATTTAATATTGAAGATGGTCAGTTTACTGGTATGGCTGCATGGCGCATGACCGTACCAAGCTCACGTTTACCCAAAAACTTTGTGCCACCTAAAGCCACCGTTTGGGTCGGCAAAGGCCAACACGCCGTGACTTATTATGTACGTGGTGGACAATTGGTTAATTTAGTGGGCATTGTAGAGCAAGACCATTGGCCTTACGATGATTGGACGTGCCAAGGCAATAAACAAGACATTGTGGCCGCTTACGCAAACTGGCATCCGATTATTAAAGGTATTTTAGAGGCAGGTGATGATACCGAATATTATCAATGGGCATTACGTGATTTACCACCATTGACAGAGTGGTTTAAAGGGCGCGTGTGTTTATTAGGAGATGCGTGTCATGCCATGCTACCGTTTATGGCTCAAGGCGCAGTCATGGCTATAGAGGATGCATGGGTCTTAGCACAAAAAATAGCCGAATTTCCTAGCAATCCATCACAAGCCTTTAATCACTACGAAAAAGAACGTAAGCCGCGCGCCTCTAAAGTACAAGCTACGTCACGGCGTAATGGCCAACTATATCATCAACATTCTAGCGCAGGGCAAATGTTGTTTTATTCACCATTGTGGCTTGCGTCACGCTTAATGCCCAACTTTTTTGCCTCTCAATTAGATTGGCTATTTGCAGAGGATGTAACCAAATAGTTTAATTTATACCAGTTTTCAAAAATAAATTGTCATTTGTAGCCGTGTAAAGTGCAACGCAACACGGGATTATTAATGACATCTACTTGTTTTTCCTGTATTTCGCTACGCTGCATACAGGCTACAAATATTTCACTTAACTATGAGTAATGGTTAAATTAGCCCCAATTTTTAACAATATCTTTGGTGAGTGAGGATAACGACATTTTTTGTTGTCCTTGCTCATCAAAGTTTTTTGGGTCAAGCCACTGTTTAAAAGCCGCTTGTAAGGCTGGCCATTCTTCATCAATCGCTGCATACCATGCCGTATCTCGATTGCGGCCTTTGCTGACCGTTGCTTGCCTCAATACGCCTTCATACGACAAACCCAAACGCTGTGCAGCACGCCTTGATGCTTTATTAAGCGCGTTACAACGCCATTCATAACGTCGATAACCCAGCTCAAAAGCACGCTTCATCATTAAATACATAGCTTCAGTCGCAAGCGGTTTTTTTTGCAATAACGGCGAAAAAATTAAATGCCCTACTTCTATTGAGCCATTTTTAGGGTCTATACGCAAATAGGCTGCAACGCCTATCGCTTTTTGGGTGCTTTTATCAATAATGGCATAAAACTGAGGATCACTCGTTAGTACCGACACCCGTAACCAACTACGATATAACTCAAAACTCGCAAAAGGCCCATAAGGTAAATATGTCCACATTCTGCCTTCTTTATCTAAGCTATTGGCTTCGTATAGCGAAATAGAATCACGATCTGGTATTAAAGGCTCAATACGACACAACCTACCTTCTATTGCTTCATAAGGTGGAAACTTTGGAGCAACCCAACGGGGAACCAATGCGCCAACAGGCTGGCCTAAAATGTTTTGTTGATTAGGCATATTATTCTCAATAATTATTGTATTTAAAAAACAAAAAGGCGAGTTTAACTCGCCTTTCCTTGTGCTAGTACCGCGTTAATTCAATGCGATTAAATCCAAGCGCGTTTTAATACGGCTAAGGCATCTTCTACACTGGCCTCTTTAGGATTAAAGATAATAGCTCCGTCATTGACTGTCAATTCAGCCACTTGACGCAATTGGTCTTCGCGTACTTTACCTGTTTCGGTTAAGGTACGTGGCAATTTACAACGCTGATATAACTCGTCACGCATAGCACGAATATGCGCAATCGCTTTGGTGGCACGTTGTGCTTTGGGTGTAGCGGCATAAATATCTTCGCCAGCTAAGTACAACAATAACTCGCCAATACGCTCGCCGTTAATTTCTTGGTTATATTCCAAAACATAAGGCAAGAAAATACTCATACATAAACCATGCGGAATATGGCATACCGCACCTAAAGAATGACCTAAAGCGTGTACTAAACCAACCATTGAATTAGAGAACGCAACACCTGCCATTGTGGAGGCTTGAGCCAACTCTAAACGACCATCGGCACTTTTAGGGTCTTCCATCACTTTCATTAAGTTTTGGCTAATTTTGCGAATAGCTGCTGTAGCATAAGCATCACTCATCGGGTTTGCACCCAAACAAGTGTAAGCTTCAACAGCGTGAGTTAACGCATCCATACCTGTCATCGCCGTAATATGTGGCGGCAACGTTAAGGTCATGCGTGAATCTAAAACGGCAGCATTGGGCATTAAAAAATACGAGGTAAAAGGTAACTTTACGCCTTTGTCGCTATCGGCAACCACCGCGACCATCGTAACTTCTGAACCTGTACCCGACGTTGTTGGCACCACAAAAAATGGCTTTAACGGCTTAGGCAAGTTATGTGCGCCCGAATATTTTAATAAGTCATCGCCACCTTCGGATACTAAAATATTAACGCCTTTACTGGTGTCAATCACCGAACCGCCACCAATGGCAATAATGGCATCACAGTTATTTTCACGGTACATAGCGGCGGCATTACGTACGGTATGTAAGCTACTATCGGGTGGTACATCATCAAAAATAGCAACAACTTGGCTTTCTGCGCCTTCAAATGCAGCAGCAACGTGCTCTAACAAACCTGCACCACGTACCCCTTTATCAGTAATAATCATCGGGCGTTTGGCTTGTAAGGTGGATAGCTCAAAAGGAATATGTTCTAGGGCTTTATGGCCAGCAACAATTTTAACAGGACAAAAAAATTCGTAATAAGACTTAGCCATGATTAGCTCCGATTCAAGAAATTTTTAGCAACTAACCCATAAATACGGGCGGCTTTGTTTACTTTTTCATTTAAAGATAAGTGTTCTGGATAACGTTTAACCGCCATTTTGGCGACCATTTTTGGCAAAATAATGGCTTCCATTCTGTCTAAACAACGTACCATACGAATGGCATGAGACACTTCGCCATCAGCAACCATACGGTCATTGGCAAAGGCACGCGCCGTTCCTTCTTGAAAGGATAAAACCAAAAACGCATGGCTCAAATGTTTAAACTTGACGCTTAAATCAGGTTTACCCTGAAAATCTGGCACCAATTCTAAATGACCACCTGCAATGACTTTAGCGGTAAAGCGCGACCCATTGGGCAATACTATCATTTGAAAGTGAAAGCCTACAGGTAGGCCTGAAATTTCTTTGCGTACTTCTTCATCAACAAAACTTGTCGAGACTAAACCCCGACCGACCACTTCCATCATGGTTGCTACATAAGCACGTTGTAGCTCAGTTAATACTTTTTGTTTATTCACAATTATCCTCTCGTGGAAAAGACAAGCTTTTTAGAACTTGGCGATGCAAGCACTAACTTTCATAAAGTGTCTGACAGTATCACTGGCACACTTATTGGGCAAGATATTAACATAGGCAAGGGGTGATAAAAGAAAATAGCTTAACGAAGAGTGGTATATTTTTTGGCAATTTCTTGGGCATTCATATCGGCTTGTTGGGTTTCTTGTGGTGACATACTGCTTGCAAGTAACACTTCAGCTTCTGACGCATAAACATCGCCCTGCTCAGCCGCCAAACTAAACCAAGTGTAGGCTTGAATCTCACTTTTGGTGACACCTAAACCTATACCATACAATCCCCCTAAACTTACTTGAGCTGCCGCAACACCGCGTTCTGCGGCTTTTTGATACCACGCGACAGCACGCATATAATTTTGATTAACGCCCAAACCATGCTCGTACATACCTGCCAAATGAAACTGAGATTCTGCATCACCTTGCTGTGCGGCTAAACTAAACCACTTAAATGCTTGCTCATAACTTTGAGTAACGCCCAATCCTTTGGCATACATATAGGCTAAGTTATATTGAGCGGTGATATTTCCTTGTTGAGCTAAAAACTTAAACTCACGCAAAGCAAAGTCATAGCTACCATGCTGAAAACTGGCAACTGCTTCATTAAATCCTGCCCATACAGGATTTGTTAACATAATATTCCAAACAAGCAAAAACCATTTCATCTTGTTAGAAGCTCTATATTTATACTTTTAAGACGTAGATAAACCTTAACAGAAATATAGCATATGTTAGAAAAAACAAAAGCTCAAACAAGAACAGCAAGTTTAATGCCTTTAAAAAACGAAGGCGCAATAATGCTGTTCTTCCCTCACTCTAGCTCTCTCCCATAGGGAGAGAGAACTCCCTCTCCCTATGGGAGAGGGTTGGGGTGAGGGCTAAATCAAAACGTCAACAGCCTCTAATGCAAACGTTTCTTATGAAACACTAAATTGCCATGATCAACATCAGCGACAATGGTATCGCCTGCAATAAACTCTGCCGACAATATTTTATGTGCTAATGGATTTTCTAAGCCTGTTTGAATGGCACGTTTTAACGGACGCGCACCATACACAGGGTCATAACCCGCCACCACTAATTGCTCCATCGCGGCTTCACTCATTTCCAATGTCAAATCACGTTCTGCTAAACGACCACGTAAGCGTTCTAATTGAATCTCGGCAATGCCACGAATTTGCTCTTCTGCCAACGGATGAAACACCACCATTTCGTCAATACGGTTAATAAACTCAGGGCGGAAATGTTTACCTACAACTTCCAATACCGCGAGTTTAATATGGTCGTACTGTTTGTCTTCGCTTAAATGTCGAATCACATCCGAGCCTAAGTTTGAGGTCATAATAATCACCGTGTTTTTAAAGTCCACCGTGCGGCCTTGACCATCTGTTAAACGCCCATCTTCTAACACTTGCAACAACACATTAAACACATCAGGATGCGCTTTTTCGACCTCATCCAACAAAGATCGGAAGAGCGTCGTGTAGGGAAAGAGTGTCTTCGC
>ERZ650309.1694-NODE-1694-length-10314-cov-32.673652_pt1 | contig 10314 bp, 6 predicted proteins | sample MGYA00376245_ERZ650309 | MGnify/ENA primary metagenome ERZ650309 (study PRJEB26733, sample SAMN07839294) | wastewater metagenome | biome: urban; feature: wastewater treatment plant; material: waste water | place: USA: North Carolina | collected 2016-04-26 ...
TTTTATGGCTACCTTTATAGGGTTAATTATGAACAGTAAGTGTCAACAGACCCTAATTATTGAACTGCGCTTTCTCTGATTTCGGGGGGTATATTTTACTTTTTTCATCGGGACACTACGCTTTGCTACGTCTTGCGAAGCAATCCTTCTTATCTCAAGAAAATGGGGCTCCAACAAACTCGGTACGGTTCACTTCTTCGAGCTCTCTTTTGCACTATAATCAACGCTGTCTCAGACTGCTCCCCATCATCAACAGCAAACTTAGAATGGCAATCGTAATTATCAGCTCAATCAAGGTCAGTCCAGTCTGAGAAAATATATTCTTCATATGATTTCATCCAATCTGTGATCGAATTACACCCCCGTGATCCCTCGGTTTCCTTGTTGATTCTGCGTCAAGGTACAGCCAGATACTCTTGACTCAAGTCCAGTCGCCGTTATGGTGGTATGCATTTATATCAAGATCAGGCATTTAACATCAGTGCAATTTTAAGCGCCAATCTGGATGTTTTAGAGGTAAATGATTTGAATCTTGCCAAACTAGCCAAGCACAATTTAAGCAGAGAACAACTTGAAGATCGGCAGATGAGTGCAGATGCTGGCTTAGAATGAATGTGGAAAGGTCAATACGGTGTCCTCTCGACTCAAGTGCTCACCGATATCGGTAATGCCAGTGATACGGCGGCCGCAAAACTGAATTATCAATATTTTTGGCGCTTAACCCCGCAACTCAGCATCATTCCGAATATTGGCGCAACGTGGTTATCGGATGATCGAGCGAATTATTATTATGGTACCTTAGATACTGAAGTGGCCAAAGGTGTCACTCAATATCGTCCAGAGAGCGTGGTGATTCCTCACGTTTCGCTTGGCGCGAGTTATAACATCAATGCCAACTGGCGTAGCAGTGCGGTGGTGACCCATAAGATTTTGCCATCCAAAGTTTCAAACAGCCCTTTAATTGATCAAGCGCATCAGACCTCATTGTTCTTCGGTCTCTCCCGCAGCTTTTAACTGCAAAAACAGCCTTGACATCCTCACCTCCCTTAAACGGAGGTGATTCCTACAGCTAGACGCTTATGCCCAAGCGCAAGAATGTTCATGGCACTATTTAAGTCCCTATCGTGAGTGACACCACACTCACATGACCATTCTCTTATTCCAAGACCTGTCCTACCTCTCGGACTACTTGAGGTGATCTCACCGCAGCACGAACAGATTTGGGTGGTATAGGCTTCATTGACTTCTTCAAACATTACCCCTGCGTTCTCGCATTTATACTTGAGCATTGTTTTTAGTGCTGAAAACCCTGTATCTAAAACAGACTTTGCCATTTTAGTTTTTACAAGCTTTTTGGCACTTAAGTTACCTACAATTATGAGTGCATTATTTTTAACAAGTAATGTACTTGCCTTATGCAAATGGTCTTTACGGCAATTTGCAATCTTGGCGTGTAATGCACGTACACGTTTTTTATTCCTTGCTCGTTGAGCAATACCTAATTTCTTTTCGTATTGGCGATAGAACTTGGGGTTTGAAATAACCGTACCATCAGAACAGGTTGCAGTATCTTTTAAACCTAGATCAATACCTATGGCTTTGGTTGCTGTTGGTTTTTCTTGATTCGATGAATCGACCACAAGGCACACATACCAACGCCCACGGCTGTCCTCAACAAATGAACCAGTTCTAACAGCATATTTGCTTAATCCATAGCTATCCCATAGCTTGAATTGATGTTTACCATATTGAACATATCCATCAGCGTATTTGATCGCTACTTTCTTAAACGGTATCCATCCAAGTGATTTTCTTGCTGACTTCTTGTTGCTAACACGCCATTTGAGTTTGGCTTTCTTAAACTGCTTTCTGCGTGTGACTAATTCTTCGGTGACAGCCTGAATGGTTTGGCTGTGCAAACTACACTCTTTAGATGCGCCTTTGGTGTATTGAGCAATATCAAATGCAGATAGAAATTCACCTTTTCTTTTTAGGTGCTTAAAACTTAAATCATTCACATAATTCCAAACAAAGTTCACCTCAGATGCTAATTTAATCAGCACCTTTGCGTGTTTGTCTTTTATGCGGAGTTTAAGTGTTTTCATGTGCTTATTTTAACAATAATATTTTAAGTAATGAACAACAAAGATATTTAATACGACATTCCATGTCGTATGGCTTACGCCAGTCGCTTATATCCTCGTGCTGAACCACGAGGTTTTACGCTCCAAGTGATAAAAATGAGCGCCTGTGGCGCTCATTGTTCATTTCTATTACAGACAGTGCTTGCAGTTCAATGCAATTTCGAACACTCGGGTAAAAACTAAGCAACCCTCAAAGCTTAAACAAATAGCCAATAAGTATTACTAAAAACCTGATTTAAACCAAAATCTTAACGCTCTCTTAACGCCTCTTGCGCTTTATTAAACGGTTTAATCAGATAATCTAACACGCTTTTCTGACCCGTTTTAATATCCACTGTGGCCACCATACCTGGGGTAATACTAAACTGCTGCCCTGCTTTATTGTTCAGTTTATCGCTGTTGGTTTGAATATAGACCCGATAATAAAACTGGTCTTGCTTGACCTCATCCCGAATGGTGTCGGGTGAAATCACCGTGACTTTACCTTTGAGTCCGCCATAAATGGAATAGTCATAGGCGGTGACTTTAACCAATGCTTCCTGACCTGGGTGAATAAAGGCAATATCTCGTGGTGAAATCCGCGCTTCAATCAGCAGTTTTTCATCCAGCGGTACCAAAGTCATCAGCTTGCCATTTTGTGCCACCACCCCACCTAAGGTCATGACATTAATTTCTTTGACAATCCCGCGTACAGGTGACTTAAAGACGGTACGGCTCAGGCTGTCCGACTTACCCTTCACAATTTGTCCTTGCGTTTCAATGTCGGTATTGGCTTTGGCCAATTCTTCACGGGCTTTGACCAAATATTGGTTACGGACATCGTTCATTTGATTCCGCAGTTCATTGGCTTGGCGTTTTAAGCGTAACACTTCCACTTCACTGGCTGCACCTTTGGCCACCAATGGTTCGGTCATGCCCAGCTCTTGCTGTACCAACAGCAAAGCCTGCTGCAAACCCGCCAAAGACTCCTCTAAATTAAAACGACGAGATTGATACAATGCGGTTTCTTCACGTACCAATGCGGGATCTTTTAAGACTTCGGCAGGAAAATGCAGTGCTGTACCATTCACTTCGGCACGCAACCGTGCAGCCGTGGCTTGCGAGGCCAATAATAATGATGCCGACTCACCCACATTGGAGGCCAAACGGGTCGGATCAAGCTGTGCCAACACCTGCCCCTGTTGTACAATTTGTCCTTCTTGCACATTGAGCTTGGTTAAAATCCCGCCTTCAAGTGACTGAATAGTTTGTTCTTTAGAGGAAGGCACCACTTTTCCCGTGCCTGTGGACACTTCTTCAAGCTGGAATAACCACGCCCATGCCAACAACACAAACAAGCCTATGCCAATAATCCAAATAAATAAGCTAGCACTTGGCAAAGGCGGTTCAATGTGTGTCACTTTGTTCGGTTGCGAGGATTGCTGGCTCATGCTGTTGCCTCCGCCTGATTGGAAACTGACTGCTGCAAGATCTGTTGTTTACTGCCATCCATCACAATTTTTCCGTCTTGTAACACAATAATACGATCCACCAATTCCAGCACTGCACGACGGTGGGTGGCAATCACCAAGGTTTTTTGCCCCAGCCACGTGTGTAAATGATCAATCAATTGTTTTTCAGTGACATCATCCAAGGCTGCAGTCGGTTCATCGAGCAGCACAATATTCGGCTGACGTAATAACAGCCGTGACAAGAGTAAAGCCTGACGTTGTCCGCCCGAAAAACCTGCTCCACCTTCCAAGACCTGATGATCTAAACCTTCTTTTTTCGCCAACACAAAATCCAAAGCCCCTGTCATTTTCAAGACCGTTAAAATGTCTTGATCTGTGGCCAAGGGTGCGCCCAATTTAAGATTTTCCCGCACCGTTCCAAAAAATAAATGGGCATTTTGATTGAGCAAGCCCATATCACGACGCACATCGGCAGGGTCAATTAAACCCAAATCCACCCCATCCAGTTTAATTTTGCCTTGTACAGGTTCTTGCATGCCTGCCAACAGTTGTAACAGGGTCGATTTCCCTGCGCCATTGCGACCTAAAATTGCAATTTTTTCCCCTGCACGAATCTCGAGTTTTTGAATTGCCAAAGTCGCTTGCGCATCATCTTCGGCATATTTAAATAGGGTTTGGCTGAGCTCATACTGACCGTGCAAAGCTGCACGATGAATCAGATGGGCATGTTCCGCCTGATCGACAGGTTTTTTCATCAATTCATCCAAACTGGTTTTGGCCACTTTGGCTTGTTGCAAACGTCCCAGCACCCCCGAAATTTGGGCAATCGGCCCCAGCATCCGAGAGGATAAAATCGAACAGGCCACCAAGGCTCCCGTGGTCATATCGCCTTTCATGACTGCAAAACAGCCCACCAAAACCACAATGGCAAAGGTTAGGCCTTGGACTTTTTGCGTCCATGCGCCAACCACGCCCACCAATTTGCGCTGACGCATCGAAATCTCTGCCGAGACTTCATTCATATGGTTCCATTGGTTTTGAAAGCGTGCTTCGGCACGTAATAATTTAATATCTTCAATGCCCTGTACCGCTTCGACCAAGGTGGCATTACGAATTGCCCCTTCGCGCATACCTTCAGCAGCCAATTTCGCCAACGGTTTTTGAATCAAAATCCCTGGTAAAATCATCAACGGCACCACAGCCAACATCACCCAAAATAAATCGCCGCCAATTAACCAAAAAATGCCCAAGAACAATAAGAAAAACGGTAAATCGGCCACCGCTGAAATGGTGGTCGAAGTCACCAATTCCCGTACGCCTTCCAGTTCTCGAATTTGGGAAATAAAGGTGCCTGTGGACTTGGAACGGTCTTTATTTTTAATGCGTAGCGCATGACCAAAAACCCGATCTGAAATTTTCAAATCGGCCCGTTTGCCAATAATATCCGACAAATAAATACGGGCGACACGGATGCTAAATTCAAAGATCGCCGCCAACAATACCCCACCTGCCAACACCCACAAGGTCGGAATCGATTGGGCTGGAATCACCCGATCATAGACGTTCATGGAAAATAAAACCGTCGCCAAAGCCAAAATATTGGCCATTAAAGAGGCAAACATGACATCGATATAGCGTTTCCAATCCCGCAGGACAATTGACCAAAACCAGCTCGACTCATAGGGTTTGACATATTCATCAATCCGCACATCGGGGATCGATTTTTCAGGGCGTAAAATATAGACCTGTTGTATGCTGTGTTGCAGTTGTTGCAGCGTGAGCACTTGTGCCAAGCCTTGGTCACCGCTAAATTGTACGCTGGCATTGCCTGCGGCATCGAGTTTATCTAACACCCCGACCTGCCCATCGTGCATGGCAATGAGCACAGGTAAACGCCAAGGGTTTAAGATTTCGGGACTAAAGGCACTGGCTCTGACCTGTAGGCCAATTTGCCGCCCCATCAGAGTCACCAACTCATCGCTAGATGGGTTAGGGTTCCAGTCCAGTTGTAAACGTAAACGCTCTTCCGAAGCTTCAATGCGATAATGTTTGGCAATTGTTAAAACGGCTTGTAGCCAAGGCTGGTAGTGCATAGCGGTACTCATGGCTGAATCTCCACCCCTTGAATTTTAGTGTTATTGAGTTGGTAAAGATCACGGGAGCGCCCTGTGACATGAATATATTGAATTAAGCCTGCATAAATATCGTAACGGGCGGTTTCAATTTCTTGCGCTGCACTGTGAATTGCCTGCTCGGAATTTAACAAGTCCACCACGGTACGGGTGCCCAGTTTATATTGTTCTTGATACAGTTCTTTGGTACGGGCAGTGGTGTTTTTTCGCAATGCTAAAACCTCCATTTGCTTTTGTTTATTATCAATTTGCTCTCGAATCAAGCGAATTTGATCTAAAACATCTAAGTACACGCTTTGCACCTCGGCTTTGGCTGCCTGCTCGGCATACGCCGCTGAGCGTTGTTTGGCACGTAAAGCACCGCCTTGGAAAAAATTGCTGTTGGCTTCTAGCATGACTGAACTATACATGCCATCATCTTCATTATTATTGGGATTTTTTCCATTAAGTGCCTGATTTAAACTGCCTTTGACATAAATACTAGGGTAAACACTGCGTTTGGTTTCTTGGCTTTGGTATTGTGCCACTTGTACCGCAGCCTGTGCCGCCATCATTTTCGGAATTTGGCTAAAGCTGGGTTCTTCATATAACCCTGCATGACGAATCACAGTATCAGGCAGGCTCAGTTGTATATTGGATACGTCATAGCCCAACAGTGTTCTGAGCGTTTGTTGATATTGCTTGAGTTGACTTTCTTGGACGAGTAAATTGGACTGAGCTGCCTCTACATTGGACTGAGCTTGTACGGGGTCGGCCTGACTACTGATCCCTGCTTGCGCACGTAAATTGGCAATTTCGGCAATTCGAGCGATGCCTTGAATTTGCTGATGCGCAATTTTAACAATTTCCCGATAGCGGTTGATATTGACGATGGCATTGGCGGTTTGATAGGCAATATCATCAATACTCACGAGCACATTGGCCTGTTCTTCTAATAATTTGGCTTGTTCAATATTGACCGCACTTTTAATTTTGCCAAAGTCATACAGGACTTGGGTTGCCGATAGGCTGTAAAGTTGTCTGCCCCGTTCACCTGTGGTTAAGTCAGCGGTGCTGATACCACCTGAAATTTGTGGATAATACTGCGCCTTAGCTGCATCGATATTTGCGGCTTGCCCTGCCAAAGTGGCAATACTGCGGGTAATTTCAGGGCGGCGTTGTAGCGCTTGTTGAATGGCATCTTGTAAGCCTAGTTCGGCTACATATCCGACCGTTGCGGCATTTGTTGTGGAATGTCCAGTATTTTGAGCCGTGCTAGTCACTACAGGCAACCGTTCTTGTAGCGACTGAATATCTAATGGAAATTGCTTAAACTGCTGCAAGTTGACTTGGTTTGCAGTTGCAGATTGCGGTGCGAATAGCTGCTGAATTCTATTTTTACTGGCATCAAAATAAGATGAGGAGGGCGCTGCATAAGCAGTGCTAAACGTGCTAGATATGGGTAAAAACAAGCATAACCATATCTTGGATTGGGTTAATTTCATGGTCTAAGTATCGAATTTTATATTATGGTTACAAATCAAAAAAGCGTTGTACTGCTGTTGTTTATAGCAGCATTCCTGCCTATTTTAAAGCCATGTGCGCCACATCTTTCATGATAAATTTACAATAAAAATCAACTATACAATTGATTCGCTGATGCCGCATTTCAAGCTGCATTTAAAAACAAAGAAAAGCAGCATGCATCGCACACTGCTTTTTTAAGTGCTGGGCAGATCAAGCCGTAGCTCAATCTACCTCATAAATTAACCAATGATAATTTGATTGTTATCAAGTAGTTGTTGCAAGGTTAAACCTGCTTGGTTTTCAAGTACCAGCAAGTCGGTTTTGCCATAAGTCGCGAAGTCACCATCACGGTCAATTTTAAGTACGGCATTGCCATTTGCATCATTGCTAACGCTAATAAACTTCTCAACCTTTGCAGTATCACTTAAATCAGATGCCAGCAGTCCAGTAAAGAAGCCTGCACCAAACTGAATTTTGTCTTGCGTTTCAAAATCCGTCCAGTTGTCTTTACCATTACCTGCGGTGGCATCGCCAGCAGTCAAGACATTGTAAATGAGGGTATCTACACCCAAACCACCTGTTAAAATGTCATTACCTGCACCACCATTCAGGATATCGTTACCTGCACCACCATCAAGGATATCGTTACCATCACCGCCATTGAGGGTGTCATTGCCTGCACCACCATAGAGCGTGTCGTTGCCTGCACCGCCATTAAGCGTGTCGTTGCCAGCACCACCAAGAAGATAATCGTTACCTGCACCGCCATGAAGTATGTCGTTGCCCTCACCACCAACAAGGTAGTCATCGCCTGATGTACCATAAATCGTGTCATCACCTGCTTGACCATCAATATAGTGGTTTTGCTTGGTTCCCGCTGTTGCAGAAATCACATTGTTACTACCTGCAAAAGTAGCAGTATGCGTAGTACCATCACTCAGGGTATAAGTGATTGTGGTACCCACCAACTGGTTAGCACTGATATTTGCGACAGCACCAAACCAATCCACATCAGTACCAAAATACAGTTTATCTCCCACGCCAAAGTCATTGGCGGCAAAGGTAATGGTCATTTTCTTCGTACCATCACCTGCCCACGTAATTGCATTGGTATTAATGCCTGTGGTCAATGCCCCGATATGATCTTTAGGATGTTTACCTGTCCCGTTAAAACCACCATCAGTAAAGTCAAAGTATCGATTGCCTGCACCATCCATATCAATCTCGATTTGAGTGATATACAGCCCATCTTTCCCATCTAGGAATGTCAATTGGAAATGGTCTGAGGCATTTTGAATATCCGAACCTTGAATCACAGCCGAGAGTGTCACAGAGTTTAAAGTATCATTGCCTGCTGTACCTTTTAGGAATAAATCATCACTCGTTTTTAAGTTCAGATCTAAACCATTTGTACCCAAGTTAAAATCAACGACCGTGACAGGCATAGTTTTGTCTGTCACTGTTGTAACACTATTACTACCTTCGAACGTAGTGGCAGAAACTTTAAGATTAAAAGTACCTGTATAACCCAAAGGCAGCTGAATACTGAGTTTGTCCAATGCCCAATCTTGAATACTGACCGAAGTATTGCCATGACTTGCCGTAAAGGTGTGTGTGCCATCGGTTAAGATTGCACCGACTGGAATGTCACCCATTACCAAGGCAGTCATTGTTTCCGAACCATCAGTATCAATCAGATCAATCTGAATACCTGCCAGTTTAATTAAGGTATCTTTCAGTCCGTTATCCACCGCTTCGGCAGAGAAATAACCACCGTCATTTTTATCTGTCGTATTTGGCACAAATGTACCGACATTAGCACCTAAACTCATCAATTCTTCAGCGCTGCCATAAATCGAGTAGTTGGCTGAAGTTAATGGATTACCTGTCGTAGGCCATGTCGTTGCACCATTTTGACGCTCCAAAATATCAATTGAGTAGCTGCCCACATCATTCATATTGGTGAAATAGGCTTCTAAGGTGTAATAACCCGATTGTGCTGGAGTAAAGACACCCACATTCGGGATACCATTTGCATTATTCGCAGTCGGACCATAGTCCCCATAAGCATCACCAGCAGTAGTGACCAGTACTTGACCACCCAGTTCAATATGCATACCGTCATCTGAGTAACCTTTGAAGCTGTATTGTTTACCTGCTTCTAAGTAGATGAGTCCAGTGAAAGATACGCCATTCCTTTCGGTAATGTCACCACTTACAGTCAGTTCACGCCCTTGCTCTGTCGGTGTTGTAGCCTCCATTTTGCCTTCCAATATATTGGCTTTAAACGCCGCTCTTAAATTTTTAGCACTAGTACTATTGCCAGTGTATGCAGACTCTAAAATATTGGTATATTTCTTAAAGATCAGTCCAGTTGATGGTGGCGGGGTTTGTAATGGCACTGTTCCTGTTGCACCGCCTGAAGCACTGTTATCCCAAATATCTTGTTTTAGGGTAATGTTGACTGCATCGGCAACAGCAGTAATTGTAAAGTTTGCAGCAGCATTTACACCATCCGCTTTATAGCTAATGACAACATCTCCAGCATAGTTCGCATCTGGGGTAAATGTCCAAGTGTCATTGCCATTATCTACAAATATACCCTGAGCCGATATTAAGTCGGTAATGACTGCATTCGGGTTCAAGGCTTTAGCCAACAACTCTGCTTTACTCACGATAAACGATTGGTCTTCGTTAATCGTCGCTAAAGTCACAGGGTCGATTTCGCCATCGCTGTCCGCATCGTTCACCGCAGGTACTTGGGTGGTCAATAAGTCTAAACGACCTTGTAGTAAGCTTTGTGCCGCTGCTTCAGAGGCTGGTAATGCATCAACTAAGCCTTGGGCTGTGCCTTTCGCTGTATCAACTGCTGCTTTAAGCCCATCCAATTCTGCTTTGTCAGCAGGATTGATGATGCCGCCTTTGCCTGTAATCGCGTCTTTAAGGGCTTGTTCTGCCGCTTCTGCCGCAACCACTGCCGCTGTCGCTGCTGCAACGCTACTGTCAATCACGCCATCGCTATCAGTATCGTTCACCGCAGGTACTTGGGTGGTCAATAAGTCTAAACGACCTTGTAGTAAG
>ERZ650309.1695-NODE-1695-length-10310-cov-4.593564_pt1 | contig 10310 bp, 9 predicted proteins | sample MGYA00376245_ERZ650309 | MGnify/ENA primary metagenome ERZ650309 (study PRJEB26733, sample SAMN07839294) | wastewater metagenome | biome: urban; feature: wastewater treatment plant; material: waste water | place: USA: North Carolina | collected 2016-04-26 ...
GACATTAGCGACTGATCGCGCCTTATTGTTATTAGGGGTGCCAGGGACAGCAAAATCATGGGTATCTGAACATTTGGCTGCTGCGATTTCAGGTAATAGTGCTTTATTGATTCAAGGTACGGCGGGTACGAGCGAAGATACCTTACGTTATAGCTGGAACTATGCACAACTTTTATCCAAAGGCCCAAGTGAAGATGCTTTGGTGAAAAGTCCGATGTTACGTGCGATGCAAGAAGGCAAGATCGCGCGTGTGGAGGAACTGACTCGTATTCCTGCCGATGTCCAAGATACCTTGATTACTTTACTTTCTGAGAAAAATTTGCCTGTTCCAGAGTTAGGGATTGAGTATCAAGCGGTACAAGGTTTTAGTGTGATTGCAACAGCCAATAACCGTGATAAAGGAGTGAATGAACTCTCTTCTGCTCTCAAGCGTCGCTTTAATACGGTGATTTTACCGCCGCCTGCCACCATCGCTGAAGAAGTGGAAATCGTACAAAAACGGGTTCAATCTTTGGGCAAGAGTTTACAATTGCCTGAGATTCAGCCTTTGGATGCTCAAATTCAAAAACTGGTGACGATTTTTAGAGAGTTACGTCATGGGCAAACCTTGGATGGTAAGCAAAAACTCAAAACTACCACAGGAACTTTATCAACGGCTGAAGCCATTTCAGTAATGAGTCATGGTTGGGTGATGGCAGGGCATTTTGGTTCGGGCAATGTTACGGATCATGAATTGGCAGCAGGTCTACAAGGTGCAGTATTAAAAGATCCTGTTCAAGATATTGTACCTTGGAAAGAGTATGTGGAAACTGTAATTAAACAACGTGAGGGTTGGCAAGACCTGTATCGTGCTTGTCGTGACTTAGAATAAAACCAAATAATAAATGACCTCATCCCAATCTTCTCCTTAAAAAGGAGAAGATGTGATCGAAATAAAGGATAGAAAAATGCTGCATATTCTCGGTATTCGTCATCATGGGCCTGGTTCGGCACGTAGTGTATGTAATGCTTTGGCTTCGATTCAACCCGACTGTATTTTGATTGAAGGGCCACCTGATGCCAATCCAATCATTGCCCAATTGCAACATGCCGATTTTAAGCCACCTGTGGCGTTGTTGTTGAATACGTCTGTACAAAAAGAAGTGCGATCACAGGCGGTCTTCTATCCTTTTGCTGAGTTTTCGCCTGAGTGGCAAGCTTTACAATATGCACTGCGTCAGCAAGTTGCAGTAGAGTTTATGGATTTACCATTGCAACATCGTTTTGCACTAGAAAAACAATGGGCAGAGCAACGTCTACAGCAAGCTTCAGCAGATGAACAAACACTAGTAGACAATGCTGAGATTGAGCCAGAGTCGCAAGTGCCTGATGACGCAGCGCAGAATCTGGAGCAGCATTATCTTTCGATTCGCCGAGATCCAATTCAGCTCTTGGCAGAACAGGCAGGCTATCAAGACAGCGAACGTTTTTGGGAACATTTGGTTGAACAGCAACCGCATGCTGGACAAATGTTTGCCGCAATTACTGATGCGATGGCAGCTTTACGTGATTATTTACTGAGCCAACAACCTGAAAACTATAGCAGCGAAGATCAACTGCTAGAGCAGTATCGCGAAGCCTATATGCGCAAAGTGATCAAGCAGGCAGAAAAGCAGGGCTACCAAAATATTGTGGTGATTTGTGGTGCATGGCATGCACCTGTGTTGGCAGATTTAAAAGCTCAAAATAAAGCAGATACCGCTTTGCTGAAAGGCTTGCCTAAAGTGAAGGTCGATGCTGCATGGATTGCGTGGACACATGGACGATTGAGCCGAGACAGTGGTTATGGTGCAGGTGTACAAGCGGTTGGATGGTATACCCATCTTTGGAAGCATTACCAACAAGCCTTAGATGCAGAGGCAGATGGCGAAAAAATTACGATTGATTGGTTAAGCAAATTTGCCCATGCCTTACGCCAAGCAGGTCACGATGCTTCTAGTGCTCAGATTATTGATGCGGTACAACTGATTCAATCCTTATTACAATTACGTGGGCGCCGTATTCCTGATTTGGAAGATTTATTTGAGGTGATTCGCTCGGTTTTGAATCATGGTGTAGATATTCCACAACCGATTTTAGCTAAATTGCTTGAAGACGAGCAATTGGGGCAAGTACCTGATGAATTGATTGAATTACCCATTCAAAAAGACTTCTTGCAGCAAGTGAAGCATTTCCGTTTAAAGCTCGAAGCACCTCATCGTGACATTAGTCTTGATTTGCGTGAAGCATTCGACTTGGCAAAAAGTCAATTTTTACACTGCGTGAAATTACTCGGTCTTGCTTGGGCAGACTTGGCAGGTACAGGCTCGAAGCAAGGCAATTTTAAAGAAGCATGGCAATTGTCTTGGCAGCCTGAGAGTAGTTTATATCTAAATGAAATGTCGCTGTGGGGCAATAGCATTCAGCTTGCCACACAAAGTTATTTAGAAAATCAGATTCGACAATGTGAAGATGTGGCGCAAATTGCACAACTGATTGAGAGCATTTTATTGTCTGGTTTGGATCAAAGCTTAAATTTGGCTTTAGATAAACTGAATGAACTCACTACCCAGCATCAAGACCCTAGTATTATTTTGGCAACTTTAAAACCGCTTATTACGGCAATTCGTTATGGCAGTGTGCGCCAATTTTCAATGCAGCATTTACATCAAGTAGTAGAGCATCTTGCGATCCGATTGATGTTGAGTTTGCCAAGTTATTGTGTACAACTAAATGCCGAAATGGCACAGCAGTTTGCCCAACAACTACAAAATTTATATGAACTTTTAGAACAATTACAACAAGATGAATTGCTACAGCTTTGGCAAGAGACCTTGCAACAGTTATTGCAACTAGAACAGATGCAAGGTTATTTGCATGGTTGTTGTGTACGTTTAGCACGAGAACAGCAGTTGATTGATGTGGAGCAAACACAGGGATTTCTGTCTCGTGCTTTATCGCTTGGGCAAACGGCGGACTACAGTGCAGCTTGGTTTGAAGGTTTCTTGACTCATCAAGCTTTGTTATTGATTCATGAGCAAGGCCTTTGGGACACCGTGAGCCAATGGGTCAATCAATTACAAGAGCAGCAATTCATTGAGTTATTGCCAATTTTGGCGAGAACAGCTTCAAGTTTTAGTCCTGCTGAAGCACAGCAATTAATTCAGAAAGTGACGCAAAAATCGACCACAGTCAAACAAGAGGTCGGTGCTTTAGATATTGCACGTGCTCAAACGGTATTAGATGAAATTTATGCGTATTTACAACCTGTTGCGGTAGAGGGTTAAGTGATGAATATGAATGAGGAAATGACCACTTTAGAACAGCCCGACCTTGCGGAACAAGAACGACGTTGGCGTTTGATTTTAGGACAAGTCCCAAATTCGACTTCGCATTTACCGAATTGGTCGGTGCAAGATACCAAAATGCAAGAATGCTTGAATGAGCTTTATCATGCGCAACAGCCCAATCGCCGTGGTGGTTTAGGGCATTCTAGTCCTCGAGTGGCGCAATGGTTGGGGGATATTCGCCAGTATTTTCCATCTTCTGTGGTGAAAGTCATCCAAAAAGATGCTCTAGAGCGTTTGAATTTGCAACAAATGTTATTAGAGCCTGAATTGTTGGCGAGTGTAGAAGTTGATATACATTTAGTTTCCACCTTGATTTCACTCAATCATTTGATGCCTGAAAAAACCAAAGAAACTGCACGTATCGTGGTACGTCAGTTGGTAGAGCAGCTTGAAAACCGTCTAAAACAACCGTTGCAGCAAGCGATTCGAGGCAGTATCAATCGTTCAGCACATACGCGTCGTCCTAAACGCATGCAAGACATTAACTGGAAACGCACCATTCAAGCCAATTTGAAACATTGGCAGGAAGATTTTAAAACCATTATTCCACATGAATTACATGGACACCCACGCCAACAAACGGCTTTAAAAGACATTGTACTCTGTGTTGATCAGAGTGGTTCGATGGCACCTTCGGTGATTTATTCCAGTGTTTTTGCGGCTGTGATGGCAAGTATTCGTGCAGTCAGTACGCAAATGATTGTATTTGATACTGAGTTAGCCGATTTAACCCCTTTGCTCGAAGACCCTGTGGATGTGTTGTTTGGGACGCAGTTGGGTGGGGGAACCGATATTGCCAAAGCGATTAAATATTGTCGTGGTAAAATTACTCGTCCAGAAGATACCATCTTTATTCTCATCAGCGATTTGTGTGAAGGTGGTGATGCCAAGCAAATGCTCAAGCAAGTCGCTGAAATGTTGGATAGTGGTGTGCAAGTGATTGCGCTACTGGCATTGTCTGATGATGGTGCGCCTTGGTACGATACCCAACATGCACAGATCTTTGCTGATATGGGCATCCCAACGTTTGCCTGTACACCTGATCAATTTCCAGAGTTGATGGCAACTGCAATTGAAAAACGAGATATTCATGCATGGTATGCAACCCAACAAAATCTGACATAATAGAAGATGAAGATGACGTTTCGGGGTGCAAGTCGAAACGTGTGAGCTGATTGAGGATAGGTCGTTGCTGAAAATTATTTTGATTGTGGTGGTAATTTTAAGTTTAGCTTTACTGTTGTTTTTATTGTATCAAAGTCAAAAAATGCTGCGCCATGTGCAGAAACAACACGCTTTGGAAAATAAACAAAAGGGCAGAGAGCGTCAGCTGCATCCAAAATTACAACAGCGTAAAAAACCTCAGGATTAACTGTAATGCGGATCAGTTAAGCGTAATTTTATTATTACTGATTGGTAAATCTCCCCCTTGTGGAACCATGTTCCTCATCTTTGAAAAAGAGGGGGGATACAATTGAATTCAACACCGTATTGATTTTCAAAATACGCTCTCTTTTGAAAAAGGTAAGAGGCATAGCTTTGCAAGGGGAAGATGAAAAATGCTTAACTGACTGGTATTACAGGATTAACTGAGGTTTTTTGTTGGAATTGCTTTTATGGCACCAAATTCAAAACGATCAGGCCAGTTGCAAACATCGGATACAATACATTCAGCGCATTTGGGTTTACGTGCAATACAACAATAACGTCCGTGTAAGATCAGCCAGTGATGGGCATCAATCATAAATTCTTTAGGAATGACTTTAACTAAGCGGTCTTCCACGTCTAAAACATTTTTACCTACAGCCAAGCCTGTACGATTACCAAGACGGAAAATATGCGTATCGACTGCCATGGTCGGTTGACCAAATGCAGTATTCAATACCACATTCGCGGTTTTACGACCCACACCCGGCAAGGCTTCGAGTTCCTTGCGAGTCTGTGGTACTTGCCCTTGATGCTGATCCACTAAGATTTGGCAGGTTTTAATGACGTTTTCAGCTTTAGAATTATACAGCCCGATGGTTTTGATATATGTTTTTAAACCATCAACACCGAGAGCCAAAATCGCTTGAGCGGTATTGGCAACAGGATAGAGTTTATCAGTGGCCTTATTGACACTGACATCGGTTGCTTGTGCCGACAGCATTACTGAAATGAGTAACTCAAAAGGAGAGTTGTAGTTCAGCTCAGTTTGAGGATGTGGTCTTTGTGCACGTAAACGTTCAAAAAAAGTCTGAATCTGCTTTTTAGTCATATTTTTTACAGACATTTAGACCTCCTGTAATTCATTTAAACGTTGTTGTAAATCGAGCAATTGTGCCTGTTTTTGCTCATCAGCACGTACGCTTAATTGTTTTTCTAACTTTTTGATTTGCGTTCGGATCTTTGCAAGTTCAATCGTCGTTTTAGCATCCAGTGCAGGGCTTTCTTTGGCTTTGTCTACCAGTGTAATTACAGGTACATTGTTAAGGGATTGAGAAAATTGAGCAAAAAATTCGGTATCAATTTCAGCACGTACAATCGGTCCTTTACGGCTGAGGCGACGTTTTTCTTCACGTTGGATATGGGCGTAATAACGATGTCTGAGATCATCTTGTTCAAGATGACGTTGTTGAACTGTAGGTAATGGATTGGTATCTGCGACCAAATCAATACAATCTACAGGACAGGGTGGAATACAGAGTTCACAACCTGTACATAGATCAGTCAAGATACTATGCATTAATTTTCCGCTACCGATAATGGCATCAACAGGACAGGCACTAATACATTTGGTACAGCCAATACACTCATCTTCACGAATAACCGCTTTCATTTGCTGTGGTCGACCATCGGCTTGAATATCCCATACACTTGGTTCAGCAAGCAGTGTTGGTCTTTTTAATAAGATCGCAAGTGCATCGGCAACAGGTTGTCCACCAGGAACACATTTATTTGCATCTTCACCTTCCGCGATCGACTTTGCATAAGGTAAACAGCCATCACGATGTCCACATAAACCACATTGCGTTTGTGGTAAGAGTTGGTCTATTTGAACGATAAGAGAGAGTTGCTGTGCTGAAACTGACATGAAAGAAGATAGGATGAAAACAGTGAATTCATTATAGCAAAGAATAGTTTCATGGGCGGCGATCGTTGATTAAATCTAAATTTAAGTGGTTGTATATTTTTGTAATAAAATGGTGCTTTTGTGTGTTTTATTGGTGCGGAACTTAAGTATCTAAGTCATTTTCTATAGTTTTATGATGGATTTATCGTCATTTTTAACTTTGTTTTTGGGGCTGTAGTAGATAAGGTCAAATACCCGTCCAATCCAACAGTATTTCGAGCTGTTGTTTTGGACTCCCATAGTTAAATCTAAACTCACATTCTTTAATAAACAATGGAAAGGCATTTCGGTCAATCCCATTGTACTTCCTTAGGATGCGTTTAGCTTGATTCCAGAAATTTTCTACACCATTAATATGATTTCGACCTTTTGCAAAATCTTTAGAATGGTTAATTCGCTCATGATAAAAACAATTAACATCAAGCACATTGTAGCTTCGATAGCTATCAGTATAAACCACACTATCAGGCGCTACTTTACGTGTAATAACAGGCATTAATGTATCAGACTTGGTATCAGGGACAACCTTGACATAAACCATACCACCGCGCTTTAGTATACCAAATACAGCCACTTTTCCACCACGCCCACGCTTTCCCTTACGAGTGCCACCAAAGTAGCTTTCATCTAACTCAACCTCTCCCTCAAAAACATCATCGGCAGTTTGGTCAAGGTGGTACATGATTATTTCACGTATTTTTCTATAAAATAGTGCCGCAGTATTAGGCTGAATATCCAGCAAATTGGCCGCAGTTCTAGCTGTTACCTCAGCAACAAAGAACTCGACAAGCTTTCTTTGGGTATTTTTATCTAATTTACAACGATTTATCTTCATTTTCATAGAGTAGCACTTCTGCTAATCTACTACAGCCCCTTATTCAATGTTCGAGATTTACCTTTTCCCCCCATACCTTTAGGGACATTGACAATTTTAATGCATGGATAAATTGCCGCCATCCGCTCCGCAATTTCTAAGGTATTGTCTTTAGAGCCGTCATTAATCAGTAAAACTTCATAGGCGTGTGCAGGGTAATCCTGTTGTGCAATCGCATGTAAGGTCTCTTCGATCACAACACCTTCGTTATAGGCTGGAATTAAAACACTGAGAATAGGCCAGCGTTCAGGTATGGGGAGGTTCTCTAATTCTATTGCTGCATTTTTGGAATACTTCCATGCTTGGAAACTTAACCATGCCCAAAATGCCTGAGGAATCCAGATACCTAAAAAACCAAATAAGAAAAGAATATCAATTGCGGGCATTTATTCTTCTCCTACGGAAAATAGAAATAATCAGAATCAGTAATAATGTGCATCCAAGTAAGAGTGAAATCCATGAGATTGAGCTACCGAAAGTACTCAATAAACTTGGGTAACGCGTTGACAGGATATAATCTAAAGGAATAATCACAGTACTCATGGCGATCATCGCATAGCCAAAAATATTGGTTTCTACCTGATCAGGTGTACTTCGATAGTCAATATTATTGAGTGTCCACGAAATTCCAAAATGAGGATATCGGATATGATCTAGTGGTAGATCAATTGGAGGATTTACAATAATCTGATATCCAGCATTTTGTGATATATCGGTGGTTGCTTGATAAAAGTAATGTTGGTGATGTTGAATGACACGAGCAGGGATATTTAACTCATTTGGGTTTTTAGGCTGAATGATGTAATTTCCTGCGGGTTGGGCAATAATATTTTCATCCCAACCTGTTTGAATAATGGCTGCTAAAGGTCTTAAACCAATTGCTGTTGAAAAGGTCGCTTTTGCAGCGAAATATTTGGAATGCTTCATTTGGTAAACAGCAATCGGAATCGCTCCCTCATTGACTGCTTTTTTAACTTTATAATAATTTAGGACACTAAAATATTCATTAGGCAGAATGATGCCAGGTTTAACACCATGCTCAATTAGGTTTCTAAAGCTTTCTGATTGCAATTGGTCTACCGTGAAAATGGGCCACCAAGTTGACGTCTGTGGAAATAATTGGGGGACTGCCGATGCAGATTGAACTTGTGTCGATGCATCTGCGCTACTACGCTCAATTTGGCAATGGTAATACTGTTGGTAAAATTCCTGTAGCGTTGCGTCAGGAAAATGAGGTGTTGCAATCAGCATCCCACAAATATTCAAAATAACAGACATTTAAAAGACCTCCATTGTGATTGGAGATAGAGATTCAATATGCTGTTCAACCTTGAGTTTTAATACGCCAAGCTCTTGTAGTTGTTGAATACACAAAGGATAAGCTTGATCTTCATCCTTTTCTGGTTCATGAATGACAATACTTTTGATTTCACTGAGTTCTTCGTTAATAAAATGGTAAATCACACTGTCACGTTCAGTAGATAAAATCTCCATGATTTTGTTCTGTGTTTCTTTCCAAACATCTTCACCTAGCATTTCTCGAATCAGAACCGTATTGGTGATTTGTGTTGTAATGACTTTATAGTGATCTTTGTGTGTCAGTTGTAAGAGTTTTCTGAGTTCAGCTTGAAAGTGTGCTAATGCGGTGAGAGGTAAAATATCGTGTTGATAATTACGATCATAACTTTGAATCGCACGAAAACTTTTTAAAGCATTTTGAATATTATGGCGTATTGCACTTAAAAATATCGGAGCCATAGGAATAACAAATAATAGTAATAATTGTCTTTCGATATAAGTCTGATTGGCTAAATCAAGTGAGAAATAAACGGTCATGCTGATAAATGCAATCAGACCAACCTGTAATGCTGAACCAATATTTAGAAATGCACCTGAGATCAGTAACATGAGCAAAAAAATCCAGCTTCCTCGATAACTGGCAGGCAGCCACTCATAAGCAACGATGCCCATAAAGACTTGAGCTGCGATAATCCATAAGACGAGGGCTGGTGCTGGATTTTTTTGCATAGCAATTTTATTTTAATAAAAGAGTTTTCTGATTAACTTAGCACCATATTACTGTGCGTTTGATTGTTTTATTGTTATTGATTTGGTGAAATGATTTTATAAACAGTAACATACAGTATGAATTGTTTATTTTTACGCTTAAAAAATGATAACTCAGCAAATCAATTGGGTGACATAATGCTAGAGATATGATTGAAAAGCTTCTATAGCACGTACTCTACTCATTTTTAGATCAACAATTGGTTTGGGATAATTTAAATTTCGAGTTAAATCTTTTACATAAGGTTCATGAATTGTTTTAGCATCTAAATGAGCAAGTTCTGGTACCCATCGACGAATATAATCACCGTTTGGATCAAATTTTTGTGATTGGCTGACAGGATTAAACACGCGAAAGTAGGGAACAGCATCCGTGCCAGTAGAAGCACACCATTGCCAGCCTCCATTATTGGCAGCTAAGTCACCATCAATCAAATGCTGCATAAACCATTGTTCGCCTTTACGCCAATCAATCAATAGATTTTTCGTTAGAAACATGGCGCAGATCATACGAACTCGATTATGCATCCAGCCTGTTGCAAGGAGTTGACGCATACCTGCGTCTACAATAGGAATCCCTGTCTGACCTTGTTGCCATTTTTCCAAACTGACTGGGTCATCACGCCAATCAATCCGTTGGGTTGCAGCCTTGAACGGTAAATGTTTAGAAACTTGAGGAAAATCAAATAAAATATGTTGGTAGAATTCACGCCATAGAAGTTCATCGAGCCAAGTTTGTTGACCTTCAGATTGAATAATAAAGTCACCATGCTGTTGTCGAAACAAGGCTTGAATACATTGGCGAATTGAGAGTATGCCAATATTTAAATATGCAGAAAGTTGGCTAGTACCTAATATCGAAGGAATATCCCGAGATACTTTATAGTCG
>ERZ650309.1696-NODE-1696-length-10305-cov-5.023317_pt1 | contig 10305 bp, 4 predicted proteins | sample MGYA00376245_ERZ650309 | MGnify/ENA primary metagenome ERZ650309 (study PRJEB26733, sample SAMN07839294) | wastewater metagenome | biome: urban; feature: wastewater treatment plant; material: waste water | place: USA: North Carolina | collected 2016-04-26 ...
AGAGGTGTCGGGGGATAACTCTGGCCGGTTTGGTAGGCGAAGCCCGTTTCTGCGGAGAGATTCGGGCTTCGCCGTATGTTTCGTTAGTCGGTTGTCCCAAATGAGAAAGGTTGTTTCACAACAAAGCCGAACTGCCGCTTGGGCAATAGCCATCATCGTCGTTTCGACGGTGGTGGCTTTAGTCGTTGATTGGCGAGCGCCGTGGTTGAGTCTGTATTCGCGCGACGCCTTAATGCGCGCACGTGGCGTCATGGCGTCGCCCGGAGAAATCACCATCGTCGCCATTGACGACGCCAGCATTGCGCGGTTTGGACGATTTCCCTGGTCGCGCGCGCTGACGGCTCAAGCACTGGACAAAATCTCCGCCGCCCATCCGAAAGTGATCGGCGTCAGTGTGCTTTACAGCGACGCCACGACGGAAAGCGAAGATGCGGCTCTGGTTCAATCCATCAAGAATGCAGGCAACGTGGTGGTTGCGGCTCAATTATCCACAGAACAAAACCGATCCGTGTGGTTGCGACCGTTGCCCGCCATTGAACAATCAGCGGCAGCCGTCGGTCACGGCAATGTCTTAACCGATGCGGATGGCGTTGCTCGCGCAGTGTTGTTGCGCGAAGCCGACGACGAAGCGCATACGCTGTGGTCCCTGTCCGCAGAAATCGTCCGAGTTGCGGATGGCGCGCCAGCCAGCGAAATCCATGAAGCTCCCGGAACTGTGCGCATCGCGGCGCGCACTATTCCCGTGATCACCGATCAATCAACCATCGTTGCCGCGGGGCAATCGGGCGGCGTACCCGAAACCTTCCGAGCCAGCCGGTTGCCGATTGAGTTCATTGGCCCGACGGGTTCGTTTGCTGCGCGCACATTCAGCTTTGCCGACGTGATTGATGGCAAAGTCAGCCCCGAAGAATTTCACGGCAAATATGTGTTGCTTGGCTCGACCGCTTCGGCAATGAGCGACCGCATTGCGTCGCCGTTTACCAAATTCGAGGGCGACGACGGCAACCAGCACGGCGCGTTGATGCCCGGCGTAGAAGTTCTGTCCAACGCGATTTCAACAATTCTACGTGAACGCTTTTACACCGAAACACCGGAATGGATGGTTGTGCTGATCGCAGCGTTGATAGCTGCCGCAATTGGTTTCGTTTTGATGATTTTGCAGGGCAAACCGGACGCGGTGCAGCCTGTCGCTGTTCTGGTTCTGTTGTTGTTGGTGATTTTGCTGGGCTCGCATCTGGTTTTCGTCAACTGGTTGATTGTGCCGCCGTTGATCCCGGCGCTGATTGCTTATGGAACGGCAACCCCGTTGACGCTGCTTTACCGGGCGCTGACGTTGAGCATGCATTTGGATGACCGCTTCGCCGAATTGCTGAACGAAAGTGCCAAACTTACGCCGGTCGCGATGAATTTTGCAGGCGAAGCTGATATGCCTCGCACCGGCAGATTCTGGCCGCATGGAACCAATTGGAAGTTGCGGTTGGTGGAAACTTTGCAGCGGCAATTAATGGCTCGGTCGCAGTTTGTAGATCGCGCCCTGCGGTCTGTCGAAGATTGTTTATTGATCGCCGACACCCAAGGCCGCATCGTGTTCGCCAATCCGCGCGCTTCGCAAGTGTTTGCGTCGCCCGAAAAACCGCTGCATGGCGACCGTATTTTTGAGCGGTTGAATCCTGGCAATTCAGGTTTTGCCGAAAATGAAGCGCAGATGATGACGCGCTTGTTGCAAGACCGGCAACCCATCGAATGCGAGCTTGCCATCGGTGAATCGCAGCCGCGCTATTTCACCTTGCGAATGGCCGCAGTCGTTTCTGGCGAAGACAATTTGCCGCTGGGCATCGTGGCGACGCTGGCCGACATCACGAAACAGCGCGAATTGCAGCAAATGAAAAACGACGTGATGGCGATGATCACGCATGAGATGCGAACTCCGCTGACCGCCATCAAAGGCATGAGCGAAGTTCTGATGCAGTTTGACACCGACGCCGAACGCCGGCGCGAAATGCACCAGACAATCAACGAAGCTGCACAGCGTCTGTCGCGAATGATTGACAAGTATCTGGACATATCCCGGCTGGAATCCGGCGCCCGACAATTGCGAATCGCGCCCGTTCGGTTGGCGGCCTTGATTGAACAGAACTTGCTGTTGATTGAACCGTTGGCGATTCAGCGCGACATCAAAATGACCCGGCAGCTTGCCGCTGATTTGCCGCAGGTGTTCGTTGACGAAGATTTGATCTCGCGCGCGTTGACCAACCTGTTGGGCAACGCAATCAAATACAGCCCGCCCAACACCGAAGTCATCGTTTCGGCAAAAACCGATGGCCAGTCGTTTTTCATCTCGGTAAGCGATCAAGGCCCCGGAATCCCGCCGGAGCTTCGCGCGCGCGTTTTCGAAAAGTTTTACCGTGTGCCTAGAATCGAAGACGCCGATGCGCCGGGAACGGGGCTTGGGTTGGCCATGGTACGAGAAATTGTGGAGTTGCATGGAGGCAGGGTGATGTTGGAAAGTGAACCTGGTTCGGGCTCAATTTTCACGTTGCGCCTGCCAATCCAATCTCCGCTGAGCAGGTAATAATGGTAGCGACAAACGTTTCTCCAAAGGTTTTGCAAGAATCTTTACCTAAAACTCTGGCCAGGGTTCTGCCCAAGATTCTGGTAGTGGATGACGACCGTTTGATTCGCATGACGCTTGAAACCGGGCTGACGCTGAACGGTTTTCAGGTCTGCCTGGCGCGCAGCGGGCGCGAGGCAATTGCAGCAGCGCGGGAACAAAGCTTCGACGCAATCATCAGCGACATTTACATGCCGGACGGCGACGGATTGGAAGTCGCGCGCGAGTTTCGCGCATCGCAACCTGCGCTGCCTGTCATCCTGATGACGGCGCAAGGCGAGCTGGATGTCACGGTTCAAGCCCTGGCTGACGGCGCGAATGACATCATTGCCAAACCGTTTGAAATCGCCGCGCTGGTTTCCGTTCTGCAAAAACATCTGGATGCCAATCGCGAAAAAACTGCGGCTCAGGATTCATCGCCGGAAACAGATTTTTCCCGTTCCGGGTTGATTGGACGCAGCGCGGCCATGATGGATGTTTATAAACTGATTGCCTACGCTGCTCGAACGGACGTGACGGTGATGATCACAGGCGAATCCGGCACTGGCAAAGAATTGGTGGCCCGCGCCATTCACGAATTCAGCATCCGAAAAAACCAACCGTTCATTGCCGTTAACTGCTCCGGGCTGACCGACACGCTGTTGGAAGCAGAGTTGTTCGGACACACTAAAGGGGCTTTCACCGGCGCGAACACAGATCGCGCCGGTTTTTTTGAAGCAGCGGACGGCGGCACGCTGTTTTTGGACGAGCTGGCTTCGACCAGTCAGGCGTTCCAGGCAAGTTTGCTGCGCGTATTGCAATCTGGCGAAGTTCGCCGTGTTGGCGCGACAACCACGCGTCGGGTCAATGTTCGGGTGATCGGAGCCAGCAATTCGCCGTTGCGAGAACTAGCGGAACGCGGCGGGTTTCGCCCCGATTTGTTTTACCGGCTAAGTGTGCTGACCATTGATTTGCCGCCGCTTCGTGATCGCGCGGGAGACATTGAACTGCTGGCGCAACACTTGCTGCGTCGCAACAACGCTGGCGATCAAACGCCGATTCTGTCACAAGAAGTAGCGGAGGCATTGCTCCGTTATCGGTTCCCCGGCAATGTGCGGGAGCTGGAAAATGCCCTGAAACGCGCCGCCGCGTTGTCCACCAACGGAGTCATCACACTGGATTGTTTGCCACCGCACATCGTGAAAGAGTGCAGCAATCCATCCGCAAGCTCCGCGACTGAAAATTCGCTGCAAAATCTGGCAACGGATTGGCCAACGCTGGAAGAGTTGGAGCGGCGATATCTGCAATTGGCACTGGAAAAAGTTCATGGCAATCGCCAACACGCGGCTGATTTGTTGGGAACGGCTCGTCGCACCGTTCAACGCTTGATCGCCCGTTATGGGCTTGGCACTCCCGAAGAATCTGCTGAATTATCCGCCGAAGAACCTGAAAGTCCCCTGCAAGAGGAATCGCCTTGGAAGTAAACGCCGGTTTCGTTCGAAAACTTGTTTTCACCTTTTGCGCACTGCTGGCAACAGCCGCAGTGGAGCTTTCCGCATTCGCTCAATCCGTTGAGGCCAGAATTGCCAACGTCAACGGCAAGGCAACCCGAACCAGCCGCTCGGCTCAGTTCCCCGCCAAACGCGGCGACAAATTGGCTCCGGGCGATGAACTTGACACGCAGGGCGGCGGGCGCGTTACGGTCGAACTCAGCGACGGCAGTTTGATTACCGTCCAACCTGGTTCGCACATCATTTTCAAAGATTACCGAACCGCCAGTTCGTTGCGGGAACTGATTCAGGTGTTTATTGGCCGCGTTCGAATCAAGATCAATCATTACGGTGGCAAGCCAAACCCTTACCGGGTCAACAGTCCATCAGCTTCGATTCTGGTACGCGGCACCGAATTCAGCGTGGGAGTGGATTCCACTGGCGACACCAGTGTCGTGGTGTATGACGGTCTGGTGGAAGTTGAAAGCCTGAGCGACCCGAGTCGTCACACACTGGTTTCTCCGGGCCACGGCGTTCTGGTCAAGGCAAACGAAGACATTCGATTTTTCACGCCGGGTTCCGGCAACGAAATCGGGGAACGCAGCGGCAGAAATGTGGACAACCATCAACAACTGCTCAACTCAACCGCTTCGACTTCAATTACCTCCGGAACGATCAGGAATTACGTTGCCGGAGATTATGAGCGTTATGTGGATAGCCTGGTCGAACCTGGCGAATCTGCTCCGCTGTTGCGCTTTACGGCCTTTTCGGATTCACATCTTGATAGCCTGGAAAATCCGGCTTACGCCACGGAGTTCAAACGACTGGAAAGCCGCACGCTGGCAATTTCTTCGCTCAGCGATTCGCTCAGGAAAACCACTGCTCGATTGCCGCTGGATTCCAATTCCATCGAACCGGCTGACGCGGGCTATCTGGTCCAAAGCACATTCTTTTTACCGCTGGCCAAAACACGTTGGGTACTTGGCGGCAACTTCGCGAAATCAAACAGCCGAGTCAGAGCATTTTCGGAACAAGAAGTCACTGGTCCCGTCACTCCGCTGTTCCCGGACGGAGTGCCCGGTTTGCGAACCAGCAAAAGCTCAACCCATGCGGATTCGAATGGCGGATCGTTGATGCTTGCTCGCAGCTTCGGCCAAGAAGGCCGGACAAGCATTGGAATTGGCGTTGATTACGTCAAAGGCCTTGGGGAACTCAGCGGCTCAACTTCGCTGACCAATGCGCTTGGCTTGCGCGCAGCCGAATTGATCGAAGCCAAATCAGACATTACACGAACCCGGTTCAAGCTGGGGGTTTCTCACCTATTTTCAAACGGCCACAAGCTGGGAATTTTTTATCGCCATGGTTTGTTGTCAGCCAGCGACAATGACGAGATGCGAACCTTCAATAGCTTGCCGTTGGCGCTGGATTCCGTTCAGTATTCCAGCCGATCGTCTGAAATCGGAGCGCGCTTGCGCGGCCCATTGACGAAAAAACTCTTTTACGGTGCTGAGGCTCACTGGCTGACCACCGCAGTTCGAGAAAACATCAATCGGTCAATCATTGTTGAAGCATCCGAGCGCGAGCGCGTAAAACGCATCGCAACCAGCTTCGGGTTAGGATATGCGCTGCGCCGACAAACGGTGTTGAGCGCAGACATTTCCGCCGGAGTTTCACACATTCGGGAAAATTATTACGAACGGGCAACGGGCAATCCGCTGGAACGCGAATTAACGCGATTGCGGTTTCTGTCGGCTCAGGTTGGCGTTCAAACAGATGTGTGGCGGAATCTGTTCGCCAGTGTTTCATTTTTCAAACTCGGTCAATCGCGGACTGAAGATCACTCGCTGTTTCCGAATCGGTTTGGTCAGTTCCTGGACACCAACGGACTGTTCGTGCCGGATGGAATTACGAGAGAGCGATTTTCTGACAATTACGCAGACTTCGGTTTTGGCTGGCGCATTACCAAAAGCCTGCTGGCGGAATACGTTCTGGCCACCAGTTATGGACAGCGCGCGCCAAATCACATTTTTCTTTTGCGATATACATTCAAACGTGAAGAGTAAGATTCTGATTTCAACTACCCATGAAACCATCAACTAGATCAATCGGATCAATTGTCAGCATTGGGGGCCTTGCCATTGCCTGTTGCCTGCTGCTGATCGCCGAAAGCGCTTCGGCGCAATTATCAACCAGCTCTTTTCCGCCGCTTCCCAACGGCAAAGCCGCCGATGGAACGGTTCGCTTTGTCGTGATGGGCGATACCGGCACTGGCAAAGAAGCTCAACTGGCCATCGCCGAACGAATGACGGGCTTTTTCGACGAACGCCCTTACGACACAGTCTTAATGCTTGGCGATAACATTTACTCCGGCGGCAAAAGCTCCGACCTCGCGAAAAAGTTCGAACAGCCTTATGCCAAACTGCTGAAAGGCGACGTCAAGTTTTACGCTTCGCTGGGCAATCACGACGTCAGCAAAGGCCGCGCACTTCAGCTCAACTACCCAAACTTCCATATGGGCGGCAAAGCTTATTACTCCGTCGCCAAAGCCGATGATTTGATTGAGTTCTTCGCGATTGATTCCACCAGCTTTGACATGGAACAGCAGCGCTGGCTGGAAGGCGCACTGACATCTTCAAAAGCTCGCTGGAAAATTCCGTTCTTTCACCACCCGATTTACTCATCCGGCAAAGCTCACGGTTCCGACACCAGGTTGCGCGCCAAGCTGGAACCCATCTTCATCAAATTCGGCGTGAAGGCCGTGCTTTCCGGCCACGATCATTTTTACGAACGCACCAAACCGCAACAAGGAATTCAATACTTCGTTTGCGGCGCAAGCGGCCAATTGCGACGCGGCAACATCAATCGCCGCAGCCCATTTTTCGAAACCGGCAACGACCAAGCCACCAGTTTCCTTTTTGCCGAAGCTTCCAAAAACAGCCTGACCTTTTGGGCCATTGACGCGACTGGCAAAACCCTGGACGGAATTACGCTGAAAGCTTCGGAGCATCCGCAATGATCGAACGGCTGATTTCTTTTTCTCTCAAACAACGATTTATCACATTGGCATTGGTTGGAGCCTTAATCGCCGCCGGGCTGTATTCGTTGTACACAATCCCGATTGACGCCTTCCCAGACCTTACCAACAACCAGGTCACAATCATCACCGAAGCTCCGGGCATGGCCGCCGGAGAAGTCGAAAGCCAGGTTACTTTCCCCATCGAAGGCGCGATGCTGGGTTTGCCAAAAACCGAAGAAGTACGCTCCATTTCCAAATTCGGTTTGTCGCTGATCACCGTCGTATTCGAAGACGGCGTCAACAATTACTTCGCGCGGCAACTGATCAACGAACGGTTGAATGAAGCCAAAACGCGAATCGCTTCCGGGCTGGAACCTGTGCTCGGCCCGGTGGCCACAGCCTTCGGCGAAGTCTATCAATACACCATCGAAGACAACCGCAAAGACAAACCCAAAGACAGCGTTATGGAACTGAAGACGCTGCACGATTGGTTCGTCAAACTCCAACTGCGCACTGTTCCTGGCGTCGGCGAAATCAATTCCTGGGGCGGAGAAACCCAGCAGTTTCAAGTGTTAGTGGATCCGGCGAAACTGCTGAAGTACAACCTGACGCTGCACGACGTGTTTAATCGCGTCGCCGAAAACAACTCGAACTTCGGCGGCGGATACATCGAACATCTGGCGGAACAGTACACCGTGCGCGGCGTCGGCTTGCTGCAAAATATCCCCGACATTGAAAACATCGTCGTCAGCGCCAACGTGGGCACTCCGGTCTATCTGCGCGATCTGGCCGAAATCAAAACCGGGCCGATGCAACGTCAGGGCGCAGTTTCGCGCGACGGCACAGGCGAACGCGTCGCCGGAATGGTGATCATTCTGAAAGGCGAAAACGGAAAATCCGTCGCCGAACGCGTCAAACAAAAGATCGCCGATTTACAATCCACATTGCCGTCAGGCGTCAGCATCAAATCGTTTTACGACCAAACGGAAGTCATTGGCCACACCATCCAAACTGTCAAATGGAACCTGATCGAAGGCGCGTTGTTGGTCATCATCGTGTTGTTTCTGTTTTTGCGGAATGTTCGCGCTTCGTTGATTGTGGCGGCGGTGATTCCGATTTCGATGGTGTCGGCTTTCATCGTCATGAAATGGATGGGCGTGTCGGCGAACCTGATGAGTTTGGGCGCGGTGGATTTCGGGCTGATCGTGGATGGCGCAGTGGTCATGATGGAAAACTTCATTCGCCGGTTGAGCCATCCGAAACATCAAGGCCAGACGACGGAAACGATTCACGATGCCGCGATTGAAGTCGGCAGACCGATTCTGTTCGGCGTGCTAATCATCATCGCCGTTTATTTGCCGGTGTTCACGCTGCAAGGGTTGGAAGGCCGCATGTTTTCGCCAATGGCGATCACGGTTTGCGCGGCGTTGCTGGGTTCGCTGGTGCTGGCGCTGCTGTTCGTCCCGGCGGTTTCGTCGCTGTTGTTGCGTGGCAAAATCGAAGAGCGCGAAGGCAGGTTCTATCATTTCGTTCAGCGCAATTACGTGCGGTTGCTGGACGGTGCACTGAATCATCGCTGGATAACCATTACATTGGCGATTCTGGCTGTTTCATCGGCCATCAGTTCGCTGGCGTTCATTGGCACAGAGTTCATGCCGCGTCTGGACGAAGGTTCGATCCTGATCGAAACCCGCAAACTGCCCAGCGTGGCGCTGACTGAATCCGTCAACATCAGCCAAAAAGTCGAAGAGATCGTCAAATCCTTCCCGGAAGTCGAAAGCGTCGTCACGAAAATCGGTCGCCCCGACCTGGCCACCGAAGCGATGGGCGTTCATCAAGGCGACGTGTACGTCGTTCTGAAGCCACACGAACAATGGCCCAAAATCAAATCAAAGCCACGCAGCAAAGATGAGTTGATCGAAGCTCTTTCCAATGAACTCGGCAAATTGCCCGGTGTAGCCTATAACTTCACTCAACCGATGGCGATGCGATTGGACGAAACCGTATCCGGCGTCAAAGCCGACGTCGCCGTCAAACTGTTTGGTGAAGACCTGACTCTGCTGGAAGAAAAAGCTGCCGAAATCGCCCGTGTGTTGGACAAAGTTTCCGGCTCTGCCGACGTGCAAGCCGAAGCTCTATCCGGCGCGGCTCAACTGCAAATCACCATTCGCCGGGAACAGATTGCACGTTACGGTTTGAATGTTGCCGATGTGCGCGAACTGATTGAAACCGCAGTCGGTGGCAAAGTCGCGACGACATTGATTGACGGCCAGAAACGGTTCGACGTGCTGGTGCGGTTTCCTGAAAGTTTTCGCAGCGATCCAGACCGCATCGCCGAATTGCCGCTGACGGCTCCGGCGGGCGAACGGTTGCGGCTGGCTGACATCGCCAACGTCGAATTGATTCGCGCGCCTGACCTGATCAACCGTGAAAACAATCAGCGCCGCATCGTCATTCAATCCAATGTCCGCGGACGCGACATCGGCAGTTTCGTCGCCGAAGCTCGCTCGAAAATTGCCGCCGCCGTCAAATTACCGTCCGGCTATTTCATTACCTGGGGTGGCCAGTTTGAAAACCAGGAACGCGCGATGAAGCGCGGCTACGTTGCTGTGCCGCTGGCTATGGTGCTGATCTTTGCGCTGCTGTTCGTGATGTTTGGTTCGATCAAACACTCGCTGCTGATTATTCTGAACGTTCCGTTCGCCGTGGTCGGAGGCATCGCGGCCCTGTGGCTGCGCGGATTAAACCTGAGCCTGTCGGCTGCCATCGGCTTCATCGCGCTGTTTGGTGTGGCGGTGCTGAACGGCGTGGTGATGATTGCCTACATCAACAAACTGCGCGAAGAAGGCTTCACCGTACGCGACGCCATTCGCGAAGGCGCGCGCGTGCGGCTGCGCCCTGTGTTGATGACCGCGATGGTCGCCAGTCTGGGTTTCATCCCGATGGCGATTTCGACCAATCCGGGAGCGGAAGTCCAGCGCCCGCTCGCGACGGTGGTGATTGGAGGATTGGTGACTTCGACGTTGCTGACGCTGCTGGTGCTGCCGGTGATTTACCGTATGTTCGAGCGGGAACCGAAATCAGAGTCGGATTATCATTACGGCCCCGAACTTGAGGCTGAGGAAACGCCAAGCGGTACCTAAATCGGAACAAACAACATTGAGACAGACAGGAATCAGACAGGATTGACATGATTTACAGGATGGCTC
>ERZ650309.1697-NODE-1697-length-10303-cov-3.809133_pt1 | contig 10303 bp, 9 predicted proteins | sample MGYA00376245_ERZ650309 | MGnify/ENA primary metagenome ERZ650309 (study PRJEB26733, sample SAMN07839294) | wastewater metagenome | biome: urban; feature: wastewater treatment plant; material: waste water | place: USA: North Carolina | collected 2016-04-26 ...
TTTACAGCTTAGTGCGATTCTTTATATTGCTGATCGGCCTGTTCAAAACGGTCTGTCACTTCATGACTTGGTGCTTTGCCCAATAAACTCACCACCACAATCGCAGTCCAAGAACACACAAAACCTGGAATAATTTCATAAATACCTGTATCTGCCCAAAGGTTTTTCCAAAGTATCACCATTAGTGCGCCAACAACCATCCCCGCCAATGCACCATTTAAAGTCATGCGTTTCCAGAACAAAGACATAATAATCAATGGACCAAAAGCAGCACCAAAGCCAGCCCAAGCATAAGAAACTAAGCCAAGTACTTTACTCTCAGGGTTTTGAGCTAAAGCAAGCGCGAGCATAGCAACTGCAAGTACCATTGCACGACCAATCCAGACTAACTCGTTTTGTGATGCATTTTTACGGATAAAGCCCTTGTACAAATCTTCGGTCAAAGCACTTGAACAGACCAGTAACTGGCAACTCAAGGTACTCATAACTGCAGATAAAATTGCGGCAAGGATCACGCCTACAACCCACGGATTGAATAAAATCTTGGTGAGTTCCATAAACACAGTTTCAGGATTTGCAGTCACGACTGCTGCAAGCTCAGGATGTTGTTGGAAATATGCAATGCCGATAAAACCAGAACCGACAGCACCCGCCAAACATAAAATCATCCATGTCATACCAATACGACGAGCAGCAGGGATTGACTTAACTGAATCAGCCGCCATAAAACGGACTAAAATATGCGGTTGACCAAAGTAGCCTAAGCCCCAAGCGGCTGCTGAAAGAATCCCAACAATACTCAGATTTGAAACAAAATCATAAGCATGTGGACGTGCAGTTTCAACGATGGCGGTAAATTCTTCAACACCGATGCCTAAAGACATGTATGTAACGATTGGAAGTAATAATAACGCGAAAATCATTAAGCCTGCTTGGAAAGTATCTGTCCAGCTAATTGCCAAGAAACCACCAATACAAACATAACCAATCGTTGCAAATGCACCTAACCATAAAGCGGTTTGATACGGCAAATGGAACAATGTTTCAAATAAACGCGCACCTGCCACCATACCTGAAGCGCAATAGATCGCAAAAAAGATCAGGATAATGAGTGCAGACGTAACACGTAAGATCTTCTTCTGATCATCAAAACGACCTGTGAAATAATCTGGTAATGTGAGGGCGTTATTCTGAACCTCAGTATGTACACGTAACCGTCCTGCAACCAGATACCAGTTGAGCCATGCACCAATGATCAAGCCAATCGCAATCCAAGATTCTGACAATCCTGTCAAATAAATTGCACCAGGCAAACCCATGAGTAACCAACCACTCATATCGGATGCACCAGCAGATAAAGCGGTGACAAAACTACCTAAACTTCGTCCTCCAAGAATATAATCATCAAGATTTTTGGTGGAAAAATAGGCGTATAAGCCGATGCCAAGCATGGCGATAATATACACCACAAATACAACAACAGTGGGATTCGAAAAATTCATAATGGATGCCTGTCCTTACTTATCCATAATCGTGCAATCACATCTGAATAGCCAAAAAATGATTTACTATTCGAATAAGACTGATAAGGCCACAGATTCAAGCACGAATGATTTTTAAAATACTGTTATGTTTTTGTATATTGTTTGTATGTTTTATGTAATTTAAATTAAGTGCATGAATCTTAATTTTTAAATCCAGAAAACAGTACTTTTTTTGTATCATTATGCGGAATGATGTGGTTTAAAAATGTTCAATATATTTCAAATTATTACAATGAAAGAAAAATGACTGAAAGAACAGAAGCTTTTGAGTATGAAAATGTCATGAATTTACGACACATGTTGTTACATAAGCAACAATGCAGAGAAATTCCATCATAAAAAGCTCGTAATGTTAAGCAATTCTGCTAATGAAAATTAAGTTGGAATCTTTCATATTATTACTTTGCACTATTAGGGTGCATTGCCTGAGAGAAATGGAAAGTGGATACGGTTCAAACAGCAACTATAAGAATAGAGCATGATCTGCTTGGTGCAAAAGAAGTACCAGTTGATTGTTATTACGGAATTCATACCTTACGCGCAATTGAAAATTTTAAGATTTCATCGCAAAAAGTTGGAACAAATAGCTATTTCATTCGAGCGTTGGCGCAAGTGAAAAAAGCTTCAGCTCAAGCGAACTTAAATTTTGGAAAATTAACGGAAGATCAAAGCTTGGCGATTCAACGCGCTTGTGATGTTTTAATTCATGAAACTGAAAAATGGCAAGGCTCGTTTCCAATTGATGTTTATCAAGGTGGCGCGGGTACATCTATTAATATGAATACCAATGAAGTGATTGCCAATATTGCACTTGAATCATTAGGTCATCAAAAAGGTCAATATGATGTGATTCATCCAAATGATCATGTCAATAAATCACAATCAACCAACGATGTTTATCCAACCGCAATTCGCTTATCGACTTATTGTTCTTTAGATGCTTTGTTCGGTCAAATGGATAACTTAATTACCTCATTTGAAAATAAAGCGATTGAGTTCCGTTATATTTTAAAAATGGGGCGGACTCAGCTTCAAGATGCTGTGCCGATGACACTTGGGCAAGAGTTTCATGCATTTGCAACGTTATTAAAAGAAGATGTACGGCTCATTAAGCGTACTCGTGAGTTGTTACTTGAAGTAAATTTAGGTGCAACTGCAATCGGGACGGGTGTAAACACACCTAAAGGTTATGCTGTAAAAGTTATTTCTTGTTTGAAAGAAATTTCAGGTTTAAATCTGGTGGGTGCGGAAGATTATGTTGAAGCAACCAGTGATTGTGGCGTATTCATTATTTTATCAAGTGCCTTAAAACGTCTTGCATGTAAACTTTCAAAAATTAGTAATGACTTGCGTTTGTTGAGTTCAGGGCCGCGTACAGGTTTTGGTGAAATACAATTACCTGAATTACAAGCAGGTTCATCCATCATGCCTGCAAAAGTAAATCCAGTGATTCCCGAGGTTGTGAATCAGATTGCATTCAAAGTGATTGGTAATGATTTAACGATTACCTTTGCTGCTGAAGCAGGTCAATTGCAACTGAATGTAATGGAACCTGTGATCGCAATTTCTTTGAATGAGTCAATTGAATTGCTGACTCATGCGATTCAAAGCTTAGATGAAAAATGTGTGCGTGGTATTAAAGCACATGAGCAAGCATGTCATGATGCGGTGATGCGTAGTGTCGGAATTATTACTTTGCTTGATCCATTATTGGGTCATGCTTTGTGTGATGAAATTGGTAAGCAATGTATTGCTGAAAATAAAACTATTCAAGAAGTGGTTTTAGAGCGTGGTTTACTGACTCAAGCACAACTTGGTGAGATTTTCTCTTTTGAGAACTTGGTTTCGGAAGTCAATGGTATACAAGTGGATTACGTGGCTTAAATCTTAGGCTGAGCATTTAAAAAGCCCAATTCAATTGGGCTTTTTAATATTTAGATTTATAAATAATTATAAACCTGACTCGTATTCTTCATTTGAAAGAAGTTTTTCAACATCAGACATATTGTCAGGTTTGATTTTATAGATCCAACCTTTGCTATATGGTTCTTCATTGACAAAATCAGGATCATCTTCAAGATCGGTATTTACTTCAACAACTGTACCTGAAACAGGTGCATGAATGTCAGATGCAGTTTTTACTGATTCAACAGTACCTGCTTGCTCTGTTGCAGTTACGTGTTTACCTACTTCAGGCGCTTCCACATAAACTAAATCACCTAATTCTGCTTGGGCATGGTCACTAATACCAGTAACGACTAAATCACCTTCGATTCGTACCCATTCATGTGTACGTGCATATTTCAAATCTGCTGGATGATTCATGACAACTCCTTAACAATCTGTTGCATCATTTTATTTGGCTTTATACAGGTTTTTTAATAAAAACAAAAGTCTTTACAAATATGGGTCTTTGCGCCAGTTACTTGGACTACGACCACTCCAACGCTTAAATGCACGGCTAAAGTTGGCTACATCAGAATAACCCAGTTCATCGGCAATTTGTTCCAAACTATAATCGGTTCGTGACAGTAAGGAAGTTGCATGGCGATAACGAACTTCATCAACTAGGGTGGAGAAAGAGGTTCCTTCTGCTGCTAATTGACGTTTTAAAGTGCGGTCAGACATATGCAAACGATCAGCAACACTTTCAATGCTTAAATAATGTTGTTCCGAATTGGTCAAAATATCACGAACACGCATTGCGAGACGACGACGTTCGCCCAAAGCTGATAATTCAGTTTCACATTGATTAATCGCAATTTGGCTCGCAATCGGATCTGCATTAACCATTTTCAAACCAAGGTATTTTTTATCAAAGCTTGAAATTAAATGTGGCTGATTAAAGCGCACCGTACTGGTTAGTTTGTCGCGGTATTTATCAAATCCAGCGGGCTCAGGAAAATCTAAATCAACTTCACCATTTAAATCTTCAATCCCAGTAAGGGCTTTTGCCATGGTCATAATACCAATGGTTAAGCCTAAAATAATTTCGCTACGCAGAGGCTCAACTTCAATGTCACATTGTAATTGTAATGTGGCTTTAGGGCCAAAGGTAGAAAAATAGAGCTGCAAAAAAGGCAAGCGTAATTGAATAAAACGGCTTGCTAGTGCAATGGCATCAGTAATGTCATGTGCAGTCATAATGGCATAGCCAATAAAACCATGAATCGAAATACGCATTTGCGTACCCAGATGAAAGCCAAGCGTACTTTCACCAGTGAGGCGCAAGGAATGCTTCACCAACTCATTCGCGATTGGTGTTGGAATTCGATAGTTTGGATCAGCCAGTTGTTCGCTCGTTAAATGAAAGGGAGCAAATAAAGTTTCATCGCTATATCCCCAGCGAGAAACAACGTCTAATAGCAATAAGCCATAGACGCCTGGTATACCTTGATCTTGACGAGTTGAGGTTGTTTTCATGTGCTTTCCGTGGCGCTCATCAATTTTGCCAATATCTTTTAAACATTTAAGTCCTAAACATATTTACATGAAATAAAATAATCAATCATAAAAATTGTTGGACAAGGAGCAGAGTCCTATTAATATTCAAAAATCAACTTGGTTTTCTAAAGACCATAATTTTGGTTGTTGATATTAATAGCACATCACCATGTTGGTTCAAAGCTTGAGTAACGTAACTGACGATACCACGATCAGTTTTGGTTTTAGATGGCACAATTGCAGTAATCTCAATTTCAACATGAATTTTATCGCCAACACGAGTAGGGCGAGGCCAACGAAGGCTAGATTCAGAACCTAGTAATCCGCCTGCGATTGGAAAGCACTCTGTCCATAAACGCATGGTTACTGCTGAAGTATGCCAACCACTTGCTGCTAAACCTTGAAAAATAGGATGTTGTTCAGCAGCGTGTTCATCTAAATGAAAGGGCTGAGGGTCGTATAGGCTCGCAAATTGTTTAACTTCTTCAAGTGTCATTTCATAGTCACGGCTGATGAAACGATCTCCAATATTTAAGTCTTCTAAATACAACATTATTCAGTATCCTGAGCCACCACTCGTTGTTCAACTAAAAAACCGCCCGTTTGACGTTTCCATAGTTGAGCATACAAGCCATCATTTGCAATAAGTTCCTCATGCGTACCTTGTTCTGCAATTTTGCCTTGATCAAGGACAATGAGGCGATCCATTTGAGCAATAGTAGATAAACGGTGTGCAATTGCAATGACCGTTTTGCCAACCATCAAGTCATTTAAACTGCTTTGAATCGCGGCTTCAACTTCTGAGTCGAGTGCGCTGGTTGCTTCATCTAAAATCAGAATTGGTGCATCTTTTAGAAAAACTCTTGAAATTGCAATACGTTGGCGTTGCCCACCAGAAAGCTTTACACCACGTTCGCCGACATAAGCATCAAAACCAACACGACCTTTTTGATCCGTCAATTGTGGAATGAATTCTTCGGCTTTGGCTTTTTTGACAGCAAGTTGAATTTCGGCTTCAGTTGCATTTGGACGACCGTATTTAATATTCTCTGCAACAGTACGATGAAGTAGAGAGGTATCTTGAGTTACAAGTGCAATATTGGCACGTAAGCTATCTTGTGTGACATCATGAATACTTTGACCATCAATCAAAATGCGACCTTGATTGAGCTTGTAGAAATGCAAGAGTAGTTGAATCAGTGTGGATTTGCCTGCTCCAGAACGCCCAACGATACCAATTTTCTCGCCTGGTTTAATGGTGAGATTAAAATGATCGATGACATTCTTTTGATTATAAGCAAAACTCACATCTTCAAAACGAATCTCACCATGTTGAACTTTGAGTTCAGTTGCATCTTTTTTGTCTTGAATCTGGATCTGTTTACCTAAAGTTTTCATCCCATCCTGAATGGTGCCGACATTTTCAAAAAGCATTGTGATGTGCCACATAATGAATTCTGCCAAACTATCCAGTTTTAATACCATCGCCGTCGTTGCGGCAATGACACCAATCGCAGCTTGACCTTGTGTCCATAACCAAACAGAAGTGCCAATCACGCCAATAAAGAGAAAAGCACTGAGTAAACGAATGCTAATTTGGTATTTCACAGCTAAACGCATTTGCTTATAAACAGTGACCATAAACTCTTGCATTGATTCTTTTGCATATTGGCTTTCACGACCAGCATGAGCAAATAATTTCACAGTCTGAATATTGGTATAAGCGTCTGTAACACGACCTGTCATGATGGCACGAGCATCGGCTTGTTCTTGTGAGATTTTACCTAGACGAGGAATGAAATAACCCGCAATTGCGATAAATAATATGAGCCATAAAAATAATGGAATGATTAAAACAGGAGCAATTGAACCCAAGACTAAACTGATGGTAATAAAGTAGATCAACACATAGACCAACATATCACCTAGAATCATCCAAAATTCACGAACTGCTAATGCGGTTTGCATGACTTTGGCAGACAACCGACCTGCAAAATCAGTGTGAAAGAAGTCTAAACTCTGTTGCAATAATAAATTGTGGAAGCGCCAACGCATTCGCATCGGAAAATTACTAAACAGAACTTGGTGTTTGAGAATGGATTGCAAACTTACAAAGAAAATATTGGCACATAAGATACTGATGAGAATCGTTAAATTTTGCTGATTAGTCTCTAAAAACGTATTCGGTTGGCTTTTGGTGAGCCAATCGACCAGTTTACCTATATAAGAAAAGAATAAAGCTTCGAAACAGGCTGCTGCTGCTGTACACGCTATTAGTAAAAAGAGGAAAGGTCTTACGCCTTGGGTAGATTGCCAAACAAAAGCAAAAAATGTGGTAGGTAATGGTTTGTTTAAGTCTTTGGTTGGGTACGGATCGACTAATTTTTCAAACCATTGCAGCATTACGCTTTCCTCTAATAAAGTGCTAATTCAGCTAATTCTGTAGCATATCAGAAAATAAGCTTTGTAAATCATAAAAGAAAAATGCTCAAAAATGTTCACTGGATTGTCGGTATAACGGTTTTGGTGGGTGCTGTTGGGTCGGAAGATTCTTTTCTATTTTAGTTGTTGTTCATATTATTTTTTATTTTAATTTACAACTGGTTAGATTGAAAAATTTAATTCTAATGTTTGTGATTTAGTCTGTTTTTTATATTGAGTTATTGTGGTGAATTTGGCATTAAAATATAAAATGCTTACATCGCCTTCTAAATGTATGGTGTATATTCTTTTAAAAGTTCTATTTGAGAGGATAAGTACATGACACAGGTCGATTTTTCTAAATTATCGCCAAAACAAGTTTGGCAACATTTTGAGACCTTATGTACGATTCCTCGACCATCGAAGCATGAACAACAATTACGACAGCATTTACAAGATTGGGCGGAACAGCGCAACCTAGAAACTTATGTCGATGACATAGGTAATTTGATTATTCGAAAAGCCGCAACTGCAGGTAAAGAGCAGGTTACAGGTGTGATTTTGCAAGGTCATCTGGATATGGTGACACAAGCCAATCGTGGTACCCAGCATGATTTTTTTAAAGACCCAATACAATCTGTATTAAAAGATGGTTGGCTGATTGCTGAAAATACCACGCTTGGTGCAGACAATGGGATTGGGGTTGCATTTGCACTCGCTGTATTAGAATCAAATGATATTGCACACGGGCCAATTGAAGTCCTTTTAACCATTGATGAAGAAGCGGGCATGAGTGGTGCGCGTTTACTTGAATCAGGGATTTTAAAAGGTCAGTGGTTATTTAATATTGATACCGAAGAATGGGGTGAGCTTTATCTTGGTTGTGCAGGCAGTATTGACCTCGAAGTACAACAACCATTGGAATATGTCACTGCTCCTATAAATATGATTTATGTTGACCTATTGGTCTCGGGTCTAAAAGGCGGTCACTCTGGTGTGGATATTCATTTAGGTCGTGGCAATGCTAATGTAATTTTAGCCAATTTCCTCAATGACTATTTAGCACAATCAAATGCCCGACTGGTTGAATTTGTCGGAGGTACAGCACGGAATGCGATTCCTCGCGAAGCTGTTGCAACGATTGCGATTCAAGCAGAACGATTCGCTGATTTGGAAAAAGCACTTCTAGTCACACAAACTGAATGGCAGCAAAAACTACAGGGTATTGATGATCATATCCAAATCACAGTACAGCAAAATACAAATCAGATTGATAAAGTGATTGCACTACAGCATCAACAAGCATGGTTGCAAGCATTAGCAATGTGTCCTTATGGTATTGCTGAATGGAGTGCTGCTTTAGCTGATGTGGTTGAAACCTCTAATAATATTGGCGTGGTGAAGCTTACAAAAGATGAAGCGAAAACCTTAATTATGGTTCGTTCGATGGTGAATCAAGAAGCAGTAACATTTGCTCAGAAGATTCAACAGCACTTTGCCAATTTTGAGATTCAATCTGAATTAACGCCGTTGGTATCAGGTTGGACACCAAATCCAGATTCGGCTGCATTGAAATGTTTGCAACAGGCTTATCAATCTGCATTTGATATTGAACCCAATCTGAAAGTCATTCATGCAGGTTTGGAGTGCGGCATTATTGCGGAACACTACCCTGATTTACAGATGGTGTCGTTTGGCCCTGATATTCAAGGGGCGCATGCACCAGGTGAGCGAGTTAAAGTAGATACTGTAGAGAAATGCTGGAAGTTACTGGTGACTGCATTGGAAAGTGTGAAGTAATGAAGTTAATCCTGAGATCAGGCCAATGATCCTGTCTTGGTCTGATCAATCAGTGATAAATATTGAGTTGGTACATGTGTTATGAGCCATTCACGGTCTAGCCATGGTTGAATGGTGACTTGTATTTCTCCCGCGCCAATTGGGAAGAAACCTGCTTTGTTTAATTTGAAATCGACACCAATTCCTAGCTTTTTTAGGCAAGGCAAAAAGCAATGTTCAATAAAATCCGCCGTTGGCGCAAGTGGGTTATGTGTACCGCCTGAAATGGTGAGTTCACTGGCTTCATTTTGTAATAGTAAAGCAGGCAGTAATGTTTGCAAAACCAGTGTTGTGCTTCCTGCCGAACCGATTTGAAATTGGTATTTTCCACTTTGCACATGTTGTGGCGCAAAGTACAAACGTTGGCTATGTAGTTCAGCACCTTCAATATAAGCTTGGCTGATCTGTTGAGATGCCTGTACACAGACCAAATGTTGACGCATCAGACCTGATTTTTTACGTCCAGCCCGAATGTTAATCAGTTCAAACGCTTGACCTGTAATCATTGAAAGGGCAAGGGCGGTTCTTAAAATCTGTCCGCCACCTTCGCCTTGTGAACCATCAATTTGGATGGTGGTTGGCAGCTTTGCCAAAATGTTATTCACGTTGTTTTTCCTTTATGTATTTGCTTCAAAAGTAATTAAAATTTCTGCATCTTGACCTTTGAGATAAAGATGCTGCCAATGTTGTACATATGCAGGAAGATATTCATTCGGTGGGCGTATATAGCCTTGTTGAGCATAAATAAATTCTCCTGTTAAATTTTCAAGATATAATGTTAATTGATATAAAACTACTTCAAACTGCTTGTCATTTAACGTATAAAATAAATTTTTCCTAAAAAATAACTCATCGTCTCATAAGGTGTTCCAATGTTTTTCATTTGAAAATCCCAACCTAAAGTCGGTGGGCTGCTATTCATTTTCTTCATATTTGTCCAAGAAGAATCATTTATAAAGAATCGTTTGTATTCATCATAAACTTTCTTTTCATTTACAGCCTGGATTCCCGATAAAATTATAACGTGGATCGTTAAAAGATTGATAAATCAATGT
>ERZ650309.1698-NODE-1698-length-10294-cov-4.503369_pt1 | contig 10294 bp, 7 predicted proteins | sample MGYA00376245_ERZ650309 | MGnify/ENA primary metagenome ERZ650309 (study PRJEB26733, sample SAMN07839294) | wastewater metagenome | biome: urban; feature: wastewater treatment plant; material: waste water | place: USA: North Carolina | collected 2016-04-26 ...
TTTTCTGGACAGCGCGGCGTACTGTGCCCATTCGGGCGGATGATGCGCCGCGCAGACGACCTCGACGGCTTCGCCGCCAGCGTCGGCAAAGGCTTTCAGCAGCCCATTGGCGCCGCCGTGCTGGTCGACTTCATAACGCCCCGGATGCGCCAGCACGGCCCGCCCGCCAGCGGCGCGGATAACAGCGATGGCTTCCGTCATCGGCAGCCATTGCTGCTTGACATATCCTGGCTTGCCTGGCTTCATGAAGCGGGCGAAGACTTCCCCCATCGAACCGCACACCCCGCGATCGATCAGGTGGCGTGCAAAGTGGGTGCGCGAGATGAGGTCGGGGTTCGGGGCATACGCCGCAGCACCAGCCAGGACGTCGACGATCCCGATTGCCGCAAATGCAGCATCCATGCGACGGGCACGTTCACCGCGTTGCTCGCGAATCTGCGACAGGCTCTGCTGCAGTGCGGGATGCTTTTCATCAATGCGCAACCCCACGATGTGGACAGAAACGCCTTGCCACTCGCTTGAAATTTCGACCCCGGAGACGAACTGCATGCCGAAACCCTGCGCGTACCCGCGGGCTTCGGCGACACCGCCCAGCTCATCATGGTCAGTCAGGGCGATCAGGCGAACCCCGCGACTATGCGCCAGCGACATCAGATCTGCGACAGCGAGGGTCCCGTCCGAGTAGCGTGAATGGCAGTGAAGATCTGCAACACCCGTCATATTATTCATTATAGAAACGGTGCATGGACGGGCGTTTGATAGCTTGACACCATATACTTGGTATATGCGTTTGGCATAAGTCCGGAGCGATACGCATGACAGCAAAGGCGGCGCAACAGCCTGGTCATGATGGATGTGTCCGCGACGTAGTTGTTCTTGGAGGCACGGCGAGGCGATGGGTCTATTTCAAAAAATCAACAATCCACGAGAGATTCGTCAGAAACTCGGGCTCAATCAGGAAGAGTTCTGGCAGAAGATCGGCGTGACACAAAGTGGCGGCTCCCGCTATGAAGCTGGCCGTGACATGCCAAAGCCGGTGACCGAGTTGCTCCGGCTCGTCCACCTTGAAGGCGTGGATCTGAGTTCGGTGCGCAAGGAAGACATTCAGATCATCGAGTTTCTGCGCGGCAAACACCCGGATCTTTATGCCAAGCTGCGCGACGCTGTGGCCGACGAAACAGGCGTCGGGTCGTCGTCGATTTTCTGACGGTTGTCCGCGTTGACGCTTGTCAACCGGATTTGTGCGTCGCAACATATTGCCGTGACGCTTCGCTAGAATGCCTGTCGTTATCTACACGGAGGCACCATGTCGCGACGCGCTACGCACCTCAACTCCCGGCTCCTGAGCTGGCTTGACGACCTCCGGATGACCGATGTCCCGGATTACGGGGGCAAAAATGCGTCGCTTGGGGAACTGCTCGGTAATCTTGCAGAAAAAGGCGTTCAGGTGCCGGGTGGCGTTGCCACCAGTGCTCAGGCCTTCCGAGACTTCCTTTCTCTCAATAAATTGACCGAGCGGGTTGCCACACGACTCGCCGGTCTCGATGTTGACGACGTCCAGGCGTTGACCAGCGCCGGTGCCGAGATTCGAGGCTGGATCGAAGCGGCTCCGTTGCCGAAAGAGTTGGAAGAGGGTATCGCGACCGCAATCGCGGCGCTCGAAGCCGAGGCTGGTGGAACAGTGAGCTGGGCGGTGCGTTCGTCCGCCACCGCCGAAGACATGCACGACGCCAGTTTTGCCGGTCAGCAGGAAACCTATCTCAATATCGTTGGCGTGCCGGCCATTCTTGACGCCGTCCGCCGGGTTTTTGCCAGCCTCTATAACGATCGTGCCATTGCCTACCGCGTGCATACCGGCTACGGCGACATTCCGGTGGCGCTGTCGGCTGGCATTCAGCAGATGGTTCGCTCCGACAGCGGTGCAGCTGGCGTGATGTTCACCCTCGACACGGAGTCCGGATTCCGGGACGCGGTGTTCGTCACATCAAGCTACGGTCTCGGCGAGATGGTGGTGCAGGGCGCCGTCAATCCCGACGAGTTCTACGTTTTCAAGCCGGCTCTGCGTGCAAAGCGCCCGGCCATCCTGCGCCGCACGCTGGGTAGCAAGATGCAGAAGATGGTGTTTGGCAGCGAAGCCAAGGCTGGTAAATCCACGCATATCGAGGACGTTGCAGCCGCCGATCAGGCCCGCTTCTCACTCACTGATGCCGAAGTGGAAATGCTGGCTGGCTACGCGCTGACCATTGAGGAGCACTACGGGCGCCCGATGGATATCGAGTGGGGCAAAGACGGCGGCACCGGGAAGATTTACATCCTGCAGGCCCGACCGGAGACAGTGAAAGCACGCGAGGACGGCGCCAAAACGCTGGTTCGCTATCGCATGCAGGAGCACGGCAAGGTGGTGGCAAGCGGCCGCGCCATTGGCCAGAAGATCGGGCAGGGGCAGGTCCGCATCGTGCGTCGCGCCAGTGAGATGGACATTGTCAAGGAAGGCGACGTGCTGGTAGCCGACATGACCGATCCCGACTGGGAGCCGGTGATGAAGCGCGCCAGCGCGATTGTTACCAATCGGGGCGGGCGGACTTGTCACGCGGCGATCATTGCCCGCGAGCTGGGCATTCCGGCGGTGGTTGGCTGTGGCGATGCAACAGACACCCTGAGCAACGGCGATCAGGTCACCGTGAGCTGTGCCGAGGGCGATACCGGCAAGATTTACGAGGGCAAGCTGGCCTTTGAGCGCACCGAAGTCGCACTCGACAAGATGCCGGATGCGCCGACCAAGATCATGCTCAACGTCGCCAACCCGGATCTCGCCTTCGAGTTCTCGCAGGTCCCCAATCATGGCGTTGGGCTGGCGCGTCTGGAATTCATCATCAATCGCCAGATCGGTATCCATCCGCGTGCGCTGCTGGAGTTCGATACGCTGCCGGCCGACCTGAAGGCCAGAGTCGCGGAGCGTATTCACGGCTACGACTCGCCGCGCCACTACTTCGTACAGCGCCTGTCTGAAGGCGTCGCTACCATCGCCGCCGCTTTTGCGCCGCGGCCGGTCATTGTGCGCATGAGCGACTTCAAGTCGAACGAATACGCCAATCTGCTGGGCGGTGACCGTTATGAGCCGCACGAGGAAAACCCGATGATCGGCTTCCGTGGCGCGTCGCGCTACGTGGCGCCGGAGTTCCGTGACTGCTTTGCGCTTGAGTGCGAGGCGTTGCGCTACGTTCGCGACACCATGGGCCTGACCAACGTCGAAGTGATGATTCCATTCGTGCGCACCACTACCGAGGCGGCCGAAGTGGTGAAGGCGTTGGCTGCGCACGGCCTGGAACGCGGCAAGAACGGCCTGCGTCTGATCATGATGTGTGAGGTGCCATCGAACGCGCTGCTGGCCGAGGACTTCCTCGAGTACTTCGACGGCTTCTCGATTGGCTCCAACGATCTGACGCAATTGACGCTGGCGGTCGATCGTGACGCCGGTGGCCAGATCGCTTCCATCTTCGACGAGCGCAACCCGGCCGTGAAGAAAATGCTCGGCTTCGCAATCGATGCCTGTCGTGCCAAGGGCAAGTACGTCGGTATCTGCGGTCAGGGCCCTTCGGATCATCCGGACCTGGCGGCCTGGCTCGTTGACCGCGGCATCGAGTCGCTGTCACTGAACCCCGACGCGGCGATCGATACCTGGTTGCTGCTGGCAAAACGCAAGGCCTGACCCGTTGTTTGTTTGCCGTCTGCCAAAGCGATGAAGCTTCGTCACCGTGCACGCGCGGCGGTGGTCGGCGTGTCGCTGGCCGGCGGTGGCATGTGCGGATGGGCAGGCGCCCCGTTCTGGCTGGTGGCTGCAATGTTGGCCGCCGGCATCTTCGTCGCGTTAAGACCGTTCGGGAAAGCGGCTACCGACGACGAGGTCGAAGCGCTGCAAGACAGACTGAGCGACGCACGCCGTGGTGTTGAGGCCTCGCCGGCTGATCCTGACGTCGTGCCGTCGGTGGTGACGCCGGTCTGCGTGACTTTTCCACGAAGCGTGGTTACTCGCCTGAGCCGCTTGCCACTGGAGCAACGTTCCATGTTGCTGCGCGACGAGATTCCCGCTTTGCAATGGCACGCGTTGACGACGCTGCTGCGTATGCAGCCCGCAGGAGTCGAAACACGTGGAAATTTTTTGGCAAGATTTATTGATTTCGCACTTGCCAAACCGAAGCAGTTGTGACTATAATTTCAGTCTTGCTTGGGGGTATAGCTCAGCTGGGAGAGCGCTACAATGGCATTGTAGAGGTCAGCGGTTCGATCCCGCTTACCTCCACCAAAGCAAATACTGTTAGTTCCTTGGTCCCCATCGTCTAGAGGCCTAGGACACGACCCTTTCACGGTTGTAACAGGGGTTCGAATCCCCTAGGGGACGCCAACCACAGCCTCGGTGGTCGGCAACAGCGCACGCGGCACCCAAGGGTGCCGCTTGTCTTTTCGGCACCTGCGGGTGCCGTTTGTCTTTTCGGCCGAGAGTCGCCAGCCGTCTCGCCGCCCGGGCTCGCGGGTCAGGGCCGGGATTGCAGGGCGCCAGGCAGGCGGACCGCGTCGATACGGCGCAGATGCAGCGGCCGGGGCGCCTCCGCGGTGTAGGCCGGATCCGCGGGCGTGCGCAGCGCCGGGGCGGTCAGCCGATCGGCGTCGCGGGGCCAGAAGTCGGGCGTGGCCAGGTCGTCGGCGCCGGGGAAGTCGGTCGCGGCCAGGAACCGGTTGTCCAGCGCCGCCATGTCCGCCAGCCCGTCGCCCGGCGTGCGCGCAAAGCGGCCGATGCCACCAAACAGGTTGCGGCTCACCGAGACGGCGACCTCGCCCTTGCCGAACTGCAGGTAGGTGCCGCCCGGGTAGGTCGACACCAGCGTGTTGTGAACCAGGGTCAGCGCATGCCGCGCACCCGCCGCCATGCCCTCCTTGCCGAAGGACAGCATGGCGCGGTTGTCGGCGCGCGGGCCCTTGTGCATCAGGTTGCCGCGCAGCACCGCGACGCCGCCGTTGGGCAGGTCGACCTGGTAGCTCGCGGTGCCGTCGCGGCCGTCCATGAAGTAGCTCGTCTCGATCAGGTTCACCCGTGCCCGGCTCTTCAGGTGGTGGCCGATGCGCGCCTCGTGGAAGTACGACTCGGCCACCGACAGGCGCTCCGCGGTGCCGACGTACAGGTTGTGGCTGTAGCCGTCGCCGTGGCCGTTGCGGCCGAATACGGACCGCCAGACGGTGAGGTGGCCGGCGTTCGGGCCGAGCACGCCGTTCTCGTTGTCATAGAAGCCGCAGCGCCGCAGTGTCAGGCCGCGCCCCTCGGCGCGGATGCCGGCGCCGTTGGCGTCGGGCACGGCGGCGCCGTGGAACTCGATGCCGTCGACGACCACCTCCGCGCCCTGGATCACCCAGATCCCCTTGCCGCCGGCATGGCGGCCGTTGGCGATCAGGCGCACCTTGCCACCCCGGCCGCAAATGGCCAGGCGATCCTGCGGCCAGACGGCCACGTCGCCGAGGTAGTCGCCGGCGTCGATCAGCACGGTGTCGCCCGACACGGCCGCGGCGGCCGCGTCGCGGACGTTCCGGTAGAGCCTGCCCGGTCCGACTTCCAGCAGGCGACCGGCGCGGCCGTCGCAGGCGCTGGCTTCGGTCGCGGTGCTGCCGTGCTGGCCTGGCAGGAACGCCGACATGGGTTGTGCGGCGGGCACCTGCGCAACGACCGTCGCGCCAGTCCATGCGCAGAGCAGCAGCGCCGAGACGGCAGGCAAGCGAACCATCCCCCGCATTGTGGCGGCGACGCCGGGCTGAACGGGCCGTGCGTGTGGTGCAGCCTGGTGCGGTCGTGGCGCTCGGCATCGGGCTTGCCCTGACTGGTGGCATCCGCCCCGGGTGCCTAGCATCGGCGCTGCCTTTCCACTGCCCGGAGTCGAGTCATGCAAGCCCTGGATACCTGCTGCACGTTGGTGCCGTACTTTGAAGTCAACGACGGACAACTCGACGCCTTCAAGGCCCTGGGCCCGCAGTTCGTCGCCCGCACCCGCAGCGAGCCGGGCTGCGTGCACTATGCGTTCTCGTTCAACGGCAACGTGGCGCACTGCCGCGAGGGCTACGACAACGCGGGCGCCGTGCTGGCGCACCTGGAGAACGTCGGCGCGCTGCTCGGCGAGGCGCTGAAGATCTCCAAGATCGTCAAGCTGGAAGTCCACGGCCCGGCGGCCGAACTCGACAAGCTGCGCGGCCCGATGGCTGGCCTGAACCCGGCCTGGTTCGCGCTCGAAGAAGGCTTCCGCCGAGGCTGAACGACCGACGGCTCAGCGCGGCGGCTGCCCGCCAGGGCGGACCGCCAGCGCCTTGGCGGCCCAGATCCCGATCGCCACGACGGGCAGGCCGACACCGAAGGACCAGCGGATGCCGTAGCGCGTGGCGACGAAACCCAGCAGCGGCGGCCCGAGCAGGAAGGCGATGAAGGCCGTCTGTGCCAGCGCCGCCACGTTGACCGCGGCCGGGCGGTCGGTGGCCTGGGCCGCGGCCGACATGGCCAGCGGGAACAGCGCACTGGTGCCCACGCCCATCAGCGCAAAGCCGAGCATCGCCACCGCCGGATGCGGCGCGGCCAGCACCATCAGCACGCCGAGGCCCAGCACCGACAGCAGGCTGCGCGCCACCCGCACCGGCGCGAAGCGCTGCACGAAGCGGTCGGCCAGCAACCGGGCCAGCGCCTGTGCGCGGGCGCCGGTGGCCACCGCCGCGCCGGCCAGGAACGGCGCGGCGCCGAACACGTCGCGCATGTAGATCGCCGACCACTCGGCGCCGGCGCCTTCCATCAGCATGGCCGCCAGCGTGGCCAGCATCAGCATCACGGTGCTGCGCGTGGGCCAGGCCACGTGTGGCGTCTGACCATCGTGGCTGTCGGGCCGGTGTGGCGCGGGCTGGTAACGGCCGAGCAGCCAGGTGGTCGTCACGGCCGTGACCAGCACCATCGCCGCGAGGTGGACCTGCGGGCTCAGGCCCGCCTGGGCCAGGCCCGCGCCGATCAGCCCGGCGCCGAAGAAGCCCAGGCTCCAGAAGGCATGGGCGCGGCTCATGATGCGCTGCCCGGACTGGTGCTCGACCCGGTCGGCCTCGAGGTTGACGACGATTTCGACCGCACCGACGCTCACCCCCACCGGCACCAGCAGCACATACAGCAGCGCCGCGTTGGGCGCCCAGGCCGCCAGCGCACTGAAGGCCGCCACCAGCGGCGTGAACAGCAGCAGCACGCGGCGGTGGCCAAGTCGCGACAGCCAGCGGCTGGCGAAGGTCAGCGACACCATGGTGCCCGAGGCGGTGCCGATCAGCGCCAGGCCGAGGGTGCGTTCGTCGATGGCAAGCGCGCGCTGCAGGTCGCCAAGCCGCGGGAAGATGCCGCCGAGCGCGAAGGCGTACAGGAAGAAGGCGGCGAAGACCTGCCGGGCAGGCGTCAGGCGCCCGGCGGGCGCCTGGCCGACGGTGCCGGACGGGCCGGCGATCGGCTCAGCCAATCGCCTGGTCCAGGTGCGTATGGCCGCCGTCCACGAGCAGGCATTGGCCGACGGTGCGGCCGACGGTGCGGCCGACGGTGCGGCCGGCGCGCGGCGAGAGCTTGAAGCCCACGGTATCGGCGATCTTGGTCGTGACGATCAGTCGTACAGCACGGCCGCGATCTTCGGGTCGGCCATGTTGGTCTTGTCGTACCAGTAGAAGCCGGTGTCGATGATCTTCGGCAGCTTCTCGCCCTTGAGCGCCTTGACCGCTGCCTCGACCGTCTTGTAGCCGATGCCCACCGGGTTCTGGGTGATGGCGCCGGCCATATCGCCGCTGGCCACAGCGGCCTTCTGCTGCTTGCCCGAGTCGTAGCCGATGATCACGATCTTGCGCTTGGCTTCCTTGGCGCCGTTGAGCACGCCGATGGCCGAGCCTTCGTTGGCGCCGAACATGCCCTTCAGGTTGGGGTTGGCCTGCAGGATCGACTTGGTGATCTCGGTCGACTTCAGCTGGTCGCCGCCGCCGTACTGCACGCTGACGATCTTGATCTTCGGGTAGGTGCTCTTGATGCGGTTGACGAAGCCATCGCGGCGGTCGATGCCGGTGCGGCTGGTCTGGTCATGCACGACCACGGCCACGTCGCCTTCCTTGCCGATCAGTTCGGCCATCTTGTCGGCGGCCAGCGCGGCAGCGGCGATGTTGTCGGTCGTCGCGGTGGTGACCGGGATGTCGCTGTCCACGCCCGAGTCGAAGGCGACCACCGGGATCTTGGCGGCCTGGGCCTTCTTCAGCAGCGGAATCGCGGCCTTGCTGTCGAGCGCGGCGAAGCCGATGGCCTTGGGGTTCTTGGCCAGTGCGGCGGAGAGCATGTCGATCTGCTTGTCGACCATGGCCTCGGTTTCCGGGCCTTCGAAGGTGACCTTGACCTTCAGGTCCTTGGCGGCGTTCTCGGCGCCGAGCTTCACGGCCTGCCAGAACTGGTGCTGGAAGCCCTTGGACACCAGCGGGATGTAGATTTCCTGGGCCTGCACGCCGGTGGCGAACAGGGCGGCAGCGGCGAAGGCAACGCCAAGGGTTCTTCTCTTCAGCATGGGGGTCTCCAGAGTGGTGTCACGGCACGTCACGAAATGCGGCCGGACAGGAGTTTCACGTTTGGCGGCGCCGCAGGATGTCGGTGTAAACCGCAAGGATGATGATGATGCCGGTGACCACCGTCTGCCATTCCTGCGCGACCGACAGGATGCGCAGGCCGTTGGTGAGCACGCTCATGATGAAGGCGCCGATGATGGTGCCGAGGATGGTGCCGGTGCCGCCCGACAGCGAGGTGCCGCCGATGACCACCGCGGCGATGGCGTCCAGTTCGTAGCCCTGGCCCAGCGCCGGCTGCGCCGAGTTCAGCCGCGAGGCGATCAGCAGCCCGGCGATGCCGCAGATCGCGCCGTTCAGCGCATAGACCAGCATCTTCCAGCCGTCGACGTTGACGCCCGACAGCCGCACCGCCTCCTCGTTGCTGCCCAGCGCGAAGGTGTAGCGGCCCAGCCGTGTCTTGTTGAGGATCAGGCTCGCGGCGATGGCCACGAGGAACAGGATCAGCACCGCATTCGGGATCGGCAGCGCCGGGATCAGCCAGCCGATCAGCGACTCCTGCGAGATGCTCGGGAACTCCGGCGTGTCGTTGAAGTAGATCGGCTTGGTGCCCGAGATCACCAGCGACAGGCCCTTGAGCAGCATCATCATGCCCAGCGTGGCGATGAAGGGCGGGATCTTCAGCTTGGCGATCAGCCAGCCCGAGAAGCCGCCGCAGGCCGCGCCGGCCACCAGCGCGGCCAATACGCCGGTCCACATCGGCAGGCCCCAGTAGGTCAGGAACACGCCGGCGGTCACAGCGCAGAAGGTCATCAGCGTGCCCACCGACAGGTCGATGCCGGCGGTGATGATCACGAAGGTGCAGGCGATCGCCAGCACGCCGTTGACCGCGGTGGCCTGCAGGATCGCGACGAGGTTGTCGGTCTGCAGGAAGTTGGGGCTGGCGAAGCTGAAGAACACCAGCAGCGCGGCGACGGAGCGCTTGCTCCCGTGGTCACCGCAGCAGTTCGAGGCCGAGCCCCAGCTCGACCCGTTCTTGCGGATGGTGCCGCCCGACTCGATCTGCCCGATCGAGCTCCCGTCCTTGCGGAAGGTCCCGTCGGGCTCGAAGTAGAGCTTCACGACCTCGAGCGGCAGCCGCGCGAGCAGCCGCTCGAGCACCCGCGGCGTGCCCTTGCGGCGCCGATAGTGGATGGTGCGCGCCACGTCGACCCGTCGGCCGCGGCGATTGAGCGCATGGACCATGCGCGTGGCCAGCAGCTTGCCGAGCTCGACCAGCGCATCGTCGTCGGCGAGCTCGACGAAGCTGTTCTCCCACAGGCGATCGATGCCGCGTCGCAGCGTGGCCGCGTCGCTGCCCATCTGCTCGATGATGCGCCGCAGCGTGCCGGGCGTGGGCGTGAGAGCATCGATGCGGCGGTGGTGGCCAGGGACCCAGCTCCACAGCTTCTCGGTGTAGTAGTCGGCGAAGCCATCGAGGGCATCGCCGGCGTCGAGTTCGTTGTCGTTGGCCATGGCGCGAGTCTCAGGGGTTGCCGAACAGCTGCAGTCCAGCCGCGGTGCTGCCGACCGTCATGTCGGCGTGCTCGAGATCGAGGTAGGTGTGCTCGGGCATGGTCAGGATATTGGGCAGCTCCACGCTATCGAGCGTGATCGCGTCGACGCCGAGCACGCCCGCCTGCGCGCGATGCTGGTCAAGGTCGGGTTGTTG
>ERZ650309.1699-NODE-1699-length-10293-cov-3.419418_pt1 | contig 10293 bp, 9 predicted proteins | sample MGYA00376245_ERZ650309 | MGnify/ENA primary metagenome ERZ650309 (study PRJEB26733, sample SAMN07839294) | wastewater metagenome | biome: urban; feature: wastewater treatment plant; material: waste water | place: USA: North Carolina | collected 2016-04-26 ...
GCTTGTTGTGAACCCGTCCCGACGTGTTGACGATGATCGCCAGCACCGCGTTGTCTTTGACGCGAACGAACTCAATGTGTTTGAGCACGTCGAGATCCACGCGCGGCGTCATCAGCACAACCGTATGCGACGACAGATCGGACAGCACTTTGCTGGTCTCGCGCAGCACGGCATCCACTTCTCCCGTCGAAAAGTTGTAGTGACTGGCCAGCTCTTCGCGATCTCGCGGCGACAGCTGCCGAATCTTGAGCAGCGAATCGACGAAGAAGCGCAGACCCAAGTCGGTGGGCACGCGACCGGCGGATGCGTGAGGCTGACGAATCAGTCCCAGCTCTTCCAGATCGCTCATCACGTTGCGGACGCTCGCCGGGGACAAGTCGACGCCATAGCGACGCGTCACCGTGCGAGAGCCAACAGCTTCTCCGGTGGTGAGATATTCCTGCGTGATCGCCGACAGGATTTTTCGAGCGCGGTTGTTCAGTTCCAGCATCGGTAAAGACGATGGTTCCTCGACAAGCAGTATACTGCGGGGAATGTCGGTCCTAACAGCCGCTGTGGTTCAGCTTTGTTCGTCACCGGATGTTGCTTCCAACCTATCGCGCGTCGCTGCGCTGTGTGAACGAGCCAAGTCTCGAGGCGCAGAGCTGGTTGTGCTTCCTGAAAACTTCGCACTGCTTTCTCCCGATGAGCGCGAAAAGTTTTCATGGGCGGTGCGGATTGAATCATCAGACGGTGGATTGCGCGGCTCGGGTCAGATCCTAGACGAGATGCGCGCACTGGCTGCGCGGCTCGGCATTCACTTGGTGCTTGGCGGTCTTCCCGAGGCTGGACGAACCAGCGAGCGTGTCTTCAACAGCAGCGTTCATCTTCTTCCCGACGGTGGAATTGCTGCGGTGTATCGCAAGATCCACCTGTTCGACGTTCACTTTGTCCACGCGAACACCAGCCTGCGCGAGTCATCTTCCGTCGAGTATGGCGATGTCGATCAAGCGATCGTCAGTGCGACACCGTGGGGCGGGCTCGGTCTGTCGGTCTGCTACGACGTGCGGTTTCCTGAGCTATATCGAAGGCTCGTCGCTGCGGGCGCTCAGCTTTTGTCGATTCCGGCGGCGTTCACGCTTCATACCGGCAAGGATCACTGGCACGTTCTGTTGCGCGCAAGAGCGATTGAAAATCAGTGCTTCGTGCTCGCGGCGGCGCAGCAGGGACGACACAGTCCGACGCGCTTTACTTACGGACACAGCCTGATCGTCGATCCGTGGGGAACCGTGCTGTGCGAAGTTCCCGACGGAGAAGGCGTGGCGGTGGCCGAGCTAGACTTTGCGTCGCTGCAAAAGATTCGGACCGATCTTCCCTCGCTGGCTCATCGTCGGATCGGCGTGGAGTCATAGCCGTGTCAGCCTCGGCGCTTCTTTGCGCGCAGCTCTGGCTGTCGGCTCCGGCGCTGGTCGTGGCAACCGATCAGCTTGCGGACGTCAGTGCTTCGACACCAGAGTCGCTGCTCGAAGCGGGTTTGAGCGGTGAAGTCCGCCGTCTGTATGGCATCGGAATCGCGGACGTTCGTCGCTACAACCTGCGTGAGGCACTGGGATCGGTTCGCAAAGCGCGGGCGCTGGCCTATCGAGAGCTGCTGCACGGACCGAGTCGAGGACCACAGCCGCGACGACACTTTGTGCGGATCGCCTACGTCGAAGGACAGCTTCAGCAGCTTCAGCTCATCGACGATCAGCTCAAGCTGCGCGCGGATCGTGGCGGTGAGCAGGCGGCGGCGATTCAGCTTCGCGCACTGATTCTGCACAACGTGTTTTTGGCGATCCGTGGCTTTACTGGGCAGCTCGACGTGCCGTTTGCGGAGCGTGTGCTGGCTGCCTATCGAGAAGCGCAGCTTCAGCGCAGTCGCTTCAATCGCGAAGTCCAGCTTGGGATGGCGGCGATGCTGGCGGAGCGAGGAGAGCTCGTCGAGGCGCGCAGTGAGTTTGCCAAGCTGAGCACGGCGGAGCTACAAGGTGACGGCATCGATCTGGCGGTGATTTATTATCATCTCTCCGTCGGAGAAACCCGATTGGCGCTGGTGCGGCTCTTGGATGCGACGCGTCGGGACACTTGGCAACACGGCGTGCGCGAAGGCAGCTCGCTGCGTGCGTCGATGTACCGAATGAGCGACTTTGACCGCCTGCGCTCGCATCCTCGCTTCGTCGAGCTGGTGACGATTCCCGAAGAGCAAGTGACGCCGTAGACGCCGCCGATGGGCGAGCCTGTCCGCTTACAGAAAGCGAATGCAGCGCGGCGCGGTTCGGCTGATCAGCACGTCGCACGACAGACAGGCTTCTTTGCCTCGCGGGTCTTCACACGTTGCACAGCGATCAAGCGTCACAATCGCGCTTTGAAACTCGCGATCCAGCTCGGCCATCAGCTGGAGCTTTCGCTTGAGCCCATCCATGTGCTGCGCCAAAAGACCCTGGAGCGCCATCGCAGATTCCTTCGACGGACTCGTCTGACGCGCGGCGAGCAGCTCGCGAATCTCTTCGATGGAAAAACCACAGGAGCGCAGGTCGATGATGAGCTTGAGCTTTTCCAGCTCGCCCACTTCGAACAGACGATGTCCGCCCGTCGAGCGCTGCGCCGCTGAGATCAGCTTTTCCGCTTCATAAAAGCGAACGGCGCGTGGTGTCGTCCCGGCTCCGTCGACCATTGCTTTGAGGGTGATCAGGTGATCGGTTCCCCCGGTCTTTCGTCGCCTTGCTGACGGACTTTTGCCATGTAGCTGAATCGTCGACAGCTTCGGTTCGTTTCCGGCTGTCTCCGTCTGATTTTTCGATTTGGTCATTCCCTCTGCTTCAGACATCGCGCTGTTGTCGGCCTCGTTGCCATTTTTTGGGTCGCGCGGTGCATTGTCAAATGCGCATCGACTGTCGCTAGCGCCCAAGCACAGCGACGGCAATCGCGGTTCCTCCGAGCATGCTCAGCGCAGTCGGCATAAGCACGCGCAGACGCATCGGAAACAGTCGGTGAAGCGGATCCGCCAGCGAGATCAGAACGGCCCAAGGAATCGTGACCGCGAAGTGCAGGTTTGCTCCGGCCAGCACAAACAGCACGCGAATCATCGGCAGCCAGATGATCGTCGTCGCTGTCATCATCAGCATCGCCAGCGCGAGCGCCGGGGTGGTCTGCTCTTCAGATCGCACACGCAACATCCCGACGAAGATCGCCAAGCTTGCGACGAGCGCTGGCAGCGTAAACAGATAGCTTGCGTCCGTCTGTTTCAGCGAACAAAGCAGCGACGCCAGGGTCCATGGCAGCAGCGTTCCCAGGCTCTGACCCCACAGCGTATCGAGCGACGACGGCGGCGACAGACGACACGCGAGCAGCTGAAAAAGGCTCGTCACCGCAACGGTCAGCGTCGAAAGTGCCAGCCAAGTGGGCAGCGGCTGCGACAGCCACGGACGCGACCCGCCGGACAGCGAAGCGATCAGCTTGCTGACGACAAGCCCAACGACCGCCGCGACCAAGATCACCAGCACAAACCGACCGATTCCCAGCAGCAGCAGTCGCAGCGCTTGACCTCGCTGTCGCTGGATGAGCAGCCCGATCGCCAGCAGCCACAGCGTCGCTTGGACGATCGCCAGCCCGGCGGCGGTTTCCGTTCGATACAGCACCAAGTGGCGCGTAAACAGCTCGAACCAGACTCCGTCGCGATCGTCAGACGGTAGCGTCGATCGTGCCAGCACCGCCCGCGCCGTGCCGAGCGACTGATCGCCCATGTGCTGCACGCTTCCGAGATCGAGAAACTCCAGCGAGTCTTGCGCCGTGTGGTACTGGTGCGCACGCTCGGCGAAGGCAAAGTTTAGACCTCGCCAGCCTGCCGCCTGAAGCACCGTCAGATCCGTATCGTTTGGCAGCAGCTTGTAGAGCGGATAGATCGCCGACGCTGCCATTGGACGCTCGACGGATGTTGCGTATGCTTCGACGAGCCAAGTGCTGTGACGACTGGCTTCAAACATCGCGGTCTGTCCGCCAGTTCCTCGGGCTTCGTGATTCAGCACCGCAGCGACGCGAGAAAGCCAGCGATGCGACGGCAGCAGCCGGGCCCCGAGCAGTCCTGCTTCTTCTCCATCGTCGATCACCACCACGAGCGGACGCTGCCAGATCGCTTGTACCTCCAGCGCGCGAAGCACTTCCAAGATGGTTGCGACGCCCGACGCTGCGTCCCCGGCACCTGGACCACGCGCCACCGAGTCATAGTGCGACAGCAGCACAAGCGGCTCACGTTGATCGGCAAGTCCCGCTGCTGCCCGTCGAGCGATGATGTTTTCGACCTGCGCACAGCGATCGCGCAGACACGACGGACCGATCTGCAGTTCCGGCGACAGACCCAGATCGCGCAGTCGCTGCATCACAAAGTCGCGCGCCTGACGATGTGCCTCGGGATGCGGCTGACCGTTCAGTCCGACGGGACGCGGTCCAAAGGCCGTCAGTGATGCAATGTCTGCGCGGGCGCGCTCGGCGGAAAACTGCTTCGCTTCGCAGTCGACGGGCTTGGGACGCGGTGGTGGATGATGAATCAACACCAGCAGCGCGACGAGTCCCGTCACAGACAGTGCCAACGCGTAGTGCAAAAAAGACGGACTCCGCGTCGGTGTCATCTGCATCCGTTAGATCGACTGAAAGTCGTGGATCAGGGCTTTTTTCTCTGTTCCTCGTCGCAGCGCCAGATCAATCAACCGACTGAGCAGCGCTTGATAACCGACGCCCGTCGCCTCCCACAGCTTCGGATACATGCTGATCGACGTGAAGCCGGGGATCGTGTTGACCTCGTTGAAGTAGAACTTGCCGCTCTTGCGATCGAGGAAGAAGTCGACGCGCGCCATGCCTTCGCACTCGAGCGTCGAAAACGCCATCGCCGACCACTGTTGCACTTCTCGAAGCTGCTCGTCGCTGATCGGCGCGGGAATCAGCAGCGCCGCGCCATGTTCGTCGAGATATTTCGCCTGATACGAATAGAACTCGTGACGAGGATTGATCTCGCCCGCGATGCTGCACAGCGGTCCACCCGACGGATCGCTGTTTTCCAGCACCGCGACTTCGATTTCGCGCGCGTCGATGGCTTGCTCGATGAGCACCTTGCGATCAAAGCGCAGCGCATCGCGAATCGCCGCGTCGAGGTCTTCTGGCTTTTTGACCTTGTGAACCCCGACGCTGCTGCCCGAACCCGACGGCTTGACGAAGCACGGATAGCCAAGCGTCCGTCCCACTTCGTCGGGCAGCGACGCTGCTTGCGCCGCATACGTTCGTCCGTGAACCGTCCGATAGGGAACCACCGGAATGCCCGCCCGCTCCGCGAGCCGCTTGGCGACTTCCTTGTCCATGCCAATCGCCGACGCGAGCACGCCACAGCCGACGTACGGAACGTCCGCCAACTCCAGCAGACCCTGCAGCGTTCCATCTTCACAGAACGTCCCGTGCAGCACCGGAAACACCACGTCGATCGCGGGAACCGGCAGCCCGAGCGCCTGTCCCGACGGACTTCCGATGGGAATCAGTGTCGTCCCTTCGCTCTGCGACGGATTGGGCGGAAGTACAAACTGAGGCTCGTCACGAAACACCGGAAGCTGTCGCGAGCCTTTGTCGATGCGTGACACATCACCGGGATGCCAGCGACCTTCTTTGTCGATGGCGACGGGAATGGCGACGAAGCGATCGGGATCTAAGTTGCGCAGCACCGACGCTGCTGACTGAAGGGAAACCTCGTGTTCCCCTGATCGACCGCCGTAGAGCACAGCGACGTGAATCTTCCGTTGCGTGGACACGATGATGCTTTTCCCCGTCTGCGATTAGTGAAAGCGCGGAACCTTTTCGACGTCGAGCTGCTCGAGCGCAGCGCGAATCACCAGTGACTTGTTGGCCTTGCTGTAGCCTCGACGCTTCAGCTCTTTGACCAGACCTTCGAGCCGCTCAATGTCTTCGTTGTACAGCGAGATACAAACGACTTTGTAGTGCGTCGGACGAGGCTTCTTTTCCGGCAGATCAGCGACGGGAACTTGATGAACCGCAGCTCGCTCGCTATCTCGCTCGGGACGATAGAAGCCATTTGCCAAGATGTCGTCGACGGAAAGTGGATCTGTTTGCAGCGCGCGAGGGCCGCTTGGTTTGACGCTCATGACCGGGGAACTCCTTATTCGAGCGACGCGGGTTCCATTGTCTGAGCGGTGGATTCGCTGCTGCGGCTCGGGCTGAGCGGCGCAGTCTCTTTGCCGGTGATGCGATCGACGACGCGACGATAGTCTTCGGCACCCGGCGAGTCTCCATCGTATTCGAAGATGCTCTGTCGGTGACTTGGTGCTTCCGCCAGTCGGGTTGAGCGCCGAATTGGCTCGATCAGCTTTTCGCGGAAGTGTCCACGCAGCGTCTCCAGCGCTTCTCGGGCCAAGCGAATGCGCGAGTCGAAGAACGTCGGTAGGACGCCCGCGATTCGCACCGAGTGACCCAGGTGACGCTCAATGTCCTTGAGCGTCTTGAGCACTTGCTTCACACCGACGAGCGACAGGTAATCGCACGACACTGGAATCAGCACTTCTTCGGCGTACGTCAGCGCATTTTGGTTCAGCAGCGACAGCGACGGAGCACAGTCGAGAATCACATACTGATAACGACGGTGCGACAGGCCCATTCGCTGCGACAGTACGCGGTCGCGATCTTGATCTCGTCGAGCCAGCCACACTTCAGCAGCTGCCAGCGTCGCATCGGCGGTGATGACATCCAGTCGTCCGCGCACCGGCACCGCGACCTCTGCTGGATCGGTTCCTTCGACGAGAACGTGATACAAGCTGCGCTCGCCTTTGACGCCCAAGCTGGCGCCGACGTTGCCTTGTGCGTCGGTATCGATGAGCAGCGTCTCGAAGCCTCGCTCGGCCAGGCCCGCCGCCAGGTTGATGGCCGTCGTGGTCTTTCCGGTTCCGCCCTTTTGATTCAGGATGGCGATGCGACGAGCACGCCGGACCGCGTGACTGACTTCCCCGAGTGCCGCGCGTCGGCAGCTGAGCTGACAGAAGAATTGCCGACGGGGCGGTTCACCCGGAGCGCTCGCCAGAGTGGCCACTTGATAGGCGTACTGCGGGATGAATCGCTCTCCGCAGGTCGTGCAGGCTTCATACATGGGCCGATTACACGACCCGGCGCAGGCGTTCGCAAATTTTTCACCATCGCAAACACCCGACTTCCGCTTGCCAACGCGGGGGACAATTTGCAAACCTCCGCCGCCGTGACGTTGCAAGCAAGCGAGGTAGCGGTTTCGGTGTGTGGCTCGGCGCTCGGTGCCTTTCCCGGCGCAGAGTGCGTGGGTGTTGTCGTCGATGCAGGCCCGGCGGCGCTACATCTGCAAGGCCAAGCGGTGGTCGTACCGCGCATCCTGCCGTGTGGTGAGTGTCCAAGCTGTCGTCGTGGCGCGGTGTCGTCGTGTCCTCAGCGACGGACTCGTCCGACGGCTCCGCAGGCCTATGAAGTGGTGCCCGCGCGCTATCTGCTGCCGCTGATCTCACCGTTTGTCAGTCAGTCGCCGCTGTCCGATTCACTGTGGCAGTACGCGGTGTTTGCGGATGGCCTACTGGCCCCGTATACCGGCCTGGTTCGCGCTGGGGTCTCGCCAGGGACCGTTTGTGTGGTCTTGGGTGTTGGGATACGCGCCGTGCTCACTGCGGCTCTTGCAGAGGCGTTGGGGCTGTTTGTGGTGCAGTTTCAGCCTGAAGAGTACGCGCGACTCGATCCGGCTGCGGCACGACGTCAGGTGGCGGCGCAGGCGCAGGCCCAAGGTCTGCCGCTGGCTGGGGCTTGTATCGTCGAGACAGTGGGCAGCGATGCGGCGCGCGCTCGAGCCATTCAGATGGCAGAGCCCGCCAGCTCGATCCTGCTTTTGGAGCGCTCGCAGCCGCTCGGTGGCTCGTCGGGACAGCTGATCGCAGAGCCGCAGGGCGGGGCGCAGCTCGTCAGTGTGGCAGTGCTGGAGTCGCTGCTTTCGTCGCAGTCGCAGGTGCTCTCTGTCGCACCGCATCCAGATCTGCTGCCCGAGCTGCTGGCGCTTTCTGAGCGCTGCCGACTTGATTTGTCGAAGCTGACTCGTCCGGTGCCCGTCGAGGAAGTCGAAGCTGTGATGGAATCGCGTCGCTGCGGGCTGGATACAGATCTGCGGCTGCCGGTGGTTCAGTTTCAGTCTTGATGACTGCGGTCTTCGCGACGGCGTAAGCGGCTCAAGCTACGTCGCACACAGCCCCAAGATCAGCTGTTCCATGATTCGTTCATCGTCGAGCTTGGACAGCTTGAGCGTTCGATCGGTGTGAAAGATCGCTTCGTGCATCGCTTGCACGCGGCTCAGCGTCAGCTTTCGCGCTTGATCGAGCAGCTTTCCCGCGACAAACGGCATCACGCCAAGCGCGCTCGCCAGCTCACCCGGCGACGGACGACCGTGTGACATCAGGTCGGCGGTCTGCCACAGCTTCATGACGTGACGACTGATCAGCGCGAGTAGCTTCAGCGCGGGCTCCCGTTGCATCTGCATCTCGGCGAGCAGCGTCAGCGCGGCAGAGCGATCGGCGGCACCCACCGCGTCGATCAGCTCGAACACCGAGTGCTGGCGCGTGGTGACCACGACTTCTTCAATGTCGCGAATCCGAATCGGCTGTCCGACGGGAACAAAGCAACAAAGTCGCTCCAGCGCGTCGGCAAGCTGTCCCAGATCGGCTCCGATTTCGTCGGCCAGTCTGACGGCGGCCCCGCGCTCTAGCTCGACCTTCAGGCGCTTCGCTTCCGTCTCGATGAAGCTGGGAAGCTGCTTGTCCGACAGCGGGTCCAGCTTCAGCAGCAGCCCGTGTTTTTTAAACAGGTTGAAGAAGCGCAGGCGAAGATCGGCCTTTTCTGCGACGAACAGCAAGCACGTCTCCGGCGCGGGCGCCTCGATGTACTTGGTCAGGCTGGCCAGCTCGTCGGCGGTCAACCACGGCCCGTTCGGGGTTCGTTCCATGATGATCCGGACCTGGGCGGCGGTCGTCGTGGTGTGCTTGTATGAATAGAACAGGATCCCCGGTGCTTCGCGGAGGAAGTCCTTGAGATCGTCCTCGTCCCGGATCACGGGTCTCGTGAGCGCGTCCGCGTCGAACGCCATTGCGTACTGCGGGGCCCCGAACACCGGCCGGACGCCGAAGATCGCTGCGTAGTCGTCGCTGAGATGGTCAGCGGTGAAACGGAACTCGAGATGGCGCAGACGCAGTGACGATCCGGTGAGCCAACCCGCGAACCGATGAAGGCTACCCATCAGCGCGAAGGCCACGAACGGATCAACCGACGAATCCGGGCAGTCCAGATGGCGGACCGTGACGACATCGTCGTGGACTTCGTACTGGCATCGGACCCCGGCCAACACCGAGGTGAGCTCGAGCATCCGGGTGAGTGCGGTGCGCAGGTCGTGACTGTGGATCAGGGTGAATCCCGAGAGTCGCAGCGTACCGCGGGGGACGGGACGCGGTCCCAGGCCGAAGAGGTCGTCGTCGTGGGCAAGGCCCCGACGGTCGACGTCGGCTCGAGCAGCACGGGCATCTCGCTCAACTCGGACTTCACGAGCCGCATCGCCCTGAACCCCCCGGGCGGCAAGGCCGCGGCCTCGCGCTTCACCTGCGCCTCGGTCATCTTGTGCAGCGTCTTGATCGGCACGAAGGCGTCGGCGACCACGTAGGCCTTGTCCGGATGGGTGATATCGACCACTTCCAGGCCGCGGCCGGTGGTGACGAACAGATAGCGGAACTGCTGCTGGCTGCCACGCACATCCGGCATCTCCACCGTGCGCACGTACTGCGGCTTCAGCGGATCCTTCATGTTCAACACGACGATGCCTTTGGGCGTCGCCACGTAGAACCAGTAGCCGGCGATGGTCAGATGGCGGGCGCCGGTCAGCACGCCGCCTTCGTTCCAGGTCAGTGCCCGGGTCAGGAAGTTGTCGCGCGGCTCGCCGTCGATCATCTTGTCGATATCGACCAGGATCAGACCCTCTTCGGCGTCGGTGATGAAGGCGTAACGGTAGATATCCAGCATCGGCTGTTCAAGGTTGACCTTGCGCATCAGATCGCCGGTGTTGCGTGACGGTTGCACCGGCTGGGTCGTCGCCAGCACCACGCAGGTGGCGTTCTTGGTGTCGATCTGGGTGTCGTGACCGAGCGGCGAGAACGGCGCGGTGATGATGCGTTGGCTGACGCCCTTGTTGGCGATGCTGGCGGCGTCGTACACGCGGAAGCCCTTGCTGCCTTCAGCGAC